>OGOM01000603.1_pt1 | contig 34062 bp, 24 predicted proteins | sample 1552681 | NCBI WGS metagenome assembly OGOM01 (sample SAMEA2580188, study PRJEB22360) | human gut metagenome | biome: human gut; feature: human-associated habitat; material: faeces | place: Denmark | collected 2008/2010 | reverse complement strand
TGCATCCCCTCAAAAACTTTAAATTTATTATAATGCCTATTATACTACGACTTTGAAAGGATGCAACTTTTTTAGTCAACAATATAAATAAATTTTATTTCAAAACTAAAACAGCAATAAAAAAGCTCAGACGTTGGAAAATCATCTTTCTAAGCCTGAGCTTTTTTGCGGTTGTACGCTTTGGAATTTTCGGGACGTTTGGTTGTTGGATCAATATTGCCCCAGTTTTTGCGACGGCTTTTGTTGATCTCCTGCTGCGTCTTTTTCGACAGCTTGGCAAAAGGGATAAATTTCTGCATATTTGTCACCTCGTTTGTGGTTAGTTAAAGGTATTATAACATGGATTGAACAGATTATGTTGTTTATGCTAGTTTCCTGCAAATATGGTATAATTTTTACAAAGTATTAAAATATAAAGGGTAAAGTAAAATTTATACTGGTTGCTTTTAGTATATTTTGTCATTAGCTGTTAACTTGAAGCTGTTTTGAATTTATACTAATCTAATGTTGGAAATTGTAAGTTCACCTGAAAAGAGGCAGGCTATGAAAGTATTTAATAACATTACTGATATACTTCGGGATGATATGACATCCACAATTAAAAAGGGCAGTAAAGTTTCTATTGCTGCGGCTTGTTTTTCTATGTACGCTTATAATGAATTGAAAAAACAGCTGGAAAATATTGATGAGTTTCGATTTATATTTACATACCCTACATTTATTGCAGAAAAGGCTGAAAAGCAAAAACGCGAATTCTATATTCCGCGTCTTAATCGTGAACATAGTTTGTATGGGACTGAATTTGAGTTAAAACTGCGAAATGAGATGACGCAAAGGGCTGTTGCACGGGAATGTGCTGAATGGATACGCAAAAAGGCAACTTTTAAATCAAATACTACAGGCAACAATATGGGCGGTTTTGCCACAGTAGAATCTGTTCAGGAAAATGTTGCCTATATGCCATTAAACGGCTTTACTACAGTAGATATTGGTTGTGAACGCGGGAACAACAGCTATAATATGGTCAATAGAATGGAAACACCTTTTTCTGAACAATATATGCAGCTTTTTGAAACTATCTGGAATGATAAAACTCAGTTGCAGGATGTTACAGATGTTGTTATTGAGAATATCAGTACTGTTTATAATGAAAATTCACCGGAATTAATTTACTTCATGACACTTTATAATGTGTTCAGTGAATTTTTGGAAGATATTTCTGAAGACGTACTGCCAAATGAAGCAACTGGATTTAAGTCCAGTAAAATATGGGATTTGCTGTATGATTTCCAGAAAGATGCTGTCCTTGCCATTATCAATAAGTTAGAAAAATATAACGGCTGTATTCTTGCAGATAGTGTAGGTTTGGGTAAAACTTTTACTGCTCTTGCTGTTATCAAATATTATGAGAACAGAAATAAAACCGTGTTGGTGCTTTGCCCTAAAAAGCTGGCGGAAAACTGGAATACGTATAAAGATAATTATATCAATAACCCCATTGCAAGCGATCGCTTGAATTATGATGTTTTGTTCCATACTGATCTTTCAAGGGAATATGGAAATTCCAATGGGCTGGATCTGGATCGTCTGAACTGGGGTAACTATGATCTTGTGGTAATAGATGAATCGCATAACTTTAGAAACGGCGGCGCAATTTCAGGAGATGACAGCAGGGAGAACCGATACCTGAAATTGCTGAATCGTGTAATTCGTGCCGGGGTAAAGACCAAGGTGCTGATGCTTTCTGCTACTCCTGTTAATAATCGCTTTAATGATCTGAAAAATCAACTTGCAATTGCCTATGAGGGTGATTCAAAGTTAATTAATAATGCACTGGATACAACAAAAACGATTGATGAAATATTTCGTCAGGCCCAGAAAGCCTTCAATGTATGGAGTAAACTGGAACCGGAGTCTCGTACTACAGAAGCCTTGCTTCGCACATTAGATTTTGATTTTTTTGAAGTGTTGGACAGCGTTACGATTGCTCGTTCCAGGAAGCATATTATCAAATATTATAATACCGAAAAAATTGGCAAATTTCCGGAACGATTGAAACCAATCTCGTTATGCCCCAATCTTACAGATATGGACAGTGCGATTAATTATAATGATATCTATGAGCAGCTATCATCATTATCGCTTAGAATTTATACTCCGTCTGATTATATTTTTCCAAGTAAAGTTGGAAAATATATTGATTTGGCGCATAACAAAGGTGTAGGATTGACCCAACAGGGGCGTGAAGAAGGTATTCGCCGCCTGATGAGTATAAATCTGCTAAAAAGACTGGAAAGCTCGGTGTATTCCTTCAAATTGACACTTGGGCGTATTCAGGAGCTTATCGTAAGCACCATTCAAGCCATTGATAAGTTTGAAAAATTTGGCTCTGCTGACATTGATATGTATGAAATTGATAAGAGTAATGATTTTGATATGGAAGACCAGAACACCGACTTTTTTTCTGTGGGGAAAAAAGTTAAAATTGATCTCAGCGATATGGACTATGTCAGTTGGCGTGACGAATTGCAAAAGGACGCCGATATTCTGGAGCTGCTTACTTTGATGATTGCCGACATTACTCCTGAGCATGACAAGAAGCTGCAAACGCTGCTCAAATTACTTTCGGAAAAAATTGAGCAGCCAATTAACGCCGAAAACAAGAAAGTACTGATCTTCTCGGCGTTTTCTGATACCGCAGAATATCTGTACGAGCAAGTTGGTAAATACATAAAAAATAAATATGACATGGAAACGGCAATGGTAACTGGTGATGTTGAGGGAAAAACCACCATTAAAGGGTTCAGGGCAACTTTAAATAATGTTCTTACGTGTTTTTCACCAATATCCAAGGGCAAAGACGTGCTGATGCCCGACAGTAAAGAAGAAATTGATATTCTGATCGCAACAGACTGTATTTCGGAAGGTCAGAATCTGCAGGATTGCGATTATCTGGTAAATTATGATATTCACTGGAATCCGGTACGCATTATTCAGCGTTTTGGCCGAATAGACCGTATTGGCAGCAGAAACGCATATATCCAGCTGGTCAACTTCTGGCCTGATCTAACATTGGACGAGTATATCAATCTTAAAAACCGTGTTGAAACACGCATGAAGATTTCTGTCATGACTTCCACAGGCGATGACGACCTTATTAATGCAGAAGAAAAAGGCGACCTGCAATACCGCAAACAGCAGTTACAACGTTTGCAGGAAGAAGTGGTAGATATCGAGGATATGTCTTCCGGTATTTCTATCATGGATTTGGGCCTGAATGAATTTCGCCTTGATTTGTTAGAATATGTAAAGAATCATAAAGATCTGGATAAGAAGCCATTTGGGCTCCATGCAGTGGTGCCTGCCAGCGAAGACATGCCGCAAGGCGCTATCTTCATACTGAAAAATACCAATAACAGGATAAATATAGATAATCAAAACCGTATCCATCCATTCTACATGGTCTATATTGGAGCGGACGGAGCAATCATCTGTGATTACCTTAACCCAAAGAAGCTGCTTGATACTATAAGGCTGCTTTGCCGGGGCAAAGATGAAGCGATTACAGAATTGTGCCATAAATTTAATGAAGAAACTAACGACGGCCGAGATATGCGCGCAATGTCAGAATTGCTGAATGAAGCGATCGACTCTATTATTGATATCAAAGAAGAAAATGATATTGAAAGCTTGTTTAAAACTGGCGGCACGTCTGCCTTATTGTCAGAGGTATCAGGAATAGAGGATTTTGAATTGATCTGTTTTATCGTTGTAAAATAGGGAAGTGTTGAAATGTTGGGTTTACCGCGATCCACCGAATTTAATAAGCGTATTCCCAAGCAGAAGTTTTATGAGCATCTTGCCGGAACTGCTGCCCTAAAGCGATTTTTTGCAGAACAGGTAAAGTCTGTTTACTGGCGGAATAAGATAGCAGTTACTACTATGAATATTGCTGCCGGCACGGCAGTAACAGAGATAGAAGTATTTGAGATACATCTTAATCAGCCCCAAATTGATGAGAATGTTTTGCGTCAAATTGACAAAGTGATACCCTATCATATTTTGTTTCTGCTGGAATATGAAGGTAAGCATAAAGCTGTTATAAGTTATAAAGAAGCTGCAGCGGCAGGCAGTAAAGCGTTCGCTATTATGCGCTATTATTATACAGACTGGCTTACGCTGGATGAAATGCCTGTTAAACTAGAAGGCTTGAATATTGATACGATTTATGAAAATTTTGTGCGGCAGGTAGCCGCAGATCAGCTGCAAAGTAATGATGAAGACAGCGTTAAGCACGCTATAGAAAAAGAGGAAAAAAGGCGGCGGCTGAAAAAACAGATTGCTGCTTTACAAAACAAAATCCGCAAAGAAAAACAGCTAAACAGGCAGATGCAGCTGAATCAAGAGTTGAAAAATATGAAAAAAGCAATAGAGGAAATTTAGAATGAGAATAAAAAAGGTAGAGTTAAGAGATTTTAAGCGATTTACACATTTAACGGTAGATAACATTCCTGAATCTGCAAAGTTAATTGTTTTAGTTGGACCAAATGGATCGGGAAAGACCTCTTTTATGGAAGCAATGAACCATTATTACAAATATTCAGGATATAATGATATTGGTGATTATCATTATTTAAAAAAGACGGATTGTGTAGATGAGGTTGATTATAATATATGGTATAATCTCGCTCGTCAAATAGTAGATATTGAGTTCTACAATATTAGTTTCCCAAAGAATATTGGAGAAAGTAATATTAAAGGACATTTTTATTTTAGGAGTGCATATAGAAATGAACCGGACTTTCGTATTGATTCAATGCAAAGGCAGGCAAATCCAACAGAGTCAATTCGCCTTAATTCATTGATTCAAAATGATCAAACTGTGTCTGCAAATTATCAGCGGTTAATCGCAAATACAATATCTGGTCTTTATAATGAGATAAACAGCAAAAAAACTGTTGAATGTTTGCGAGGAGAATTGACGGGAAAGATTAGCGCTGCTATTGAACGTGTTTTTGCAGATTTAAAGTTTTCTTCATTAGGTGAGCCGCTTAACAACGGAAATTTTTACTTTACAAAAGGTATAACGAAAGATTTTAGTTATCGTAATCTTTCGGCTGGAGAAAAGTCTGCTTTCGATTTGATATTGGACATGGTGGTTCAGTCAGAATACTATCCGGATGCAGTATATTGTATAGATGAACCTGAGACTCATATGCATACAAGATTGCAAGGAAGAGTGTTAAGCGAGTTATATTTATTGATACCTGGCAATTCTCAGTTGTGGCTTTCTACACATTCGATTGGAATGTTACAGGAGGCAGAAGAAATAGAAAAAAAACAGCCGGGAACAGTTGTGTTTTTAGATTTTGGGGAAAGAGATTTTGATACTGACCAAATTATTCGTCCTGCTAAAATAGGAAGAGCTGTTATGGATAAGTTCTATGAGTTGGCATTTGGAGATTTTGCCAAACTTATGCTGCCGAAAAAGGTAGTATTTTGTGAAGGCGATCCCAATGGCGGAAAACGTAAAGATTTTGATAAAAAGATTTATACAATCATCTTTGAGGAGACTCACCCTCAAGTTTTCTTTATATCTGGTGGTTCTTGTAATGATATAGAAAATATTGAAACTAAGCATGGTGAAATAATAGGAACTTTGTTAAATAATTCCGAGATTATAAAAGTTGTGGATAGGGATGATCGTACTGAACAAGAAGTTAAAGAACTGGAACAAAAAGGGATCCGTGTATTGAAAAAGAGGAACTTAGAGTCTTACTTACTTGATGATAGCATAATAAAAAAATTGTGTGATTCTGTTGGTAAGTCAGAAGAATATGAGGAATGTTTGAAAGAGAAGGAAGAAGCACTTAAAAATTCTGTTTCTAGAGGTAATGCTATGGATGATTTCAAATCTGCCTCTGGTGAAATTTATAATGCGCTTAAGAAAAAACTTGGATTGACACAATGTGGGAATAATTCTGATGCGTTTCTTAGAGATACAATGGCAACTTTGATTTCTCCTGATATGGAAATATACAAACAACTTGAAAATGAGATATTGGGATAGAAGGTAGGGAGGACAAAACTAATGGATAGAATGCGGATGGAGTCAGTTGATATGACAGCTCAGAATATTGATAAAATTGGTTCGATTTTTCCAAACTGTATTACTGAAACCGTTGATGAAAACGGCAAGCCGAAGAAGGCCATCAACTTTGAACTTCTCAAGCAGATGCTTGCTGATGAAGTGATAGATGGTGATGAAGCATATGAATTTACCTGGGTAGGTAAAAAGGCCGCTATCGTAGAAGCACACAAACCTATTCGTAAAACTCTGCGTCCCTGTAAGGCAGAGAGCAAGGAGTGGGATAAAACAGAGAACCTGTATATCGAAGGTGACAATCTGGAAGTGCTGAAACTTTTGCAGGAAAGCTATCTTAATAAAGTAAAGATGATATATATAGATCCCCCCTATAATACGGGTAATGATTTTATTTATAATGATGACTTTAAAATGTCAGCTGATGAATACATTGATGAAGTTGGTGAAATAGACGAGGACGGCAACCGTATGTTTAAAAATACGGATAGCAACGGACGTTTTCACTCTGACTGGTGTTCTATGATGTATTCAAGGCTTATGCTTGCAAGAAATTTGTTGTCAAAGGATGGCGTTATTTTCATTTCCATTGATGATAATGAAGTAGATAATCTTCGGGAAATATGTAATGAGATTTTTGGATTGCGAAACTATGTTGGCACTGTGATATGGGAACGAGCTTTTGCGCCTAAAAACGATGCAAAGTATTTTTCGGCAAGCCATGATTTTGTGCTGGTGTATGCGAAGTCACTGACTAATTTTTCAATCGGCAAATTACCGAGAAGTGAGGAAGCGAATGCCAGATATAAAAACCCAGACAATGATCCTCGTGGCCCTTGGGCGGCTGATAACATGACGGTAAAAACTTATAGTGTATCATACGATTACCAGATTACAACACCGAATGGAACAGTGATTTCTCCTACAAATGGAAGGTGCTGGTTTACAAGTCGTGAAAGAATGCAAAATTTGATTGAAGATGGTAGGGTCTATTTTGGAGCCGATGGCGGTAACACACCCCGATTAAAGCGGTATCTTGTAGATGTTCAGCAAGGAATGACACCAACAACCATTTGGAAATATGATGATGTTGGACATAATCAAGAGGGACGACAGGAACTAAAAAAACTGTTTGATGATAAAGGATATTTTGACGGACCAAAGCCGCAGAGATTATTGCAACGCATTTTGACGGTTGCTAATTTGAAGGATGATTCAATTATATTTGACTTTTTTTCTGGTTCTGCTTCGACTGCACAGGCTGTTATGCAACTCAACGCAGAAGACGGTGGTAACCGTAAATTTATTATGGTTCAGTTGCCGGAAAAAACAGATGAAAAATCCGAAGCATATAAAGCAGGTTATAAAAATATCTGCGAGATCGGCAAGGAACGTATTCGTCGTGCCGGAGATAAAATCAAAGCTGAAACTGGTGCAGATATTGATTATGGTTTCCGCGTACTGAAACTGGATGATTCCAACATGACTGACGTTTATTACAGTGCTGACGAATACGATCAAAATATGCTGTCTAAATTAGAATCTAATGTCAAAGAAGACCGCAGCGATATTGACTTGTTATTTGGCTGCCTGTTGGAATGGGGCTTGCCGCTTTCCATGCCGTATAAATCTGAACAGATTGAAGGCTGCACCGTTCACACCTACAATGACGGTGACCTTATTGCCTGCTTTGATAAAAATGTGCCCGATAACGTCATTAAAACTGTTGCCAAACGCAAACCGCTGCGTGCAGTGTTCCGTGATAATAGTTTTGCCAATAGTCCTGCTAAAATCAATGTAACCGAAATTTTTAAATTACTGGCGCCTGATACCAGAGTGAAAGTCATCTGAGGAGGATGCTATGGCGGAGAAAAATAAAAAAGACGTGACTATAAGAAGTTCTGCGGCAGAATATCTGACATATGTGGCATCTGTAGGTGACAGTGCGGAAAGTATTGAAATGCGTTATGAAGACGAGAATATATGGCTGACCCAAAAGATGCTGGCTGCGTTATACGATGTGGATGTTCGAACAATAAATTATCATCTGAAAAAGATATTTGACGATGCCGAATTACAGGAGGAGGCAGTTATCCGAATTTTTCGGATAACTGCCGCTGACGGCAAATCGTATAATACAAAGCACTACAATCTCAACGCCATTATTGCGGTTGGGTTTAAAGTAAATAATCAACGAGCCGTTCGTTTTCGTGTCTGGGCAAATCAAATTGTTGAGCAGTACACCGTCAAGGGCTGGGCAATGGATGTGGAACGATTAAAAAACGGCGGGAGCATTTTAACCGAAAAATATTTTGATGAACAGCTGGAACGAATTCGTGAGATACGGCTTTCCGAGCGTAAATTTTATCAAAAACTTACTGACATTTATGCTACAGCAATTGATTATGATAAGAATGCCAAAACAACAAAGGACTTTTTTGCAAAGGTTCAAAATAAAATGCATTATGCCGTTCATCATCATACAGCGGCAGAACTCATTGTGGAAAGAGCCGATGCAGATAAACCGCATATGGGACTTACCAGTTGGAAAGCGGCACCTGACGGAAAAATTTCTAAAAGTGATGTTTCCGTTGCAAAAAATTATTTAACTGCCGATGAGATGGCTTCACTTGAACTGATTGTATCTGCTTATCTGGATTTGGCGGAAAACAGAACAAGGCGAAAAATACCTATGACAATGGAAGATTGGGCAAAGCGTATTGATATTTATTTAGCTGCTGATGATTTGGATGTATTGCAAAATCCGGGTAAAATCACTGCTGCTATTGCGAAAGACCATGCAGAGACTGAATTTGAGAAATATCGAATTATTCAGGATAAACTTTTCATGTCCGACTATGACAGATATTTGCTGGAATTAGAGGAAAAAGTAAAAGTGACTGGTGAGAAAGAATGAAACTACAATTTAAACATCAGAAGTTCCAATCCGATGCGGCAAAAGCAGTATGTGATGTGTTTTCCGGCCAGCCTTATCTGACCCCGACTTATCTGATTGATAAAGGGAATGAGCAGGGACAGGGTTCTTTGATAGAGTATACAGGCTGGAATAATCAGCGTATCGTGCCGGAATTAAATGATGGCGTGATACTGGAAAATATCAATAAAATACAAAGAAGTTACCAGATAGAACCATCTAATCAGTTGGAGGGAAGATACAATCTGACTGTAGAGATGGAGACCGGTGTCGGTAAAACATACACTTACATCAAAACCATGTACGAGCTGAACAAGCGTTATGGCTGGAGTAAATATATTGTGGTCGTACCGAGTGTTGCTATTCGCGAAGGTGTTTATAAATCCTTTCAGGTGACACAAGAACATTTTGCGGAGGAATACGGTAAGAAGATTCGTTTTTTTATTTATAACTCTGACCGGTTGACAGAGATCGACCGCTTTGCTTCTGACAGCTCGATAAATGTAATGATCATCAACTCGCAGGCATTTAATGTCAAGGGTAAGGATGCACGCCGTATTTATATGCAGTTGGACGAGTTTCGCAGTCGCAGGCCGATCGATATTATTGCCAGGACCAATCCGATAGTTATCATTGATGAACCGCAGTCGGTAGAAGGCAAGCAGACGAAGGAACGCCTGAAAGAATTTAATCCGCTGATGACGCTGCGTTATTCTGCTACTCATAAAAGCGACAGTATCTATAACATGGTTTATCGGCTGGATGCCATGGAGGCTTACAACAAGCGGTTGGTCAAAAAAATCGCAGTAAAGGGCATTACTGAAACAGGCAGTACTGCTACGGAGAGTTATGTTTATTTGCAGGGCATCAATCTTTCCAAGTCTGATCCAACGGCTACGTTAGAGTTTGATTTTAAAGGAGCTGCGGGAATCCGTAAAATCAGTCGTATCGTTGGGATCGGGTATAATTTATACGATAATTCCGGACAATTAGATGAGTATAAGTTGGGCTTTGTCGTCAAAGCTATTGATGGACGCGATAATTCTGTCGAGTTTTTGAATGGTATCAAACTGTATGCAGGTGATGTTATCGGTAAGGTAAGCGAGGATCAGCTGCGCCGTATCCAGATCCGCGAAACGATCTTATCGCATATCCAGCGCGAACGGCAGTTATTTTACAAAGGTATTAAAGTATTATCGTTGTTCTTTATTGACGAAGTCGCCAAGTATAAGCAGTATGATGCAGCCGGGCAGGCTTCCAATGGCATTTATGCAGATATTTTTGAGGAAGAATATAGCGATGTTGTCAACAACTTACAACTTCAGTTTGGTGAAGATGATTATATTAAGTATTTAGAAGCTATCTCTGCCCATAAAACCCATGCCGGGTATTTCTCGGTAGATAAAAAGGGCAGGCTGATCGACAGTAAGGTGGGGCGCAGGGAAACTACGTCTGATGATATTGATGCCTATGATTTGATTATGAAAAACAAGGAGCTGCTTTTGGACAGAGATCCCAAAAGGTCTCCGGTGCGTTTTATTTTTTCTCACTCTGCTCTGCGTGAAGGCTGGGATAATCCCAATGTATTTCAGATCTGTACGCTGAAACAGAGCGGCAGTGATGTGCGCAAGCGTCAGGAGGTTGGGCGAGGGCTGCGTTTGTGTGTCAATCAGGATGGCGAACGTATGGACAGCAATTTGCTGGGAAATGACGTTCATACTGTCAATGTGCTGACTGTTGTTGCCAGCGAAAGCTACGACAGTTTTGCTAAAGGTCTGCAAAGCGAACTGGCTGAGGTAGTGGCAGACCGTCCCCGTGCAGTTACGGTAGATTTGTTTATTGGGAAGGTCATTCGTGATGCCAACGGTAATGAACAGGTTATTGATATGGGTATTGCTCAGGCGATTCATTTCGATATGATAATGAATGGTTATATTGACCGTAAAGGTGCACTGACAGATAAGTATTATGCGGATAAGGCCAATAATGAGATCAAGGTTGCCGAGGAGGTACAGGATTCGGCGGCGGATGTGCTTGCTATTCTTGATTCTATCTATGACAGTAAAGCGATGCTGCCGGAAAATGCCCGCAGCAATAATGTGGAATTACAGGTCGATCCTGATAAACTGGCTATGCCGGAATTCAAAGCCTTATGGAAGCGGATCAACAGTAAGTCTGTTTACGTTGTGGATTTTGATACTGATGAACTGGTGCGTAATGCGATTACGGCTCTTGATGCGCGATTACGTGTATCAAAAATTTTCTTTAAAGTGGAAACCGGGCATATGGATAACATCAAAAGCAAAGATGCATTGCTTAGTGGAGATGCTTTTACAAAAGAAGCGTCGGCTTCTTACGGAACGGGGGCTAAAATTGCCGTCAATCATGGCGTGAAATATGATCTTGTCGGTAAACTTGTAGAGGCGACGGGTCTGACAAGAAAAGCAGTTATTGCAATTTTGACCGGAATCCAGAAAGCAGTTTTTGATCAGTTTAAGGATAATCCTGAGGACTTTATTTTAAAAGCGGCTGCCCTCATCAATGATGAAAAAGCAACTGCCATTATTCAGCATATTACATATAATGTTTTGGATGAGCATTATGATACTGATGTCTTTACCGAGCCGACGATCAAAGGCAGGTTGGGCGTAAATGCAATTAAAGCAACTAAGCATCTGTACGATCATATTGTATATGATTCGAATAATGAGAGAAAATTTGCAGAGGATTTGGATGTCAGTAATGATGTCGCAGTCTATGTGAAGCTTCCAGATGGTTTTTATATTTCTACTCCGGTGGGGCGTTATAATCCCGACTGGGCGATTGCATTTTATGAAGGTGCGGTGAAACATATTTATTTTGTTGCTGAGACCAAAGGATCGATGTCGTCTATGCAGCTTCGATTGATTGAGGAGTCGAAACTCCATTGTGCAAGAGAACATTTTAAAGCTATCAGCAGTGGAAATGTAGTTTATGATGTTGTGGACAGTTACCAGTCATTGCTGGATAAGGTTATGAAATAATTTTGGAGGGATATGTAGATGATTGCGCCTACATCAGTAGATACAAATTTGAGCCAGTTACTGGAAGAAGTTAGCAGCGGTAAAATACAGCTGCCTGAATTTCAGAGAAGCTGGACATGGGATGATAATCGTATTCAGGGCATTATTGCCAGTCTTTCACAAGGTTATCCGATGGGGGCTGTTATGCGCCTTCAATATGGAAATCCGGATATAAAATTCAAGTATCGGCCTATAGAAGGCGTAAGTGGAATAAGCGTTATGCCGGAACATTTGGTATTAGACGGTCAGCAGCGCTTGACATCTATTTATCAGGCGGTTTTTTCTGATAAATGTGTGAAGACAAAGAATGACAAAGAAAAAAAGATTGAAAGGTTCTATTACTTGGAAATAGAAAAATGTATGGATGAGAGCGTTGATAGAGCTGATGCTGTTATTGCAGTTCCAGCAGACAGAAAAATTAAGGAAAACTTTGATAGGAATATCAAGCTTGATTTATCTGATCGCAATAAAGAATTTGCGAATAAAATGTTCCCGATGAATATTGTTTATCACAGTAAGCAGCTTACTGATTGGATGATGGGGTATTTTAAATTCTATAACGGGGATAGTGCGGCAACAGATTTATTCATGGAGTTTAAGGCAAAAGTGATTGACACGATTATCGCTTATAAACTGCCAGTTATAACTATGGACAAATCAACTCCGAGGGATGCTGTTTGTAAAGTTTTTGAAAACGTTAATACTGGTGGAGTAGCGCTCACTGTTTTTGAGTTGGTAACTGCTGCCTTTGCTACAAGGGAATTTGATCTTCGCAAGGATTGGCTTGCATGTAAACGTGTGATACAGGGCAGGGATGATACTCTGCGTACAGATTTATTAGATGGTATTGATGAAACTACATTTTTAACGGCAATTACCTTGTATATCAGTTATATAAATAAGAGTAATGGAAAATCAGGAGCTGTTTCCTGTAAGAAGAAAGATGTACTGGCGCTGGATTTTGATTCTTATATAGCTAACAGGGAACAGATTCTTGTCGGATTTCAACTTGCCAGAGAATTCCTTTTAAAATATCAATTTGTGTTTAGAATGCGTGATCTTCCCTATACAACGCAGCTGATTCCACTTGCGGCAATCTGTGCAGCGCTTGGAAAGTCAAAATGCAATGAGCCCAATACTATAAAAATCCTTTCGCGCTGGTATTGGTGTGGAATTTTAGGTGAGCTATATGGTGGTGCTAACGAAACACGGTACGCCAATGATATAGAGGATGTTATTGAAGAAATTTATGGCAGACCAAATGCTTCGAGAACGATAAATTCTGCTTTTTTCTCTTCGACTAGGTTGCTTACATTGCAGACCAGAAACAGTGCTGCTTATAAAGGTATCATGGCCTTATTTTACATGCAAAAGTGCCGTGATTTTATGAATAATATTACGATTGATATTGTTAACAGTATGCTGCAATCCCCAGATATTCATCATATATTCCCAGAGTCTTACTGTGAAAAAGTGGGCATCAGTCGCCAAAAATATAACTGTATTGTGAATAAAACTCCTATTTTGCCGGAAACAAATCGTTCGATTGGTGGTAATGCGCCGAGTGTTTATACAAGATCCATATTGAAGAAGGTGGTTGGACTTACTGAGTTAGAATTGAAAGGCAGGATCGAATCTCATTTAATAAACTACAAGTCACTTGCAACTGATGATTTTGATACATATTTTATCGACAGAGCCAAGAAAATACTTGATCTTATCGAGATTGCTATGAATAAACCAGTATCAGATAGAAATGCTGAGATTACGGTACAACAATTTGGAGCAGCTTTAAAATGACGGTACAATCTCCGCCACATCGCCGCTAAAATCGTCACTGTTTCGCCTGTTCATAAAAGAATAAAGAAATAAACAAGAAAAGATACAAGATACAAAATAAACGTTTTGTATTTACGTTACAGCATCGTGGTATATTCTGCTAACGTACTATCTACAAAGTAAATTCAGTTTAGAGTTTTAATATACTATTTATCTCAATACTAACACAGTAAGCAGAATATAAAGACAGGTATTACTTGCTAACGTACGTAAGCAGTAGTACGCGAAACAAAATTTAAAAATATTTTTAAACTGCCCTTGATATAACAGGGGCAGTTTTCTTTTGCCCCGAAGCAGGGAAATGATTACAAAACAGTGGTTAGCAGAATCATTTGTGTAAGCAGCCTGATTTTTGGAATTTGGACTATGTATTTAGTCTGCGATGGAGAAAATACTGGCTAGTAAGAAGTTACAGGCAGGTGATTTAGAAGAAAATTTATGTAGGGCTGTCGACGAGTGAGCTTGAGCAGCAGCGGGTGCGTAAAGGCTGTGGTGCAGATGGATTTCCTTTTTAGTCTGTCCGGAAAAAGAAAAACTCACTGCTTATGCAGTGAGTAAGTAGTGTACTGAATTTTGCTGTTCAGGTAAATCATGCAGGGCAAGGTGCTTAATGTCCGTGGCCGCTATGACTACCGCAGCCGTGTGCGCCGCAGGTATGGCCTGCACCGCCGTGTTCCTGTTCGTGGTGGGCGCATTTTACTGCCGGGTCATAGTTCAGTTTATTATTGAGCAAAGCATTTACTGCATCATCGGCCTTGCCGGTAACGCCGCCATAGAGCTTGATGCCTGCTTGTGACAATGCCATTTGGGCGCCGCCGCCGATACCGCCGCAGATCAGAGTATCGACGCTGTGTTCGTGCAGAAATTGTGCCAGCGCGCCATGGCCGCTGCCGTTGGTGCTGACGATTTCTGTTTTGACGATGTCAGTGTTTTCGATGTCGTAAATTTTAAAGAATTCGGTGTGTCCGAAGTGTTGAAAGATGTCGCCGTCCTGATAAGTAACTGCGATTTTCATTGTTATACCGCTCCCTTACTGTAATTGTTATGAGTTTGCGACATATGCCGTAAACATTTTTAGCATAGCACTGTTCGCAGCCTGTGTCAATAAAGTCGGGGATGACATAGTACCTGTTAAAATAAAAAGGCTCGCCGCCGTTGCAGACGCGAGCAGAAGAAGCTTGACTGTTAGAGATATTTTGATCTGTTTGTGCTTAGGTCGCTCATCATCGATATGTCAGCGCAGCGGCTGTCGTTTACGCTGGCGACGCGTAAAATATTTTGCCAGTCGATAGGCGACGGTACGGTATTGTGTGGTCAGATAGACGCCACCGAGGATAAGTACGCCGCCAATAGCCTGGGAGATGAGAAGTTGTTCGTCAAGAAACAGCACCCCGCAGATGATGCCGACCAGCGGCATGATATTCATAAATACGGCTGCCTGACTGGGTCCGACGATGCCTGTGCCTTTGTTCCAGAAGATCATGGCGATCAGCCCGCCGGCAAAAATAACGAACAGATATGAGCCAAGAGCCAGCGGTGAAAGCAGCGAGGGCAGTTCGAAATGGCCAAGATAAGCAGCACCAGCTGCCGTGGTAAGCGAACCTAACAGACCCGACCAGGCGACGATGGCAAAGGGGGAAACATCGTCGATGATGCGCACGACGATGATAGAATACAGTGCCCAGGCGACCTGACTGGTAAAAAAGAGTACGTCGCCGATATTAAAGCTCAGCGTCAATATGGCCGCAAGCGAACCGTTGCTGAGCAGGTACAGCGCGCCGCACAGGCTGCTGCAGATGCCGAGCCATTGCAGGCGGTGCAGACGTTCATGGATCAGCACAAAGCTGAGCAGAGCCGTCACGATGGGCGTGAGTGTGGCGATAATGGTAAAGTTGGTGACTGTCGAATATTGCAGCCCGGTAAATTGGGTAACGTTATTGATGCAGACGCCGAGGATGCCCATGGTAAATAAGGCCGGCCAGGTCCTGCGTGGTGGTAGCAGCTTTTCGCCGCGCCAGGCAAGCATAGCAAACAGCGTCAGGGCTACGATAGTGTAGCGAATGCTGACCATAGGTATGGGCGACATTTCCCTGACGACGAATTTGGCGAACATAGGTTGAATGCCCCAGATGACGCAAGTACAGATCAAAAGTGCCGAGGCGGTAAGCTTGTTCGTTTGCATGGCAGTGCTGACAGACCTTTCGATGATGATTTATAAAGTGCCGGGCATCTGCCCGTAACTTAAAAGCTTAACAGTCGTTCAATGATTTCTGCCGCCGGCGTTTGACCAGATATTTGGCCAGTTTATAGGCCAGCAGGCGGTACTGAGTAGTCAGATACACACCGGCGATGATAAGAGCGCCGCCAACTGCTTCGGAAGTATAGAAGCTTTCGTCGAGAAAGGCGATGCCGCAGATGATGCCTACTAACGGCATCAGATTCATAAACACGGCGGCCTGACTGGGGCCGATAACGCGGATGCCTTTGTTCCAGAACAGCATACCGACCAGGCTGCCGATAAAAATAACGTAAAAATAGGACCCCCAGGCTAAAGCGGAAAGGTCATAGGGCAGTGCAAACTGCCCGGTCAGGATACTGTAAGCAGCCGTAGTCAGCGAGCCAAGCAGCCCGGCCCAGGCTACAGCGCTGTAGGCAGATACATATTTACTGACCTGCGCGACAAGAATGGTATAAAAAGCCCAGGCGACCATACTGACGCAGAACAGGATATCACCGAAATTAAAGTTCAGGTTGATAATCGTTGAAAGCGAACCTTTGCTGATCAGGTAAACGGCGCCGATGATACTGGCGGCGATACCGAGCCATTGCAGCTTGTGCAGCCGTTCATGCAGCAGCACCAGACTTAAGAGTGCGGTCACGGCAGGCGTCAGCGAGGCAATAATAGTAAGGTTGGCTACGGTCGAGTATTGCAGGCCTGTAAATTGCGCAACATTGTTGCCGCCAACGCTGAGGACGCCCATCAAAAACAGCGGCAGCCAGGCCTTGCGTGGTGGCAGCAGTTTTTCGCCGCTGTAAGCCAGCGCTGCCAGCAGCACTACGCCTACTGTAAAATAACGGATACTGACCAGAGGGATCGGGTCGAACTCGCGGACGACAAAAGTGACGAACATCGGCTGTGCGCCCCAAATGATGCAGGCGGATAAAACCATCAGTGTTGCTGCGGAAATATTTTTGGGCATAGGAACGCCTTCTTCGCTGTTTATTTTACCAGCTGCGGTATAAAACCCTGCGTGTCACAGCTGACAAGCTTATAGGTGATGCCATTGCGGATACCTTCAAAAACCATGCTTGCATCGCTGCCGTGGATATGGCCGAAAACGCAGTGCCTGACGCCGTAACGCTCCAGCAGTTCGGCAAAAACAGATTCATTTGCAGCGTCATAAAGAGGCGGATAATGCAGTGCGGCTATGATATCGCTGTAGCCGGCTTGTCTGGCAGCTTCCAGTGAAGCCTCCAGGCGCAGTCCTTCACGGCGGTAGATAGCGGCATCGTCCGCGTTAAAATTGTCGGATGAAGGCAGGAGCCAGCCACGACTGCCGCAGATGGCAGTCGTGCCGCAGGTAAAAAAGTTGTTTTGCAGAAAGCTGAAATTATTTTCTGTCGCAGTCTGCATCTTTTTTAAAGATGCCCACCAGTAGTCATGGTTGCCGCGCAGAATGATTTTGCGCCCGGGCAGGGCGGCGATCCAGTTCAGGTCGGTCAGCGCGTCTTGCAGATCCATGGCCCATGAGGTGTCGCCGCAGATGATGACGGTATCGTCGCTGCGGATAAGTTGATGCCAGTTGGCTGCAACCTTGGCGGCGTGGTCTGCCCAGTGTTTCCCGAAGATTTCCATAGGCTTGGACGGAGGCTTTCCGGAAAGGTGCAGGTCGCCGATAGCGTAAATTTTCATGAATTATGCTCCATTTTTGCTGCTTAATGTTAACTTTATGTTAGCTTATTTTAAGAAGGAATGCAAGGAATTGCTGACAGGGTTGACCTCGGCGCGAGAATAAATGCCTGTGTCTACTACCAAAGTCTGATTAATCCGTTTAATATAGATATGAAGTCTGAATTAGGATGCGAGAATCTTTTTCCTTTCTATCTCTGGTTGCTGTTGCCGCTTTCAGCATTTTTATACAATGAAAGTATCAAAACGCAGGGGAGGGGCAACTATGACAAAGCAGCAGGATTTCAGTATGTGGTCAGTGAATTTTATTTTGTTTTGCCTGGCTAATTTTTTGTATTACGGAGCTTTTTATTTGTATATTCCGGTATTGCCGCAGTATGTGGAGATGTTGGGCGGTACACCTGCCGATATCGGGCTGGTTGGTGGCGCTTTCGGTCTGTCGTCCTTTATTATACGGCCGTATTTGGGTAAACTGGCCAACGAATGGGGTCGTAAGCGTATGATGCTTCTGGGTGCGATTTCTTTTGCACTGTTGTTTCTGCTGTTCGGCAGAGTTACCGGCGTGGTGCCGCTGGTCGTACTCAGGCTTGCGCATGGTGTTTGTCTGGCGATGTATCTGGCGGCATCAGCTGCCTATATAGCCGATTATGCGCCGGTAGACAGGCGCGGCGAGGTGCTGGGGATTTATCAGACCTGCAGTGTGGTTTCTATGGCTGTTTTTCCAGCAGCAGGCATTTGGATCCTTCAGCATACACAAAGTTATCCTTTTTTGTTCAACGTGACTTTTGTTACGGCATTAGTATGCTTTTTCGTGTTACTGCCGCTCAAGGAAACGAATCCTGTTTATGATCAGGAACAAAAACTGGATCTGCTGCCGATTTTCAGGCGGCGGGTAATTTTTATGTCTTCGCTGTGCCTTTTGGGTGCATCACTGGTCTATGGCGCGATTCTTACTTTTTTACCGATTTATGCGCAGCAGCGGAATATAAGTGATTATGGTATTTTTTTCGTAGTCTATGCTTTGGCGACGATGGGCAGCAGGGTCTTTGCCGGTAAGCTGTCCGATCATGTCGACAGGCGTCTGGTGATTTTGCCGTTTTCACTTTTGGTTGCACTGGCGGCTATGTGTTTCTTTATTATGGATAACGTTTGGACGCTTGGGCTGATCGCAATATTATTCGGACTGGGATATGGAGCTTTAGTGCCGGCGCTTACTGCACTGGTCGTTGATGTTACCCGGCCGGAAGAACGTGGACCGGCACTGGGTTTTTTTACTGCTTTTATTGAAGTCGGCATCGTCGTCGGCGCTATGGGTCTGGGGTTTATTACCGAGATATTGGGCTATGCCAATATGTTTGCATTGTCAGGTATCATCGTACTGGTGATCACACTGGCATTTTGGCTGTTGGTGCAGCAGCGTCATACTATTAAGCTGGAGGGAGAGTAAGCAGGCTCCAGATGAGCGCAGAGCATTAAAAGCCGCCTGCAGTGCGTACTAGGCAGATGGGGAAGAAAAGACTTGAAACTCCGCGGATTTGTGATATAATGGTTAAAGTATTTGCAGAATGAACAAATTCGGTGAAGCGGAGTAGTAACCACAGATCCCTGTTGCAGAAAGTTGACGGCAGCTGCGAGTCAATACGGGAGCAAGGTGAACTCGCCGCGGAGGAGCCGCGTCAAAAGCGCGGACGCATAACCGGCGTTACAGGTTTTGAGTGGCCGAGATTTTTTTTCGGCAATCAGGGTGGTACCGCGAAAGCTATTTCGTCCCTGGCCTAACAGCCGGGGACTTTTTTATTTGCCGCGCTGCGGTGGTAAGCAAATTTTAGGAGGTTATGAGAAGAATGATCGAAGAAAAGTATACTCCCCATGCCATAGAAAGCAAATGGCAGAAATATTGGGAAGATAACAAGGCATTTAAAACTGATATTGATGCAGGCAAACCCAAGTCTTATGTGCTGGAAATGTTCCCGTATCCTTCGGGCAACCTGCATATGGGGCACGTACGCAATTATTCCATCGGCGACGTAGTTGCCCGCTTCCGCAGTATGAACGGTTTTAACGTGCTGCATCCGATGGGCTGGGATTCTTTTGGTATGCCGGCTGAGAATGCCGCGATCAAACATGGTATCCACCCTGCTAAATGGACGATGGAAAATATCGCCAACATGACCCGTCAGCAGAAGGAACTGGGACTGTCCTATGATTGGGACCGCGAAGTTGCCACCTGTAAGGAAGATTACTATAAATGGACCCAGTGGTTCTTTGAGCTGTTTTATAAGCGCGGTTTGGCCGTCAAGAAAAAATCTGCTGTCAACTGGTGTGGTGAATGCAACACTGTTTTGGCTAATGAGCAGGTTATCGACGGACGCTGCTGGCGCTGTGACCATGAGGTCGTCAAAAAAGATCTGGAACAATGGTTCTTCAAAATTACCGATTATGCGGAAGAACTTTTGGATGATTTGAAACTTTTGAACGGCTGGCCGGAACGCGTTAAGACGATGCAGAAAAACTGGATCGGGCGCAGTGAAGGTCTGGAATTCAGCTTTGACGTGCCCTGCATCGATGCTAAGCTGCCTGTTTACACTACCCGTCCGGATACGGCATTTGGCGTTACCTTCGTGGTCCTGGCTGCCGAGCATCCAATGGTAGAGCAGTTGTGCCGGGATAATCCGAAGGCAGACGAGATCAGGGCTTTCTGCGCCCGTGTGCGCAACCAGTCCGATATTGAACGTACTTCCAGCGAGTCGGAAAAAGAAGGTATCTTTACCGGGAAATATGCTGTCAATCCTTTCAATGGCCGCCAGGTAGAGATCTGGGTCACCAACTATGTCCTGTACGATTATGGCACCGGAGCTGTTATGGGTGTACCTACAGGTGATCAGCGCGACTGGATGTTTGCCGATAAATACGGTCTGGATAAGATCGTTGTCGTTACTCCTAAAGACCAGGAATTAAAAGTTGAAGATATGACTGCCGCCTATGAAGAAAAAGAGGGCGTGCTGGTAAATTCCGGCAAGTTCAGCGGCATGGAGATGCATGCTGCAATCAAAGCTATTATGGATTATGCGGAAGAACAAGGCTTTGGTTCCCGTCATGTCAACTACCGTCTGCGCGACTGGCTCATCAGCCGTCAGCGTTATTGGGGGGCTCCGATCCCGATTATTTACTGTCCTGACTGCGGCGAAGTTCTTGTGCCGGAAGCAGAGCTGCCGGTACGTTTACCGGAAGACGTCAAGTTTGATGCGGGCAGCGTTTCACCGCTGGCAACCAGTGAAAGCTTTGTTAACTGCACCTGCCCCAAATGCGGTAAGCCGGCCCGCCGCGAGACCGATACTATGGACACTTTCCTGTGTTCTTCCTGGTATTATCTGCGGTATACCGATCCGAAAAACGATACTGCTCCATTCAGTAAAGAAGCTGTTGATTACTGGGCTCCGGTCGATCAGTACATCGGGGGTATCGAGCATGCGATCCTGCATTTGCTGTATTCACGTTTCTTTATGAAGGTATTGCGTGACGCAGGCCTTGTAAAATACGACGAACCATTTACCAACCTGCTGACTCAGGGCATGGTCATTAAAGACGGTGCGAAAATGAGTAAATCTTTAGGTAATGTCGTTTCTCCGGAAGAGATCATTTCCAAATACGGTGCCGATACTGCTCGTCTGTTTATTATGTTTGCTGCTCCGCCTGAAAGAGAGTTGGAATGGAGCGATCAGGGCGTGGAGGGTTCCTTCCGTTTTATCAACCGTGTCTGGCGTGTCGTCAGCCACTTCCAGGGTGAGCTGGCCCAAAAGGTCACCGGCTATGATACTTCAAAACTGGATGAAGCTGATAAAGAGCTGCGCCGCGTGCTGCATAATACGATCAAAAAAGTTACCGACGATATCGAGCAGCGGTTTAATTTCAATACTGCAATCAGTGCGATGATGGAGTTGGTCAATGCTTTATATGTTTATAAGGAAGCTCAGAAAAATTACAATGCCGGTCTGGTTTATGAAACCGTTTCCGCTTTGCTGCGGTTGCTTGCTCCTTTCGTACCGCACGTAACCGAAGAATTGTGGCATGGCGTCATCGACGCTGACAGCAGCGTGCATGCACAAAGCTGGCCTAAAGCCGAGGCAGAGGCCATGAAGGTCGATAATGTCGAGATCGTGCTGCAAGTCAACGGTAAGGTCAAAGGCCGTTTGGTTGTACCTGCGGAAGCCGGCAGGGAAGAACTGGAAAAACTGGCTTTGGCGGATGAACATATCGCTGCTATGGTCGATGTCGGCAAGATCGTGAAGATCGTCTGCGTACCCGGACGTTTGGTCAATATTGTTGCCAGACCTTAAATCGCAGAAAAAAATTAAATAGCTGGATCAGTAAGATCAAATCATAAAGACGCTATGGCAGAGTTCCTAAGGTATAACGAATTTATTGTTGACCTCAGGAACTCTGCTTTTTTGCGTTTTAAAGGGGCTGGATAGCGATGATGGAACGAGGGCTGAGAGGAAAAGTAGCAGCTTTGGGGGCTGCCGTAGTTTTATGTGCCGGCGGCAGTCTGCTGGGAAGCAGCCCGCAGGATACTGCTGCTGTTGTGCCTGTACCGGCAGCTGGTATCAGTGCGGTACAGACTCGGGGAGTTAAGGTATATGTAAGCGGTGCGGTAGCAAAGCCGGGTTTATATGAAATCCCCGCAGGGAGCAGAGCTACTGCGGCTATCGCCGCTGCCGGAGGAATGACACTGGAAGCTAATCCCGATAAAGTTAATTTGGCAAAGCTGCTGAAAGATGGTATGCAGGTAAATGTGCCGCGGTTAAGTGCCAGGCAATTGCGTGAGCAGACTGCGCCGGTAAATGCAGGTGCAGCTGCTGAGGCAGCAGGCGCAAATACTTTGGTCTCGGTAAAGACTGCTGCTGAGAGTGGCAGGGGCACAGCAAAAGCCGGCGGCAAGGTACATTTGAATACGGCTACGGCTGCCGAACTGACAGCGTTGCCTGGGGTCGGTGATATTACCGCGCAGCGTATACTTGAGTATCGGGCGGCGCATGGGTTTGCCAGTATCGAGGATGTTATGAAGGTCAAAGGGATCGGTAAGGCCAAGTTTAGCAAAATGCAGCCTTATCTGGAGCTGTGATGCAGCGTCAGCTGGAACAGATCATTGTCGCCGCCACACTGGCATTTCTGCTTGGCTGCCACGCAGGGCTCAGTAAGCTGTTGCCGTTGATACCAGCATTGATACTGGCGGCACTTTTTCTGCTGCTGCTTGCCTGGGGCTGCCGCCAAAAGGCTGGAGTAAAGTTGTTGGCCGCGGCAGGTATTGGTTTGTGTTTTTGTTGTGGCGCTGCCAGCGGCAGCGGGGCCATGCGTCAGCCGCAGCTGCCTTTGCAGACTTTTACCGGTCAGGAAGTACGGCTTTTCGGCAGAGTGGAAGCTGGCAGTGTCAAAGTAACGCCGCAGGGAACCAGTCTGGTGCTTGCCTGTCAAGCGGTGCAGACAAATAGTGCGGAACTTGGCAGCTCTTTACCCGATACAGCAATCGCAGTATCTGGTAAAGTACGTGTGTTCGTCCAAGGGCAGGATCTTAGCGAGAAAATAACCGGTGGCGTTATTGTACAGGGAACGCTTAAACCACTGACTGATTTTGCCAATCCGGGTGGTTGGGATGGCGGGCTGTGGAACGAATTGCAGGATTTACAGGGGCGAATGTCTATAAAAGGCAGTGAGCTGTATTTGTCCGGGGACGGACAAAGTATCAGGCAGTATATCGGCGGACTGGCTGCAGGGCTGCGTTCAAATCTGCAGCATACTGTACCGGGACAGGCCGGAGCTGTTTTAGCCGGTATGACTTTAGGGGGGGACGACGGTATCAGTGCGCAGACGCGGGAAGATTTTGCTGCTGTGGGATTGGCGCATCTGCTGGCTGTATCTGGTACGCATATAGCAGTGGTGACAGGCTTTCTGCTTGTACTGCTGCGGCGCCGTAACCACTGTACTATGGCGCTGCTGGCAGGGATTTTATTTTTTTATGCGGCTTTGTGCGGGTTCAAACCGCCTGTACTGAGGGCTTTGCTTATGTCGCTGGCACTATTTGGAGCCGGCGTTAGCGGCAGGCTGCCGCAGCGCAGTAATATTTTCTGTGCTGTGGTCATACTGTTGCTCTGCTATGAACCACGCTGGCTTTGGGACGCAGGTTTTCAGTTATCATTTACCACAACAGCGGGGCTGCTGTATTTCTACCCGGTACTGAGCGGCCTGTGTACCCGTTACTTACCTGTGGGGATTGCCGAGATCCTGGCAGTATCTTTAACAGCACAGCTGGCGGCTTTGCCGTTTTTGATCCATTATTTTCATCAGCTTTCACTGAGTGGGCTGGCAGCTAATCTGCTTCTAGTACCGCTGCTGGAACTGGCACTACTGCTGACACTGGCGGGATATGCCCTCCTGCCGGTATTTGGGTTGGGAAAGCTGCTGTTTTTACTGGCAGGGCTTTTACTGCACCCCTTGCTGAATATCATTCACTGGCTGGCATCCGGCGGCTGGGCAACTGTCACTGTTGGCAGCTGGCCTCTTTTATGCGGCGCTGTCTATTATTTACTGTTGTTGCTGCTTTTCGGCAGCAGCGACTGGGATGATTTCACTGCTTGCGAAAGACGGTTGCTGATCGGTTTATGCTGCTGTATGCTGGTGGGGATCGGGCTTTATGATAAATTCAGGCCGCAGCCTCTGACCGTACATTTTATCGACGTGGGACAGGGGGATGCGGCACTGGTCGTAACACCGCAGCGTCAGACGCTGCTGATTGATACCGGTGGTCTGCGTGGTGACTATGATACGGGCAGCCGTATCGTTCTGCCCTATCTGCGTTACCTGGGGATTCGCAGTCTGGATATGCTGCTTTTAAGCCACGGACACCACGACCATGCAGGAGGAGCGGCCGCAGTAGCTAAAAATATACCTATACGCAGGCTCATTATGCCTCAGGAACAGCCTTCAGCAGATATACAGGCACTGCTGAAGAATACCAAAGCGCAGCTTATATATGCCGAGAGCGGCACAAATTATTCCCTGGGCAATACTGCAATACAGATCATCAGCGCGCCTGTCGGCAGCGCTGACAGCGATGCAAATGAAAGCTCGCTGATCGTGAGGGTTGTATCTGCTGACGGCAGCATTGTTTTTACAGGTGATGCAACAGAAACGGAGGAACTGCTGGCAGCGGGGCAGATTCAGCCCGGTCAGGTATTGAAGGTCAGTCACCATGGCAGTAATGCTTCTTCTTCAATGCCGTTTTTAGCGGCAGTCAGTCCGCAGCTGGCGGTTATCTCAGTCGGTGCGGCCAACAGCTACGGCCATCCTGGCAGTGAAACGCTGCAGCGTCTGGCAGCCTGCGGGGCTCAGGTGCGGCGTACAGATCAGGACGGAGCGCTTAAAATCACTTTTGACGGCAGCCAGGTAAAATGTTATAGTTATCGGTATCAGAAGGAATTTTTTTAGTGGCTTGAAGGAGTACAAACATGGAAATCACGGCAGAAAAAATTATGCAGCAATTAAGTGCCGGCACACAGGTAGCTGGTGTAATCGCAGTGTTCGGCGAAGAAGGCTATTATAAAGATAAAATAGCCGCTGCTTTACCGCGGGCTGTTTTTGGCGACGCCGCGCCGGAAGACAGGGAAATAACTGTTTTTGAGCGTGATACGGATATAAAGGAAATATCTGCTGCTGTCAATACCTACCCTTTTTTCTCAGGACGCAGTCTGGTTATCATTAAAGATGAAAAGCTGTGGGGAGGTAAGGATGGCGGCGAAAAACGCAAACAGCAGCAGGAAGAGCTGGCAGAACTGCTGGCTGATGTACCTGAACATTGTCAGGTACTGCTGTTAGGCGAAAAAATCGATAAACGCGGTAAACTTTATAAAAGCCTGCTTAAAACTGCTGCGATGGTGGAATGCAAGTCTCTCAAATCCTATCAGCTGAAGCCCTGGCTGGACGAACAGGCTGCGCTGCGCGGCTGCTGTTTTGATTATGAAGCGTCACAAACGATCATGGAATATCTGTCGGTAACTGACAATGCGCCGCTGCTGCTGCTGGAACAGGAAATCGAAAAACTATCGGTTTACGCCGGTGAACGTAAGATTTGGACGAAAGATGATATCGAGCAGACTTTCGCTGCGTTGCCTGAAGTTTCGCGCTTTGCGCTGCTGAACGCCATTGCCGAAAAGAAGCTGGGGCAGACTTTGGAGCTTTTGGGTGAAGAACGTAAGCACGGTAATACTGTGCTGGCGCTATGCGGCCTGGTTTCGTTCCAATTGCGACGTCTTGGACGTGTCAAAGAACTTCTGGAAGGAAGGGCCTCGCAGGCCGAGATCGCTTCAGAGTTAAAAGCCGCGCCTTTTGCTGTAAAAAAAATGGCGGAGCAGAGCCGCCGCTTTGGCTTGGGTGAACTGGAACGGGCACTTTTGGAACTATCACAGCTCAATATCGAAATCCGCTATGGCGGCCGGCAGTTTGAAAAGCTGGAAGAAATATTGATCCGGCTTTTGAGCAAGTGATATTTGGTGTTTGGTTAAAAAAAGTGTTTAAAGTTTGTTTTAAACACTGGACAAGCCTGACTGTTGTTTGTTATAATGATGGCGATAGATCAATGGGGATCTTTCTATTTTATTGCTTAAAAATAGGAAGGTCCTTTTTATATTTGTATTTCAGCTTCAGCATTGGGAAAGGAGCGCGGCACAGTGCCGCAAGTGATTACTATGATGAACAAAGAAATGTTGTATTACATTAACCCTGAACAGCAAACCCCGGAGGAACTGAAGGCTTTGCTGGAAATGCACCCGGAAATCAAATTTGTTTCTTTTATGGGTGTTGACTTTGCCGGTAACGATACCGACGAAAAAGTGCCCATCAATTTATTTATCGAAGATATCAACAGCTTCCTGGAAGGTATGGCTGCTCAGACTGATGGTTCTTCCGTTGTTTTGCCGGGCATTGCTACTTTAAATAACGCCCGCGTCGATATGAAGGTCGACAAAAGTGTCAACTGGTATATTGATTATAATTACGAGCATTTTGATGCTCAGACAGGTAAAATGGTCGGAACCCTGCGCATACCCTGTTTCCTGATCCACAACGAAATCTTTGTTGATTCCCGTTCGATCCTGCAAAACAGCCTGGATTATGTGGAAGCACAAATGCTGGAAATGTTCAAAAAACATCCGCAGATAGCAGGTCTTGAACATGTTGACCTGTCTCAGATTGAAAAACTGGTCTTTACCTGTGCTACCGAGCTGGAATTCTGGGTCAAATCTCCGCGTGAAGACGCACCGATCGAAGCCCTTTCTTCTTCGCAGATGATGCAGGAGCAATACTGGCAGCGTACCCGCGGTAACGTGCGTACCGCTTTAGAACAGACTATAGAAATGATGGAAGCTTATGGTCTGGAACCGGAAATGGGCCATAAAGAATGCGGCGGCGTACGTGGACAGATCGACGGCGCAGGTCATATGACGCATGTTATGGAACAGCTGGAAGTAGACTGGAAATTTAACGTCGGTCTGCAAACTGCTGATAACGAACTGCTGGCCCGCATTATCGTTAAAGAGGTTTTTCGGATGAACGGTCTGGAAGTTTCCTTCCAGGCTAAACCGATCCCCGGCGTTGCAGGAAGCGGAGAACATACCCATGTCGGTATTGCCGCAAAACTCAAAAATGGTAAAATGGTCAATCTGTTTGCGCCCGGCGATATGAAAGCGGATTTTCTGTCTGCTATCGGTTACGGTTCAATGATGGGCCTTTTGAAGAACTATGAGGTCATCAATCCTTTTATTTCAGCTACGATCGATTCATTGAACCGCTTGAAGCCAGGTTTTGAAGCCCCTGTCTGTATCGTTACCTCTTTGGGTATCAGTCCGCAGGTCCCTTCCCGTAACCGTACGATTCTGGCAGGTTTGATCCGCGATATCGACAGTCCGATGGCGACCCGTATAGAAATGCGTTCGCCTAATCCTTATACTAATACCTATATTGCTATCGCTGCTTTCTATCTGGCAATGTGGGATGGAATCAAGGCTTGTGTGGAATCAGGCAAAAATTTGAAGGAACTGGAAGCCGAATTGTCCAAAAAGGCCGGCGTTGAAGGCTTCTATCTGGAAAAAGACCGCGAATACCGTAGCGAAGATGATGTTTTTGAAGACTTCAGCGAGGAAGAACGCAGCCGTCTGTTTGGTAAACCGCCTGCAACTGTGTGGGAAAATATGTGCGGCTTTAATAAATATCCCGAAAAGAAAGCTGCTCTTACCAGCGGCAATATCCTGCGCGCAGAATTTATCGATTCTTTTGCCAAAGGTGCCTTGGTTCGCTGGCAGACCGAGCTCTTAAACAGGATCATCCCCGAATTCCATGCTGAGATCGTGGCAATGAAATGTCTGCATGACACTGGCTTTTATAATAAATGTGACGATGAGCTGTGGGAGAAGATCGCAGCGCTGCGTGTTATGTTGGCTAAAGATTCTGTCGAGGCTCCGTGTATCTTTACTATGATCCGCGATGCTTTTAGCCGCGGCGATTTTGATGCCGCCTCCAAGTTAAAGCTGGAAATGGTAAAAACAATGGAGAAGCTGAGAAGCTGTTATCACGATTACAAGCAAAATATCATCGACTGATAAAGCATATACGTTTTGGATCCGCCGGAAAATATTATCGGCGGGTCCTATTATTTTTCACAAAATGTTTTCTTGACTGGAGCGCAGACCATACCTATATAATTTAAACAAGGAAAAAGAAGAGGGCGCTGTTGTCGTCCTTTTCCGCAATGATATCAACATTTTTTACGGAACTGCTTTTTATGCGGCAGGTAATTACGGTCTTTTGGGAGCGGTATAGCTTGGCATAAAACAGTATGGTAGCGGGAGAGAGGGGAAAAAATGAGATGGAGTAAAGCTTTTTCAAAAACTGGCCTGCTGGCATTGATGCTTGCCGTGGTCGGGATCGGTATCTTTTTTTATGAACGTCAATATTGCGGCGCCGAACAGCCTGCGCGTTACGAGCCGCAGCAGCTGCGGCAGGTGATTACTGCCGACAGTAAAACCTCGCGGACTATTATGTGGCAGACGCAGGCGCCGGAAAGCGATGCCTGGGTGGAATATAAGCTGCAGGGCGAAAATGAGCTTCACAGGGTGCGGGCGCAGGGCAAAGAATTTGCAACAGATTCAGGGACGGTTTATCAGCAAAGTGTAACGCTGATAGCTTTGGAGCCGGGAACTGTTTATGAATACAGGGCTGGCGGCGGCAAAGAATTTTCTGCCTGGCAAACGTTGAAAACAGATACCGGAGGCGCTTTTACGGCTTTGATCTTCGGCGATTCGCAAAGCCTTGATTATAATGTCTGGCGTAAGACTGCCGCTTATGCTTACAGTCACGATCCGGAAGCCGCCTTTTTCATCAATATGGGCGATCTTGTAGATAACGGCGAGCAATACAGCCAGTGGCGCAGTTGGTTCCGTGGAGCGTCCGGGCTGTTGCCGCAGATTCCGGTTGCTCCTATCAGTGGCAACCATGAAAATTATTCGCTGCAATGGAAACCTTACCGCGGCGATTTATATCTTAATTTGTTCGATCTGCCCCTGAATGGGCCGGAGGGTTTGCAGAAGCAGGCTTACAGCTATGATTACGGCGATGTGCATTTTTCTGTAATCGATACGCAGCAGGAGGAATTAAACGAGTGGCAGCCTGAACTGATCGCAAGTCAGGTGAGCTGGCTGGAGCGCGATCTGGCCGCCAGTGATAAGAAATGGAAAATCGTGTTGGTGCACCGTAATCTGTTCCGCTATCAGGACGGCAGACCCAATGAACTGGGCTCGGCACTTTTACCAGTTATTGACCGTGGCAATGTCGATGTAGTTTTTTCTGCTCATAATCATACCTACGGCCGTTCTGCTCCGTTTAAAAACGGTAATGTGGCATCACAGGGAACGATCTATATTTCTTCGGGCCGCAGTGGTGATAAAACATGGGCCGGTTCGCGTGCCAAGCCGCAGGAGGTCGCTTTTGACGGCGTGCTTGACCAGCCTAATTATATGAAGCTGACTGTTAATGACGGCAAGCTGACAGTGACCAGCCTGAAGCAGGACGGCAAGCTGATCGATACGGTGACGCTGACGAAATGACAAGCTCCCGATTTTTTGATATAATGTTATTATTAACAAATCAACGAATGGAGTGACATCATGGCTAAAGACAGTTCTTTTGACGTTGTATCGCAGGTCGATATGCAGGAAATGGACAATGCGGTCAATCAAACGAAAAAGGAGATCGCCCAGCGTTATGATTTCCGCGGCAGTGATGCCAGCATCGAATTAGAAGAAAAATGTATCAAATTGGCAGCTGAAGACGAATACAAGCTGAACGCTATCATCGATATGCTGCGTGCCCGTATGGCTAAACGCGATATCCCGCTGCGCTGCCTGGAGCTGGGTAAGGTAGAGCCGGCATCCAAAGGCACAGTTCGCCAGACACTTACTATCCTGCAGGGTATACCGAAGGAAAAAGCCAAAGCGATCGTAGCCGCGATCAAAGCGACTAAATTGAAAGTCAATGCTCAGATGCAGGACGATCAGGTACGCGTCAGCGGAGCTAAAAAAGACGATCTTCAGGCTGTTATCCAAACGCTGAAAGCAGGCGACTTCGGCGTAGATTTACAATTCATCAATATGCGCTAAACTGGATTTTTATACTTCCTACGTAACGTAGGAAGTATTTTTTTATTTTATTGTTTTTGCCAGAGTTTGCCTATATAATAAATATAATCCATATTGCAAACTTGCAATAAATTTGGTGACAAGGAGCTGATTTGTTGAATTGGAGAAAGAGGTAAAGAGATTAAAGCTACATGGTTTCAATAATCTGACGAAAAGCCTGAGCTTTAATATGTACGACATTTGCTACACTAAGACGGTAGCAGACAGGGAGGCTTACCTGCAGTATATCGACGAGCAGTATAATGCCGACCGTCTTACGGAAATTTTAACAAATGTTTCCAACATTATCGGAGCAAACATTCTGAACATCGCCAAGCAGGATTATGAGCCGCAGGGCGCCAGTGTCACTATCCTCATTGCCGAAGGCTGTCTGCACAGCGTTGGTGCTGAAGATAACAGTTCCGCTCCGGGCCCTTTACCGGAAACAGTTTTAGCCCATCTAGATAAAAGCCATATCACGGTGCATACCTATCCCGAATATAACCCTATCGGTGGTATCAGTACCTTTCGGGCCGATATCGACGTATCTACCTGCGGTGAGATCTCACCGCTGAAAGCGCTTAATTATCTGATCCACAGTTTCGATACCGACATTATGACTATCGATTACCGTGTGCGTGGTTTTACGCGTGATATTACAGGACATAAACTGTTTATAGATCACAATATCACTTCAATTCAAGATTATATCCCTGAGCTGATAAAGGAACATTACCAGATGATAGACGTGAACGTGTATCAGGAAAATATTTTCCATACCAAGTGTAAGCTCAAAGATTTCGACCTTGATAACTATCTGTTCGGGCTTAGCAAAGAACAGCTGCATCCAGGCGAAGTAAAACGGATTGAGGCCAAGCTGCGTCATGAAATGGACGAGATCTTCTACGGCAAAAATATGGACCGCATCAATCTTTAAGGAGGAGTAAGTATGCTGGATTTATGGTTTTCTGAATTTCACGCTCCCGACGCCAAACTTTCGATTTTGGTCAAAGAGCAATTATATAGCGAGCAGACTCCCTTTCAGAAAATAGACTTTTTTGATTCGGAAACTTTTGGTAAATTTTTCACTTTAGACGGGCTGATTATGATTACCGAAAAGGACGAATTTATTTATCATGAAATGATCAGTAATGTGCCGATGGCAGTTAATCCGGACATCAAAAAGGTCTTGATCATTGGCGGCGGTGACGGTGGTACTGCACGTGAGGTCTGCCGCTTTAAAACAGTAGAGCAGGTAGATATGGTCGAAATCGATGAACGTGTCGTACGTCTGTGCCAGAAATATTTTCCACAGACTGCTTGTGCGCTGGATAATGATCCGCGGATCAATCTGATTTTTGGCGACGGGTTAAAATTCGTACAAGACGCGCCTGAGGGTGCATATGATTTGATACTCGTCGATTCTACAGATCCGCTTGGACCTGGCGAAGGTCTTTTTACGACCGAGTTTTACCGCAATTGCTACCGGGCGCTGAATGATAAGGGTATCTTGATCAATCAGCACGAATCACCTTACTATAAAGAATATGCGTATGAAATGCGCCGGGCGCATAAAAAACTTGCTTCGGTATTTTCCATAGCAACAGTTTATCAATTTTATATGCCTACCTATTCTTCTGGACACTGGTTGTTCGGGTTTGCTTCGAAAGGTCTTGATCCAGTGAAAGATGCTGACTTTAAACGCTGGTCTGAATTTGGGCTGCAAAATCGTTATTATAATCCCGGGGTACATCTCGGTGCTTTTGCTCTGCCTAATTATGTACAGGAAGAACTTCAAAAAGAAGATTAATGATTCGTAACAAGGTATTCAGGTTTGTCTGCAAAAGCGGCAACACATTTATTGTGTTGCCGCTTTGTGATTTTATAACATAGATGGCTTTGTTTGAAAAATGTGTGATAAGATTATTTTTTTGTAATTTTATTTTAACAGTATTGCTGGATATATGTATGTGTGTTATGATTTATTTATAAAAATACAAGCAAAACTTTAAAGTGTATTTGCATAGTATTTTTGCTGTAAGAATAATAATTGGGTGAAGTTTTACCTGTAGAATTAAGAGGTGATAAATTATCAGATACAGTAAAGAATTTATGGAAGTCCATAAAAATAAGAATGGTGGGATAATGGTGAAGAAAGTAATTTTGTATTTATTAACTATGATCTTTGCACTCAGCACAGCTACGGCACTTGCTGCAGAACCTGCTGACGCTCCTGTGTCTATGCGTGAAAGAATGGAAAAAATCAGGGTGGAGAGCGACCCGGTATATCAGGCAGAAAAAGCCAAAAGAATGGAAAATATGCCTAAAGTAGCTGTGCTTTATGTAAATAATGCCGAGACTACTTATAATGACGAAGTAGATGGAGTGGTTTTAGGCAATTTGGAAAAATGCATCAATGATGATAAATATATTTATATCAATGGTGAACCATATATCGAAAAGTTAAACAAAGTTGGTATTGTTGATATTACTACGGCTGAAAGAGCCGATATAGTTGATGCTTTTGAAGGTGAAGATGTTGATTATGTCGTTTTTATTGAAGTGCAGCCGTTTATAGCAAGAGACAAAGTGACGTTCTTTACAGTTGGTAAAGATATAACGACTACTGTACCATTGAAAATCATTGATTTGGTAAATGGTAAATATTTATATAATGGCAAGTTTACTGAGAAAGCTTCCGACAGCACAATGATCGGCGGCATAGGTAATAAATCGGTTGCCATGAAAGCCCTGAATAAGATCAACGAACAGATCACTTCTGTTTTAACTGTCAGATTGCCGGAAGAAAAATCTGTTGCGGTAGCTGCTGATAAAAAATAGGTTCTATAATGAAAAAATATTTTGATAAAAGGCTTATGGGGGTCTTTTTAATGATATTTGTATTTTTTACTGCGGCCTGCGAAGCTGAAGCGGCTAAAAGCTTGCGACAGAAAAGCAGCGTGCTTTTGGTGTTTAACAATATCGCCGGAACACGTTATGATGAAAAGCTTACCCAAATAGCATTGGAAAAGCTGCAGAAGAAAATCGAAGGAATTTATCTTGAAATCGATGCTGAACCTTATGGTGAAAACTTCAAAGAAAAGTCATTCGAAAAAGCTTCATTTGCAGAATTGACGGCGCAGGTTGATGGCTGCGGGGCAGATTATTTTGTTTATACCGAGCTGCAGCCCATTACAAAAGAAACACATTTTAATTTTATATATTTTGATAAAAATGTGGAAACCGGGCTGGTTTTGCGGATCGTGGATTTAAAGAATGATAAAGAACTTTATAATAAAAAATATTTGATGAAAGCTGAAGATTCTACTGACTATTTCTTTATCGGCAGCGGATCAGTTGCACAGAAGGCGTTAGATGCCATACTGTTCAGAGCTGGCGAAGCGATTTCAGTCAAGCTTCCGCTTTAAAAATAATCTTTAACAGCCTCCAACAAGTTTTATTACTTGTTGGAGGCTGTTTTTTGTAAAACAGTT
>OGOM01000586.1_pt1 | contig 34887 bp, 27 predicted proteins | sample 1552681 | NCBI WGS metagenome assembly OGOM01 (sample SAMEA2580188, study PRJEB22360) | human gut metagenome | biome: human gut; feature: human-associated habitat; material: faeces | place: Denmark | collected 2008/2010 | reverse complement strand
AAATATAAATTATTTGATAAATGGTTTACTGAATATTAGATGTAAAGACGTGAAAGGGGATAATATGGGGATTATAATAGGGTTAGATATAGGAATTGCATCAGTAGGAATTGCAGTAGTTGATAAAGATACATTAGATATTAAATGTGTGGTTTCAGATTTATTTGATTCTGCTGATGCTAGTAAGAACATTGAACGAAGAAATAACAGACAAGCAAGAAGACTCAATAGACGAAGAAAAACAAGAATAGGAGATTTTAATACACTGTGGGTAAGTATGTTTGGAGAATTGCCTGAAGAAGTTGATTCGAATGTTTTATTATTAAGAAATGCTGGGCTAGATGAGCAACTTACATTAGATGAGATTTATTGTGTTTTAAAATATATGCTTAAGCATAGAGGAATATCATATCTCGAAGATGCTTTGAATGAAGAAAATGTGACGGGAAGTTATCAGAAAGGAATCGCAATTAATCAAAGAGAATCAGAGTACATGCTACCATGTGAAATACAGCTTGAACGATTTAGAAAATATGGACAATATAGGGGAGAGTGTGAGGCAGAAAATGAGAATGGCGAAAAGATTACCTTGAGCAATGTTTTTATGACAAATTCATATAGAAAAGAAATAGACAAATTTTTGAATACTCAGGGGAAATATGGAATTCTTAATCAAAAATTTATTGATGAATATTTAAAAATATTTAACAGAAAAAGGAAATATTATGAAGGCCCTGGGAATGAAAAGTCAAGGACAGATTATGGAAAATATACAACAGGAAAAGATTTAGATGGGAAATATATAACAGAAAAGAATATATTTGAAAAATTAATAGGGAAATGTAGCGTATATAAAGAAGAATTACGAGCAGCAGGGGCATCTTATACAGCACAGGAGTTCAACATTTTAAATGATCTTAATAATATTACAGTCAATAATAAGAAATTAACTACACAGCAGAAGAAAGACGTTATTGAAATTGTTCAGAATAGTGACAGAATTAATATGGAAAAAATAATTTCTTCATGTATAGGAGAAAAGATTGAAAAAATTGAAGGCGCAAGAATAGACAAGAATGAGAAAAATATATATCATACATTTGAACAATACAACAAAATGCGTAAGATTTTCGCTGAAAAAAACTATGATATTAAGGAATTAACAATAGAACAGTTAGATGAAATAGGACGAATACTAACTATTAATACTGAAAGAGAAGGAATAAAAGATGCAATAATGGAGAGCGAATTATTGCATCTTAATAATGAACAGATTAATCTGTTGATAGAATTAAGATACAAGAATTCCAGTTTATTTACTAAATGGCAGTCATTATCAATTAAGGCAATGAGAGAAATAATACCGGATTTGTATGACAGAAATGTTAATCAGATGAATATTCTTGCAGAACGAGGTGTTTTTAAAGATAAAATAAATCTTTTTGAAAACAGTGTTTATCTGCCTAAAGAGCCTGTATTAGAAGAAATATATAATCCTGTTGTCAGAAGATCTATAAGCATGACAATAGATGCTTTAAATGCATTAATCAAGAAATATGGATATCCGGAAGATATTGTTATTGAGATGCCGAGAGATAGAAATGATGCAGAACAGAAAGACAGGATTAAAAAATTTCAGAAGACAAGAGAGAATGAACTGAAGAATATTAAAAAGAAAATTAAAGAAGAGTATGGCATAGAGATAACAGATGAATATTTTAGAAAACATAAGGGCTTAGAATTGGAATTGAAATTATGGGTGGAGCAGAATGAAAAATGTCCGTATTCAGGTAAGTATATTAATGTTCAGGATATTTTATATCATCATGAGTTATTTGAGATAGACCATATTATTCCATTAAGTATTTCATATGATGACAGCAGAAATAATAAAGTCCTGGTATATAAAGAGGAAAATCAGGATAAAGGTAATCGTACCCCATTAATGTATTTATCTACAGTTAATAGACAATATGATCAGCATGAATTTATGAATTATGTATTAAGCACAAAGACATTACCTAGAAAGAAAAGAGAATTATTGCTTAATTACGAAGATATAACTAAAATTGATGTCTTAAAAGGCTTTATTAATAGGAATCTTAATGATACAAGATATGCATCAAGAAGTGTACTTAATGCTATACAGTTGTTTTTTGGAGGAAAAGAATGTGATACAAAAGTAAGAGTAATTAGAGGTGCTGTCACAAATCAGTTAAGAATAAAACTGAATCTTCCTAAAGATAGAGAAAAATCATATAGTCATCATGCGATAGATGCAGCTATTATGTGCTATTCACAAATGGGACTCATGAATTTTAGAAATATTCAGAATAAATTTATTGATTTTGAAAATGAGACATATTTGAGTGATGAGAGGGATTCATGTTTTGATAATAAATATTATGATGAGGCGTTATTTGGACAAGTTCTTAAAATGCGAAAGAATCTGTTAAAAGCAGAAGGGAAACCTCAAAGGTCAGTTCAGAGCAAAGGTGTATTTGACGAAGAGGAAAAGAATAATGGTATTGTTAGGTATCATCATAAGGTTGATAAAAAACCAAATAGAGGATTAAGCAATGCATCTATATATGGAACCAGAAAGATAGATGATAAAATATATAAAATTGTAGTATATGATATTCGAAATAATAAGGATGCAGAGGCTATAATTAATATAATAAAAAAAGGAAAATCAGATAACTTTTTGATGGCAAAACATGATCCTGAAACGTTTAAAAATCTTATGGAAATATATGAACAATACAAAGAAGAAAAGAATCCTTTTTTAGCATATGAACAGGAGACAGGAGATTATATAAGAAAATATGCAAAAAATCATAATGGTCCAATAATTAAAAAGATTAAGTATGTGGATAGTGAAGTCGGTTCTTGCATTGATATATCTGCTAATTATGGGTATAAGAATGGCGATAAGAGGGTAATAATGGATACACTTACACCATATAGAGCTGATGTGTATTACAATTACAAAGACGGAACATATAGAATAATAGGAGTTAAGTATGCAGATTTTAAGTATTTTAATGCGAAATATGTTCTTGATGAAGAGGCATATGCTTTAATTCTTATAAAAGAAGGTTTATTAAAAATTGGTGATAGTCTTGAAAATATTTCTTCGTCAGGATATGAATATAGGTTGTCATTTTATAAGAATGATATTATTGAGTACACCAAGAATGATATAGTTTATAAAGAAAGATTTTTGTCTCGTACAATGCCTAAAGTTAAAAACTATATTGAAACGAAACCGATAAGCGCGGCCTTATATGAAAAAAGAAATCCAATAGGACTAACAAATGCGACAAATATATGCAAAATATATACGGATGTGTTGGGAAACGAAACAAAAATATATAAAGAGAAATTTAAATTGAGTGTTGATTGAATGATAGTAGTGTGATACTATAATAATAGGTTTGTGATGACTCAATTTTTTCAGACCTACTAAAATAAGGCTTTATGCCGAATTCAAGGGACACCAAGTGGTGTCCCTTTTTCTGTATATGGGGGTATTATGGGGTATAAGGTAATATTGATTGAAAATGATGTAAAAATGAGTATTAAATTAAATAATATAATAATTAATAAGGAAGGTCATGATATATGGATATCCGTTGATGATGTATCATTGCTGGTTATTGATAATATGAAGATTACACTTACATCAAGAATGCTATCATATTTAGCAGAACATAATGTGGGAATGATATTTTGTGATGCTAAGCATTTACCTATAGGATATTATTGCGATTATGATAATCATAGTCATATATCAAAAATTCTTAATTATCAGATACAGTACAGTCAGACAGAATATGATAAATTATGGAAAAAGATTATTATAGCAAAGTTAAATAATCAGGCAGGGGTATTGGAAATACTTGGTAAAGATAATGCTATTGCATTAAAAATAAAAGAATATTGCGATGAGATAACAGATGGAGATAAAAGTAACAGAGAGGCACATGGTGCGAAGGTTTATTTTAATGAGTTGATGGGGACAAGCTTTTCAAGAGGAAATGAAGATTTACTATTAAATTCAGGCCTTGATTATGGATATACAATAATAAGGTCTTATATTGCTAGATTGTGTGTGGGATATGGATTGAATTGTCAGATAGGAATACATCATAAAAATGAATATAACCGTTTTAATCTGGTTGACGATTTAATGGAACCATTAAGACCGATAGTAGATTTATATACATACAGAATTCTGGAGGGACAGGAATTTTTTAAGGCAGATCATAGATACAAAATAATAAATATTGTTAATCATTTTATTAGATATAAGGAAAAGAAGATGTATCTCGGCAATATGCTAGAGGAGTATGTAATGATGTTTTCCAAGAATTTGAAAGATGGAACAGAGCTTATTTTTCCGGATATTAATGCTTATGAGGAGTATGCAGATGAGGTATGATGTTATGAGAGTTTTATGTATGTTTGATCTTCCTGTGGATACTGACAAGGAAAAAAGGGAATATAGAAACTTTAAGAAGAAACTTATTCTTGAAGGGTTTGTTATGCTTCAGTATTCTGTTTATATAAGAACATGTCCTAATAGACAATATTCAGAGAGATTACAGAAAAGACTGGCAAAGAATTTGCCTGCAAATGGGAATATAAGGTTGTTAGAAATAACAGAAAAACAATATGAAGATATGAAGATACTTGTAGGAACCAAAAGTTTAAACGAGAAAATAGCTAATGATGAAAGGTTTGTAGTTATATGATTTTATCAATAAATGATAGATTAGAGTTAAATATAGAATGCATTACTCAACTATGTGGAATTAATGTGCAAAAGAAAAATAATATAATACAAAATATTGTGAAATATTTTTCAAACACTAAATATGCAGAGTATGAGGATAAGGATGACTGTGTTTTTAAAATAGATGATGAAGTTGTTGGCAGGAAATATTATACAACATATTATATAGCAAATATAAGTGATTTAATTAGCAATATTCAAATATCTAAAAATAGTATTATGAAAAAGCATGTAGATTATATTAATTCTAAATATGATAATCAACTTATATATGAAGATATAGTGGCAGGATATGAAAAAATATTTGCTAAGATTAATAGTAATATGAAAGAATCGGGTATTGGTTTGATGCTTGATTTCACGGAGGAGAAGATAACAGACATCGCACAATTGGGAGTCATAAGGACGCTAGAATTAGGATATATTGAAAAAATGAGTAATTATGATTTGTATGTGGAATATATAAAAATCATGAAGGCGTATTATAAGGGTAACCCAGATAAGATACTGTTAGTGTTAGAGAATATAGATCATTATCTTAATGTAGAACAGTATTTTTCATTGATGAGGCAATTAGAGATTATGACATTAGAATTAGATATAAACATAATTGTCACAACAAGCATAAGGGGATTTGTATATATTAATGAAAAAAACATTACGGGAATTAATGTTATTAACGATGAGGTTTTTTCTATGCCTATGATAGAGGAATTACAAAAATTTTTTGAAGATAATTATCCTTGCAACTATAATATGAATGAAAAAGATATGATATATAACATTATGCAAATTGTTCATGATATAGGCATAGATGGGTATAGTCAGTTTGACAAGGAATATGTATTTTTAAGGCTTTTAGATGAATCTATAGGCGTTCATATGGGAAAGTGTAATGTTAAAAATAATTTAGAAAATGCTTTTTTAGAGAAATAAATGATGATATAATATACTCGGAGGCGATGCTTTATGCAAATGAAAGGTACATGTGTTTTATTTTTATGTAAAAAGTGGTATTTGATGTTTTAGTACCTGAAAGAATTGAGTCATCATAAAACAACTGGACCAACTGGGGCTCAAGGTCCTCAGTTTTAGTACCTGAAAGAATTGAGTCATCATAAAACGTAATGGTATTATCGAAAGAAGATTTTAAGGTTTTAGTACCTGAAAGAATTGAGTCATCATAAAACATAATTTTTGGGTTAAATTTTGGGAAATATGTTTTAGTACCTGAAAGAATTGAGTCATCATAAAACGTATATCCAATTAGCGTGCGTATATCCACGTTTTAGTACCTGAAAGAATTGAGTCATCATAAAACACGACATGTGGACACCTGAAAACTGGATCAGTTTTAGTACCTGAAAGAATTGAGTCATCATAAAACACAATATACAGCTACATTAAAACACTTTTAGTTTTAGTACCTGAAAGAATTGAGTCATCATAAAACAGGTTCTCCGTCAACAGGGTTTTCGCAATTGTTTTAGTACCTGAAAGAATTGAGTCATCATAAAACTTATCCATTGACACAGCTTGTGATTTTGTTAGTTTTAGTACCTGAAAGAATTGAGTCATCATAAAACATAAGCTATTACAAGTAAGCACTGATAATCGTTTTAGTACCTGAAAGAATTGAGTCATCATAAAACATAACGCTCATACTATCTTCTATACCTTCAGTTTTAGTACCTGAAAGAATTGAGTCATCATAAAACACTAATGACACAGGAAACATTATTGCAGATGTTTTAGTACCTGAAAGAATTGAGTCATCATAAAACCCGGCGGTGGTTGTAGCACTTTGAAAATCCGTTTTAGTACCTGAAAGAATTGAGTCATCATAAAACTATTTTTAATATATTTATTGAAGTAATACTGTTTTAGTACCTGAAAGAATTGAGTCATCATAAAACGGGGGTGTAATTATTAATGGTTAATCGATGGTTTTAGTACCTGAAAGAATTGAGTCATCATAAAACTTCAACTCTAATAGCAATATTAGTATTATCGTTTTAGTACCTGAAAGAATTGAGTCATCATAAAACCTTATGCTTGGTCGGATAAAAAGTCTCTGTGTTTTAGTACCTGAAAGAATTGAGTCATCATAAAACTTCAAGTGCTGCCATTGCTAACACTGTTGAGTTTTAGTACCTGAAAGAATTGAGTCATCATAAAACGAATTATTTGTGTACATCTTTTTGCATTCAGTTTTAGTACCTGAAAGAATTGAGTCATCATAAAACCTACGATTTGACCGTCTGCCGTTATTGCTGGTTTTAGTACCTGAAAGAATTGAGTCATCATAAAACCGAAGCCAGATATTTTGCACAGCTTTTAGCGTTTTAGTACCTGAAAGAATTGAGTCATCATAAAACATTTTTACCGTAGCTTCCCCAGCTGTCATAGTTTTAGTACCTGAAAGAATTGAGTCATCATAAAACGCGGTGTTGTTCCGTTACTGCCTGTCCATCGTTTTAGTACCTGAAAGAATTGAGTCATCATAAAACCAGATTGTGTTGTATACGGCGATACAGACAGTTTTAGTACCTGAAAGAATTGAGCCGTTAAAAAATATAATTTAAAACAAGTGGATTAATAGTATATTTAAAACTTAAAATGCAATATATCAACTTTATAAAATTAGAATTTTAAGATTTGTTTACAAGAGTTATCAAATTAATTACCAGATTGACAAATACCACACATTTGTTATACTTATCACATATTATATTTGCAGGGGAGCATAAGGGCTGTGTAAGCAGTGGCTGCTGAGAGGGATTAAGTTCCGACCCATAACCTGTGGCAGGAATAACCTGATGTGGATAATGCCACCGTAGGGATTCTTAAAAGGGCTTTTTAGCTCTTCATTTGATTGTTTCAATATCGAATTTCCACAAGGCTTATGATTTTTCCTGTTAATTACCCAGAATGGAGGAATACATATGGAATACGCAACACAGATGGATGCTGCAAGAAAAGGCATTGTTACTAAAGAAATGGAAATTGTTGCAAAGAAAGAAAATATAGATGTCGAGAGTTTAAGACAGCTTATAGCTAAGGGACAGGTTATCATTCCTGCCAATAAGAATCATAAATGTCTTGACCCTAATGGTATCGGAAATAAGTTAAGAACTAAGATTAATGTTAATCTTGGAACTTCAAGAGACTGTGTGGATCTTGATATGGAGCTTGACAAGGTTAATAACGCTGTAAAGATGGGTGCGGAAGCTATCATGGATCTTTCTTCTTTCGGAGATACACAGAAGTTCAGAAGAAAGCTGACATCAGAATGTCCGGCAACAATTGGAACAGTTCCTATATATGATGCAGTTGTATATTATCATAAGGCACTTAAGGATATTACTGCACAGGAGTGGCTTGATGTTGTAGAAATGCATGCTAAAGACGGCGTTGATTTCATGACTATACACTGTGGCATCAACAAGGCTACAGCTAAGAAGTTCAGAGCAGATAAGAGACTTATGAATATTGTATCAAGAGGCGGTTCTATCATATATGCATGGATGGAGATGACAGGAAATGAGAATCCGTTCTTTGAATATTATGACAGAGTGCTTGAGATATGCCGAGAATATGATGTTACAATGAGTCTTGGAGATGCGTGCAGACCGGGATGTATTATGGATGCATCAGATATCTCACAGATTGAAGAACTTGTTACACTTGGCGAGCTTACAAGAAGAGCATGGGAGAAGGATGTCCAGGTTATGGTTGAAGGACCAGGACATATGCCTCTTAACCAGATTAAGGCTAATATGGAGATTCAGCAGACAATATGCAAGGGAGCACCTTTCTATGTATTAGGACCTCTTGTTACTGATATAGCTCCAGGATATGATCACATTACAGCAGCAATTGGTGGAGCTATCGCCGCTACTTACGGAGCTTCATTCCTGTGCTATGTAACACCTGCAGAACATTTAAGATTACCAGATCTTAATGATGTTAAGGAAGGAATTATTGCTTCTAAGATTGCAGCACATGCGGCTGATATTGCAAAGGGCGTACCGGGTGCAATGGACTGGGATTATAAGATGGACAAGGCAAGAAAGGTTCTTGACTGGGAAGCAATGTTTGACGTTGCGATTGACCCTGAGAAGGCAAGAGCTTACAGAGCTTCATCTAAGCCTGAGAAGGAAGATACATGTTCTATGTGTGGTAATTTCTGTGCAGTAAAGAATATGAACAAGATTATGGAAGGCGAGATTGTAAGTATATTTGATGAGTAATTAAATACATATGTATGACAGGCGGGATATGCACAGTTGTGTGTGTATTCCGCTTTTTCTGTGTTTTGGAGAATGCACATTTATTTGCCTTGAGATTAGATAAATGGTATAATATCATGATGCGTGATGAATATATGAAGGAGTGAAGGTTTATGGCAAAAACAGCCAGCAATAATGGTAGAAAGAATACCAGTCAAAGCAGAAAAACTAATACTCAAGGGAAAAAGACGACTGCTCAGGGGAGAAAGAAACAGACTAAGAAAAATGTCCAGACACAGGCTGACCAGTTGAAGAATGATTGTATTATTCTTTTTTCAATTGCCTGTGCAATAATAATGGTATTAAGTAATTTTAATATTGCAGGAACATTGGGAAGAGGAATTAAATGGCTTATGTTTGGCTTATTTGGAGTTATGGAATACATATTTCCTGTAATTCTTGCAGTAAGCATAATCTTTCTTATGGTAAACAGAGAACTGCTTCGTGTCGCGAGAATTAAGACGGCAGCAGGATATGGATTGTTTGTTGTATTATGTGCAATGATTCAGTGTTTATATAATAAACCGGATATTGCAGATAATGGATTAGGAAGTATATTTACATATTGTGCTGATTATAAAGCCGGGGGCGGATTTTTTGGCGGATTGCTATGCAAGGTACTTAGCCCTATAGGTTCAATTGGAACATTCGTAATACTTATGATACTTGCAATAATATGTCTGGTTATAATTACGGAGAGGTCTTTTATATCCGGGCTTAAGAAGGTTGGAAACGGCAGCCAGCGCATTATGCAGGAAGCAAGAGAGGATTATTCAGCATACAAAGAACATTCAGCAGGCAGACAGAATGACATGTCTGATGATGAATACCGCAGGTTAAGGGAAGAAGAGCGTGCTAAGGCAAGGCTTAAGAAGATTGAAAAGAAAGAAAAGCAGCTTGCGGAAAAGAAAGCAAGAGAAGAATATCTTGCCAATGCACGTATGAATAATGTTGTCCGTGGAGTAACATCTGATACTCTTATAACAGGAACGGATGAAGAACTGGCACAGGATATTGATATACATGAAATTCATGTTGATACTGAACGTAATGACCAGTATACACAGGATATCTATGAGCCTGATGAAGATGCATTTGAGCTTGCTTATGATTGCGATAGTAATGCAGGTGTAGCAGGAAATGTGGCTGATGAGCCAGTGTATGCTGACTATGAGTCTCATATGCAGCAGATACAGCCAGATGATTATATGGTTGATGATGAAGTGGCCGGAAACATGCCAGAGGATAATACTGCATCATATGATAATGATTATGTATCAGATAATGATAATATATATGAAAATGATGTGACTAATGAAGAATACAGAGAAAATAGTGTGAACCAGAATAATGGGCAGCAGGTCAGTGAACAGTTAAGTGATGAGCAGAAGACTGAAGTACAGGTCAAGCCTGTGAATAAACCTAAGAAAGCATACAAGTTCCCACCGGTAAGCTTATTAAAGAGAAATCCAGGTGCAGCGTCTGGTGGAAAGTCTGAATACAGAGTAACTGCACAGAGGTTACAGGAGACACTGCTTACTTTCGGTGTTAAAGTTACTATAACTGATATAAGCTGCGGACCTACAGTTACAAGATATGAGTTACAGCCGGAACAGGGTGTCAAGGTAAGCAAGATTGTTTCTTTATCAGATGATATCAAGCTTAATCTGGCAGCCGCCGACATAAGAATTGAAGCACCAATTCCGGGCAAGGCAGCTATAGGTATTGAAGTTCCTAATAAGGAAGCCGGAAGTGTATATTTCAGGGAACTGGTTGAGTCTAAGGAATTCAAGGAAAGCCAGTCAGCAATATCATTCGGAGTTGGTAAGGATATTGCAGGAAAGACTATTATTGCGGATATTGCGAAGATGCCGCATATGCTTATTGCCGGAGCAACAGGTTCAGGTAAATCAGTATGTATCAACACAATTATTATGAGTATTCTTTATAAGGCAAAGCCAGAAGATGTAAGACTTATAATGGTTGACCCTAAGGTTGTTGAGCTAAGTGTATATAATGGAATACCACATCTGTTATTACCGGTTGTAACGGATCCTAAGAAGGCTGCGGGGGCGCTTAACTGGGCTGTTAATGAGATGACAGACAGATATAAGAAGTTCGCGGCAATGCAGGTTCGTAATATAAAGGGATATAATGATGTTGTTGTCAAGAAGAATAAGGAGGGTATAGACCCTCCAATGGAGAAGCTTCCACAGATTGTCATTATCATAGATGAGCTTGCTGACCTTATGATGGTTGCACCGGGTGAGGTTGAAGATGCAATATGCCGTCTGGCTCAGCTTGCTAGAGCGGCAGGAATACATATGGTTATAGCAACGCAGAGACCTTCTGTTAATGTAGTAACAGGACTTATCAAGGCAAATATTCCGTCTAAGATAGCATTTGCAGTATCTTCGGGAATTGATTCAAGAGTTATCATTGATATGAATGGTGCTGAGAAGCTGCTTGGAAAGGGAGATATGCTCTACTTCCCATCTAATCTTCCAAAGCCGCTGCGTGTTCAGGGCGCATTCGTATCTGATGAAGAGGTTGAAAATGTTGTATCTTTCCTTAAGGAGAATGCAGAGGAAGTATCTTATGATGAGAGTATTGCACAGGCTACTGTAAGTCAGGAGAGCATGCCTGGCAGCAGTAAAGGCGATGATGAGAGAGATTCACTTTTTGCTGATGCAGGAAGATTCGTTATTGAGAATGAAAAAGGCTCAATAGGAAGTCTGCAGAGACATTTTAAGATTGGCTTTAACAGGGCAGGACGAATTATGGACCAGCTTGCTGGTGCAAAGGTAGTAGGACCGGAGCTTGGAACTAAGCCAAGAAAGGTTGAGATGACAATGGAAGAGTTTGAAACACTTCTAAAGCAGCAGTAATGTAAGTAATATATACTATAAAATAAGGAGACTAATGTATGAAGCTTTCAGAGATATTAAAAATATGTTCAGAAAATGAAACTGCAGATTTCAGGTACAGTGTTGTATGCGGCAGTACTGAGTCGCAAGTGACAGGAATTACATCTGATTCAAGAAAAATGCAGGATGGATATGCATTTGTATGCATTAAGGGTGCTGTGAGTGATGGACATAAATATATTGACCAGATTAAGGATAAGGCATCTGTAATTGTTGTTCTTGATGGCGAGTACGAAGCTAAGGATTGCAAAGCAGCAGTTGTTAGCACGGATAACACAAGGCTTGCGCTTGCACTTATGTCGGCAGCAATATATGGCAATCCTGATAAGAAGCTGTTTACAATAGGAATAACAGGAACTAAGGGAAAAACAACAACCACTTATATGGTTAAAAATGTGCTTGAGGCATGCGGCATTAAGACTGGACTTATTGGAACAATTGAGACTATTATCGGGGATGAAGCGATTCCGGCACATAATACAACACCTGAATCAATAGAGATTCACCAGTCATTTGCAAAGATGGTAGACGCTGGCTGTAAGGCAGTTGTTATGGAGGTGTCTTCGCAGGGACTTAAGCTTGATAGAACAGCCGGTATTATGTTCGATATAGGAGTGTTTACTAATCTTGAGCCCGACCATATCGGACCTAATGAGCATGAGTCATTTGAGGATTACCTTAACTGTAAGGCAAAGTTATTCAAGCAGTGCAAGGTCGGTATCGTTAATGCTGATGATAAGCATACCAAAGATATCCTTAGGGGAGCAATATGTAAGGTTGAAAGCTATGGTATCGGAGATAATGCTGATATTAAGGCTGAAAATATTGAACTTTTACATGAACCGGGTAAAATTGGTCTTACATATGACTGTACAGGACTTGTTAATATGAAGGTTGAACTTAATCTTCCAGGTAAGTTTTCTGTATACAATTCATTATGTGCAATAGCAATTACAAGGCATTTCGATGTTGATGAAGAGGCACTTAAGGAAACTCTTAAGCATGTTAAGGTTAAGGGAAGAATTGAGCTTGTAAAGGTTTCGGATGATTTTACATTAATGATAGATTATGCTCATAATGCAATGGCTTTAGAGAGTATACTTACAACTCTTAAGGAATATCACCCTCACAGACTTGTATGCCTGTTTGGATGTGGTGGTAACCGCTCCAAGGAAAGAAGATATGAGATGGGCGAGGTTTCAGGAAAACTTGCTGACCTTACTATTATCACATCAGATAATCCAAGATTTGAAGAGCCGGAGGCAATTATAGAAGATATCAAGACCGGAATTGCTAAGACTACCGGAAAGCATGTTGATATTACGGACAGAAAAGAAGCTATTAGGTATGCGATAGAACATGGCGAACCGGGTGATATTATTGTTCTTGCGGGTAAAGGTCATGAGGATTATCAGGAGATTAAGGGTGTGAAGTATCCTATGGATGAGAGGGTGCTTATCAAAGAAGTGCTTGAAGAATTGAAGGGTAATTAATGTACGCAGATGTAATAATAGACATTTCACATGAACAGCTTGATAAGACATTCCAGTATGCAGTTCCGGATGAATTGGTGGATGTAATTGAACTGGGAATGTCAGTTGATATTCCTTTTGGAGCAGGAAACAGGCAGATAACAGGGTATGTTGTAGGTTTGGGAGACAAGGCTGCATATCCTGTTGAAAAGATAAAATATATTACAGGAATTACTGAGGGAAAGGTCACTGCAGTAAGCAGAATGTTAAAGCTTGCGGCGTGGCTGAAGCACAATTATGGTTGTACCATGAATCAGGCAATTAAGACGGTTATTCCTGTAAAGGATAAGGTTAAACAGAAGGAAAAACACTCGGTTAATCTTATTATTGACACGGCACAGGCGCAGAAGTATCTTGGTACATTTGCAAAGAAAAATGCAAAAGCAAGATACAGATTGTTAGAGGCACTGATTAAGGAACCTGTAATAGATGAAAGTATTATTAAATCCAAGCTTAATATCACGGCACAGACGGTCAAGGCGTTTGAAGATATGGGGATTGCCGAAGTCAGGTCAGAAGATATGTATAGGAATCCTGTAAGAAATGTTACCGGAGAAAGAAAGCGTATCGAACTTAATGAACAGCAGAAAAACGCTGTGGATACAATAATAGCTGACTATGATAATGGTGATTATAAGACATATCTGCTTCATGGTGTTACAGGAAGCGGAAAGACTGAGGTGTATCTTGAGACAATTGAGCATGTCCTTAATCATGGAAGACAGGTAATTGTGCTTATACCGGAGATTGCACTTACATTTCAGACTGTGCAGAGGTTTTACCACAGATTCGGGGATAAGGTATCTATTATGAATTCCCGTATGTCAAAGGGAGAGCGGTATGACCAGTTTCTGCGGGCACAGAGAGGTGATATAAGTGTAATGATTGGACCGCGTTCGGCGTTGTTCACACCATTTTCAAATATAGGCCTTATAGTAATAGATGAAGAGCATGAAGGAGCTTATAAGTCAGAGACTGTTCCAAGATATCATGCAAGAGAGGTTGCATGCCATATTGCAAAGGAAGCAGGCGCTTCAGTGATACTTGGTTCTGCGACTCCTTCAATGGAAAGCTACTATGCGGCAATGAATGGACATATACAGCTTATTACACTTGACAGCCGGGCGGGAAGCGGAGGGCTTCCAGCAGTTGACATTGTTGATCTGAGAGAAGAATTAAGGCTTGGAAACAGGACGATATTCAGCAACAGGTTAAGAGAACTGATGAGTGACAGACTTGCAAAGCATGAGCAGATAATGCTTTTCCTTAATAAGAGAGGCGTGGCTGGCTTTATATCATGCCGTTCATGCGGAAAGGTTATGAAATGCCCGCACTGTGATGTTTCACTTACGGAGCATGCTGATGGAAGGCTGATGTGTCATTACTGCGGATATACAACACCTAAGATAACTGTATGTCCTTCATGCGGTTCAAGATATGTTTCGGGCTTCAGGGCAGGAACAGAAGGTGTTGAAGCGCAGGTTAAGAAAACATTTCCACAGGCGAGAGTGCTAAGAATGGATATGGACACTACAAGAGGCAAGGATGGACATGAAAAGATTCTGTCGGAATTCGCCAATGGTAATGCGGATATTCTTATTGGAACTCAGATGATTGTTAAAGGACATGATTTTCCAAATGTAACGCTTATGGGAGTGCTTGCGGCAGACATGTCACTTTATTCCAGTGATTATAGGGCTTCTGAGAGAACTTTCCAGCTTCTTACACAGGCGGCTGGAAGGGCAGGGAGAGCAGAAAAAAGCGGCAATGTAGTTATACAGACTTATACGCCGGAGCATTTTAGTATTGTTAGTGCGGCTAATCAGGATTATAATGCTTTCTATGAGCAGGAAATTGCTTACAGAAAGCTGTGTGGATATCCGCCGGCGGATAATCTTATGAAGATTATGTTATCTTCACCAGATGAGATGTTATTGACAAAGAGTGCAGCGTGGGTTAAAGCGTTTGTGGATAACAACTGTAAGTATAAAGGACTTATGTGTATAGGTCCGGCAGATGCACCTATATATAAGATTAAAGATGTGTATAGTAAGATAATCTATGTAAAACATAAAGACAGGGAAGTTCTTAACAGTATACATGAAAAGCTTGATGTTAATATTGTTGGAAATCAGGCTTTTAAGAATATTAATGTACAATACGATATTAATGGATGATTGCGAGGAGGAATATATGGCAATAAGAAATATTAGAACACTTGGAGATGATATACTAAGAGCCAAGGCAAAAGAGATTACAGAGATGACACCAAGAATTGAAGAGCTTATTGATGATATGTTTGATACAATGTATGAGGCTAACGGTGTAGGTCTTGCAGCACCTCAGGTTGGAATCAGAAAGAGACTTGTTGTTATTGACTGTGGAGATGATCCTATTGTTCTTATCAATCCTGTTGTATTAGAGACAAGCGGAAGTCAGACAGGGCTTGAAGGATGCCTAAGTGTACCTGGAAAGACAGGTGAGGTTACAAGACCTAATTATGCCAAGGTTAAGGCTCTTAATGAGAATATGGAAGAGATTATAGTAGAAGGAGAGGAGCTTCTTGCAAGATGCCTTCTTCATGAGATTGATCATCTTGATGGTATAATGTATGTTGATAAAGTAGAAGGAGAACTTCTCTCTACAGATGACATTGAAGAAGAATAATTGATGAAAAGGGGAACAGAATGCGAGTAGTATTTATGGGTACACCCGATTTTGCTGTAGGGACACTTAAAGCAATAATCGAAGCAGGACATGATGTGGCAGCAGTTGTTACACAGCCTGATAAGCCAAGGGGAAGAAGCAAATCACTTGTTTTCTCTCCAGTTAAGGAGGAAGCTGTGGCGCATGGAATCACAGTGTTACAGCCGGAGAGAGCAAGAGATGAAGCATTTGTAGAAGAATTAAGAACATATAATGCAGATGTAATTGTTGTCGTTGCATTTGGACAGTTACTGCCGGCAAGTATTATTAACATGCCAAGATACGGCTGTATCAATGTTCATGCATCACTTCTTCCTAAGTACAGAGGTGCATCGCCAATCCAGTGGGCAGTTATTGATGGCTGTGAGTATTCAGGTGTTACAACCATGAAGATGGATGAAGGCCTTGATACAGGAGACATCCTGATGGTTGAAAAGGTGAAGCTTGATGCTAAAGAGACGGGCGGAAGTCTTTTTGACAGATTAAGTGATGTCGGTGCGCATCTTTTGGTTAAGACACTTGAAGGACTTGAAGCTGGAACTATTACTCCTGTTAAGCAGGATGATTCAGAAAGCACTTATGTAAAAATGCTTCATAAGTCATTTGGTAAGATGGATTTCAATAAGAGTGCAGCTGAACTTGAAAGACTTATAAGAGGACTTAATCCATGGCCTAGTGCATTTACTTATATAGACGGTAAGATGTTAAAGATATGGGATGCAGATGTTGCAGATAATATCAGTGAAGTACAAACAGAAGAAGTTAAGCCGGGACAGGTTGTTACGGTAGGAAAGAACACATTTACAATAGCCTGTGGACAGGGGTATTTAGTTGTTAATGAGGTTCAGTTAGAAGGTAAGAAGAGAATGGACAGCGGTTCGTTCTTAAGAGGCAACCAGTTAGAAGCAGGTGTAATGTTAGGAGAATAAGCAGAATCTTAAATGGTTCAGAAAAGAGGTATTATGGTAGCTTTATATGGTTATTATGGATATGGATATTACTATGATCCAATGTACATTCTGATAATAATATCATGCGTTATTGCACTGATAGCACAGGTAAAGGTAAAAAGCACATTTAACAAGTATTCCAGGGTGTCATCTTCAAAAGGAATGACAGGCGCAATGGTCGCAGAGCAGCTTTTAAGAAGCCAGGGAATATACGATGTATCTATTCAGAGAGTATCAGGAAGCCTGACAGATAATTATAATCCAAGAAATAAGACACTTAACCTGTCAGATTCTGTTTATAATTCAACATCTGTTGCTGCTATCGGAGTTGCAGCCCATGAAACAGGACATGCAATACAGCATGCTTACGGATATGGTCCTTTAAGCTTCAGAACAGCACTTTTTCCGCTAGCCAGCGTCGGTTCGCAGGTATCATGGATACTTATTGTGCTTGGACTTATATTTGGCTCAACTAATATACTTATAGATATTGGTATTCTTATGTTCAGTCTGGCAGTACTTTTCCAGCTTGTAACATTACCGGTTGAGTTTAATGCTTCGGCAAGAGCATTACAGCTTCTTGAATCAGAAGGATTCCTATATGGAGATGAGAACAGACAGGCAAGAAAAGTGCTTTCAGCAGCAGCCATGACATATGTTGCGGCGGCAGCCACAGCAATTTTACAGCTTTTAAGACTGATTTATTTATTTGGAGGAAGACGCCGTGACTGATTCGGTGAATTTAAGGGCAGTTGTACTGGATATACTTATGGAAATCAATGAGAAGGGTGAATTTTCACACCTTCTCATTAATAATGCACTGACAAAGTACCAGTATCTTGATAAGAATAAGAGAGCATTTATAGGCAGGTTGTCTCTTGGAACAATTGAGAACAGAATTGAACTTGACTATATAATAGACCAGTTTTCAAAGACTCCTGTAAGAAAGATGAAACCACTAATAAGAAATATATGTGAAATGTCTGTATACCAGATAATATATATGGATAATATTCCGGATTCAGCAGTGTGCAATGAGGCTGTAAAGCTGGCTGCAAAACGTGGATTCACAGGACTTAAGGGCTTTGTGAACGGAGTCTTAAGAAACATTGCAAGAAATAAAGACAATATTACATATCCTGACAGGAATAAGGATATTGAACAGTACCTTTCTGTAAAATACTCAATGCCATTATGGATAGTTAAAATGTGGCATAGTCAGCTAGGTATTGATAAGACTGAGAAAATTCTTGCAGGCTTTAAGCAGGAAAAAAAGACTTATGTAAGATGTAATACAGCAAAGGCACCGGTTGAAGAGATAAAGAGGATTCTTTCACAGGAAAATGTATCTGTGGCAGATGTTGAAGGTATACCATATGCTTTAGAGATTAAGGACTATGATTATATAGCTGGCCTTAAGAGTTTCAGGGATGGTCTGTACCAGATACAGGATATAAGCTCCATGACAGCAGGATATATGACTGGATTTAAGGCTGGGGACACAGTAATTGATGTGTGTGCAGCGCCAGGAGGCAAGAGTGTTAATGCTGCAATAAGTGTTGGCACTGATGGTAAAGTATATTCAAGGGATGTATCAGATTATAAGGCAGGACTTATTGAAGAAAATATATCAAGGCTAGGACTTAATAATATAGAAGTTCAGGTAAAAGATGCACTCGTAATGGATGAATCCATGAAAGAGAAGGCAGATGTTGTTATAGCAGACCTTCCATGCTCAGGACTCGGCGTTATGGGAAGAAAGCCTGATATCAGATATAATATAACAGAGGACAAGCTTGTTTCATTAAAAGAGCTTCAGCAGAGCATACTTTCTGTTGTACAGGCATATGTTAAGCAGGGCGGTGTAATGATGTACAGTACATGTACAATTAATTCAGAAGAGAATGAAGCCAATGCTGACTGGTTATGTAAAGAATATGGCTTTAAGAAGATAGAATACAGACAGATTCTGCCGGGAAAGAATGGCGGAACAGATGGGTTCTTTGTTGCAAAACTTAGGAGAGAATAGACATGACAGATATTAAGTCACTTAATTATGACGAACTTGTAACATATATGGCTGGACTTGGTGAAAAGAAGTTCAGGGCTTCGCAGCTATATCAGTGGATGCATGAAAAGCTGGCAGACAGTTTTGATGAATGTACCAACCTTTCTAATGCATTAAGACAGAAGTTAAAGGAAACATCAGAATATGTATGCTTAGAGCCTGTCAGGGTACAGCATTCAAAGCTTGACGGAACAGAAAAATATCTGTTCAGATTATCGGATGGTAATTATGTTGAAAGTGTACTCATGAAATATCATCATGGTAATTCAGTATGTATATCTTCACAGGTTGGATGCCGTATGGGATGCCGTTTCTGTGCATCTACACTTAACGGCAAAGTCAGGGATTTAAGACCATCTGAAATGCTTGACCAGATATACAGAATACAGAAGATTACAGGGGAGCGAGTAAGCAATGTTGTAGTTATGGGTTCTGGAGAGCCAATGGATAACTATGATAATCTTATTAAGTTTATAGAACTTCTCAATGATGAGAGGGGGCTTAATATAAGCCAGCGAAATATTACTGTATCATCATGTGGAATAGTACCTAAGTTAAAGGAACTTGCTGACCTTAAGTTACAGATTACACTTGCTATTTCACTTCATGCTCCTAATGATGAACTAAGAAAGACAATGATGCCTATAGCAAATAAGTATTCAATTGAGGAGATAATGGATGTATGCAGGTATTACATAGAATGTACAGGCAGAAGAATCTCATTTGAATACAGCCTTGTTAAAGGCGTCAATGATTCAATGGAATGTGCAAAGCAGTTGATTGAACTTGTTAAGGGCATGAACTGCCATATTAATCTTATACCTGTTAATCCTATCAAGGAGCGTGATTATAAGCAGACTGGTAAGGATGAAGTGTACGCATTTAAAAATAAACTTGAAAAGAACGGAATAAATGTTACAATTAGAAGGGAAATGGGCAGAGATATTGATGGTGCCTGTGGACAGTTAAGGAATAAGTATATGGAGGATGTTGATGAAAGCAACGGCGATTACTGATATAGGCAAGACGCGTGCCGTTAATCAGGATTATATATATACATCTGTTGACAGGGTTGGATGCCTGCCTAATCTGTTTATTGTAGCAGATGGAATGGGCGGTCATAAAGCTGGTGATACAGCTTCACGTTTTACAGTTGAAACTATTAAAACTCTTATTGAACAGTCACAGGGAAAAGATGCGATATCCATTATTAATGATTCGGTTAAGATGGTTAATGGTCTGCTTTTACAGAAGGCATCTGAATCAGAGGATTACTATGGTATGGGAACAACGCTTGTTATCGCAACCATATTTGATAATGTATTAAGAGTTGCTAATGTAGGAGACAGCAGATTATATGTAATAGATGACAATGATATAACTCAGATAACAAGAGATCATTCACTTGTTGAAGAGATGGTTCTTGCAGGAAAGTTAAGTAAAAGCGAGGCAAGAACACATGCCAGAAAGAATGTCATAACAAGGGCAATCGGAGGAGAGGAACAAGTCGAACCAGAGATGTTTTCAATTGATCTTAAAGAAAACAGTAAGGTTCTTATGTGTTCTGATGGTCTTACTAATATGCTTGAAGATGCAGAGATATTAAGCATTGTAAGGAACAATTCCGATATAGAAGATGCAGCGAGAATGCTTATTGACAGAGCGAATGAGAATGGCGGTAAGGATAATATTTCAGTTATAATTGTAGAACTGTAAGTGAAAGGAATAGGTTATGTTAAGAAAAGGAATGTTTTTAGCTGACAGATACGAGATAATCGAGCAGATTGGCACAGGCGGAATGTCAGATGTTTACAAAGCAAAGTGCCATAAACTCAACAGATATGTTGCTATTAAGGTAATGAAGTCTGAGTTTAGTGAAGACAAGACATTTGTATCTAAGTTCAGGGCGGAGGCACAGTCTGTAGCAGGATTTACACATCCTAATGTAGTTAATGTATATGATGTCGGTGATGAGAACGGAGTATATTATATTGTAATGGAGCTTGTAGAGGGTATAACTCTTAAGAAATACATAGAAAAGCGTGGCAAAATACCTTTTAAAGAAGCTGTAAGCATTGCAATTCAGGTTGCTAACGGACTTGATGCAGCACATAAGCATAATATTGTACACAGGGATATTAAGCCACAGAATATTATTATATCTAAGGAAGGCAAGGTCAAGGTAACGGACTTTGGAATTGCCAAGGTTGCTTCATCAAGTACAATTAATTCGTCATCAACAATGGGTTCGGTTCATTATATTTCACCTGAGCAGGCAAGAGGTGGATATTCTGATGCGAGAAGTGATATATACTCTCTTGGTATAACAATATTTGAGATGCTGACAGGTACAGTACCGTTTGATGGTGACTCTACAGTTGCAGTAGCAGTACAGCATATTCAGGATGAGATACCTGCACCATCTACGGTTGTAGCGGATATACCATTAAGTATAGACAGAATTGTTATTAAATGTACACAGAAGAAACCTGACAGAAGATATCAGACAGCAGCAGAACTTATAACAGATCTTAAAAAAGCTCTTGTAATGCCAGATGAAGATTTTGTTAAGATGGCTCCGGCTTATGCAGCAGCAGGAGTGGCAGCTACAGCTTCATCTGATACAGAAGAAGTTAATGCTGGTGAGAATGATGATGCATTATCAGATGATGATATTTTTCTGGAAGATGATGAAAATGAAGATTCAGATAATGAATTACAGGAAGACGATGAGGATGTAGATATTGATGATGAGGATAATGACAAGCTGGATTTAATTATGAAAATAATTGGAATAGGAATAGCTGTTATTATACTTATTGTTACAATATTTGTTATTGTTAAGCTTGTTGGAAGCACTAAGTCACATAAGAATGAAAATACAGAAACTGTATCAACTACTGAAGAGACGGTATCAACAGCAAATTCCAAGGATACAGTTACAGTTCCTAAGGTTGAGGGCATGACTAAGGATGATGCTGTTAAGGCACTTAATGATGTCGGACTTGGATATAAGCAGGTTGTACAGAGCTCTAAGACAGTGGCTAAGGATACTGTAATTTCACAGGGAACTAAGGCAGGTGCCAAGGTGGCAAAGAATACACAGATTATTCTTACTATAAGTGGTGGGGAAGAAGTTGTTAATACAACAGTTCCATCTGTTACAGGGGAATCAGAATCTGATGCAAGAGAAAAACTGGAATCAGCAGGATTTAAGGTTTCGGTTGATTATGATTACAGCAGCACTGTTGATGAAGGCAAAGTAATTAAGGCTTCTCCATCAGGAAGTGTGGCACAGGGAACAACAGTTACAATTACAGTAAGCCGTGGAAAGCAGATTAAGAATGTTACAATGGCTAATCTTGTAGGAAAGAATGAGTCAGAAGCAAGACAGTGGCTTGAAAATAACGGACTTAAGGCTAATGTTTCTTATACAACATCTAGCGGAACATATGGATATGTAGTTTCAAGTGATTACTCAGAAGGTACTTCTGTTCCAGAGGGAACAACAGTTACAGTTACAGTAAGCCATAAGCATGAAGAGCAAACAAAGGCTACGGAACCAACAAAGGCTACAGAGTCAACAAAGGTTACAGAAGCAACAAAGGCTACAGAAGCAGCACAGAATTAATCAGGTATAATTATTTATATGCAGGGAAAGATAATTAAGGGTATCGCTGGTTTCTACTATATACATGTAGAAACCAGCGGTATTTATGAATGTAAGGCAAAAGGGATATTCAGAAACCGACACATTAAACCACTGGTTGGTGATAATGTGGAGATAGAAGTTATTGATAAGGATAATTTCAAAGGAAATGTGGTGGACATCCTTCCTAGAAAGAACGAACTTATAAGACCGGCTTCTGCTAATATCGACCAGGCAATGGTTATATTTGCAGTAAAGACGCCAGAACCTAATTTTAATCTGCTTGATAAATTCATTCTTATGATGAATTATCAGGATGTTCCGACCGTTGTATGCTTCAACAAGGAAGAACTGGCGGATGATGAATATAAGAATGAATTAAAGAAGAAATACGAAGGCTGTGGCTGTGAGTGCATATTCATAAGTGCAAAGAATAATATTGGCATTGACAGTGTAATGGAAGTGCTGAAAGGAAAGACTACAGTGCTTGCAGGTCCATCAGGAGTTGGAAAGTCGACACTTACCAATCTGCTTATACCGGACATGGAAGAGCAGGGAGAAGTCAGCCAGACAGGAGAAGTAAGCAGGATAGGCCGAGGAAGGCATACTACAAGACATTCCGAGATATACAATGTATGTAAGCAAACATATATATGTGATACTCCGGGATTTACATCACTTAATCTTCCGGATGTTGAGAAAGAAGATTTAAGATTTTACTTTGAAGAGTTTGTACCATTCGAAGGAAAGTGCAGATTCAATGGCTGCATGCATGTAAGCGAACCTGGATGTGCGGTAAAACAGGCAGTTGAAGACGGAATTATCAATTATGACAGATATAAGTCATATACAGATATATTTGAAGAAATAAAGAACAAGAAGAAGTACTAAATGTACTTGAAAACAGAAAGGTTGTTAATTATGAGTGGTTTAAAGAAAATTTTGTCACCATCAATATTATCGGCAGACTTCAAGAAATTAGGAGAAGAGCTTGAAACGATTGATAAGGCAGGAGCTGAATATGTTCATGTAGATGTTATGGATGGACTTTTTGTAAAGAGTATTTCATTCGGAATGCCAGTTATTAAGTCAGCAAGAAGTGCGACTGACAAGGTTTTTGATGTACATCTTATGATTGAAGAGCCTATAAGATATATAGAAGATTTTGTTAAGGCAGGAGCTGATATAATTACAGTACATGTTGAAGCGTGTAAGGATGTTGTTGCTACATTAGAAAAGATTAAGGAATGTGGTGTAAAAGCAGCTATAACACTTAATCCACCAACACCGGTATCAGCAATTGAGCCTTATCTTGATAAGGTAGATATGGTTCTTGTAATGAGCGTTAATCCGGGATTTGGGGGACAGAAGTTCATACCGGAATCACTTGATAAAGTAAAAGAAATAAGAACTTTATTAGATGCTAAAGGACTTGATACAGATATTGAGATAGATGGTGGAGTGAATGCCGGAAATCTTGCATCAATTCTTGAGGCAGGTGCTAATGTAATAGTAGCAGGTTCAGCAATCTTTTCTGGAGATGTAGCTGATAATGTTAAGAAGTTTAAAGAAATAATGGGCGCGTGGTAAAACCACACGCCCATTAATATTATACATTGAATCTGAAAAGGATTACATCGCCATCTTTAACGACATATTCTTTACCTTCCATTCTTACAAGACCTTTCTCTTTGGCTCCGTTATATGAACCACAGTCAAGTAAATCCTGATAGTAAACAACTTCTGCTTTAATGAAGCCTCTTTCGAAATCACTGTGAATCTTTCCGGCAGCCTGCGGAGCTTTAGTTCCCTTAGTGATTGTCCATGCTCTGGTTTCTGTCTCGCCTGCTGTTAAGTAACTGATAAGACCAAGAATACGGTAGCTTGCTGCAATAAGTTTATCAAGACCTGATGAACTTATGCCAAGGTCTTCAAGAAACATCTTCTTCTCATCATCATCTAATTCTGAGATTTCCTGTTCAATCTGTGCACAGATAACGAATACTTCACAGTTATCCTTCTTAGAATATTCTCTTACTCTTTCAACATATTCATTGTCAGCACCATCATTGGCAAGGTCATCTTCTGACACGTTAGCTGCAAAGATTACAGGCTTAGCTGTAAGAAGGTTGTATTCCTTTAAAAATGCTTCTTCATCTTCATCCTGACATTCAAAATTCTTAGCTAAATTACCTTCTTCAAGGAAAGCCTTAAGTCTTTCAAGAAGGTCACATTCTTTAGCAATATCCTTGTTATTGTATGAAGCACGCTTCTGCTTTGACAGACGTCTGTCTAATACTTCAATATCAGAGAATATAAGCTCAAGGTTAATGGTTTCAATATCTCTTATAGGATCAATAGAGCCATCAACATGAACGATGTTAGAATCCTCAAAACATCTTACAACATGAACGATAGCATCAACCTCACGGATGTTGGCAAGGAACTGGTTTCCAAGACCTTCACCCTTAGATGCGCCTTTAACAAGACCTGCAATATCTACGAATTCAATTACAGCAGGTGTCACTTTCTTAGAATGATAAAAGTCTCCGAGAAGCTTCAGTCTCTCATCCGGCACTGTAACAACACCTACATTAGGGTCAATGGTACAGAACGGATAATTTGCAGATTCTGCGCCTGCCTTTGTCAATGAATTAAATAATGTACTTTTTCCAACATTGGGTAATCCGACGATTCCTAATTTCATTTTTTATATTTCCTCCTATAAATCCTTTGATTTTATCCCAGTCCAATAGCTAAATCTTTGATTGACCAACATATCAAATGACAATCAAGTGGATATTCACAATCCAAGCTTTTCGCCTTTTAAATCTTTTCCCATATTTCAGCTTCTCTCATCAGAAGTCCTAATACAGTACTTTGTATTATACCATAGCATCTTATCTTTGTGAATATTCATTTTCATCTCATCTCCTGCTAATATTTCCACACTTTTCGAAATGAATTTTTCAAATTCTTCTCTCGCCTTATTTCTATTTCTAATTTTTGTAAAAATCATTTTTATGCCGGCTCAAAAAATGTCCTTACACATATTCAAAAGATGAAGGGCATAAATACAGTCTCTTATAGAATACTTGAAAACAAAAAAGCACTCACCTATTTCAGGTAAATGCCTTAGTCAAGCGGATATTCACAATCCGCTTTGCTACTTGCTCATAACCGAATAACTGCTCCGCAGTTTATCAGAAAGATTCAGCCTTCCCCTCCGGGAAAATAATTTTAAACACAAAGAAAAAAATCACCATGGAAACTCCACCTGTAATAATTGTCACAAGCATGTTATAGACTGCCGGTGCCACATATGCAGATGCAACTGGCATCCACAGATTATTAAATCCATTACAGATCAGTGAAATTACCACCCATGCTATAAAATACCAGATTGCCTGATATACAGGATTTCCATGGCTTTTAAAAGTAATATTTCTCTGAAGTGGAAAATTGATACACTGTGCAAGAAATGACCCTAATTCATAACTGATAAAATAGCCAAGTCCACCACCGATCAGTATATTCCCCGTTGCATCACGCAATACATTATACCCCAGCAAGCTCCATGTAAATTTTACTCCAAACAGATTCATTGAAACCTTTGGCCACATAAATTCTGTACCAGCCAGACCAATTCCCAAAATTCCTGGTAAAAATGTAAATACAAGATACTGGAATACTGTCACGCCCATACTGAATATAACAAAATAGAATATCTGATAAAGCCATTTTGCAATAGCAGAATGTTTCTCTTCAAAACATTTCCATATATTTTTTATATGATTCATCTGCACTTCCCTCCGGCTCCTTTTAATAATTTTTCATATTTCTTATTATTTCTTCTGTTTCTGAAATATCCGCCAACTACTTTTTTTACTCCAAGCATAAAATGGCCATTCACAGCATCGACAATTCCATATACCATTTCCATACTGACTGCTCCGCCGGTCATCTTGGCAATCCCCCGAAACGGCATATTGTAAATAAAAAGAATATTCAGATCTGGCTTTCCCTGTGCCTCACTCTTCTTTTTCATTTTTGTGAGATATCTATATATCAGCCTTGCAAGTCGACTTTTTGCATAATACATCTGACAGATTGCATCATTGATTTCCAGATTTCCACTCCATCTCCCGTTCGGTATCTCATGGCCAAGAAGTTCACGAAATTCCTCATCTGATATTTTCTGCACGATTCCTGTATAATAGTAAGGCATTTTTGCCGGATTATACGGATACCCTTTACTATTTCCTATTCTCTCAGTCATACCTGTTAAACGAATATCTGCAACACTGGCTCCTACCATAATCTGATAAGTTCCTGTTTCTATTTCCCACTGTCCCGTTTTTATATTCCAATAACGGAATGTCTTATCATCAAACGGAATCCTGAGCTGTCTGCTTTCTCCTGCCTTTAGATAAACTTTTACAAAACCTTTCAGTTCTTTTTCCGGTCGGAACACGATTGCATTAGGAAGTCCTACATACATCTGAACAACCTCTGCTCCATCTCTGTCACCTGTATTGGTAACCGAAACTTTGATTCCATCCTCTTCTATGATAAGATCAGAATATGTAAATTCCGTATAGGAAAGTCCAAAGCCAAATGGATATTGCACCCGGACTTTTGAAGTATCATAATAGCGATATCCCACATAAACACTCTCTCGGTATTCCGATGTTTTCTCATTACTTGGATAATATCGGAATGCCGGTGTCTGTTCATAAGATATGGGATATGTTTCTGCCAGTCTTCCTGATGGATTCACTTTTCCGGTCAGAATATCCAATGTTGCAGAAGCGCCTGCCTGTCCATTCAGATAGCCATGCAAAATCGCTTTGCAGCAGGTGTGCCATGGCATTTCTATCGCAGATCCTGCACTCAGTATTCCAATAATATTTTCATTCACTTTACTGATATCCTGCAGAAGATCTATCTGATTCTGCGGAATACGCATATGGGTTCTATCCAGTCCTTCTGATTCACTGATCTCATCAAGACCAAAGCAGAAAATCACAATATCTGCGTTCATGGCCAAATTTAATGCAAACTTTCTATCATTCTCATCTACATCTCCATTTCTCTGATAGCCTCTTGTCATCCCCAGAATATTCAGATCATATTGTTGCAAAATCGATGACATATCTTCTACTTTTGTTGGATTGACCATAGAAGACCCTGCCCCCTGATATCTGGGTGAAAAAACAAAATCTCCAATAACAGCGATGGATTTTTTTGTATCCAGCGGAAGAATCTGTTTTTCATTTTTCAGAAGAATCATGCTTTCTGCTGCTGCTTTCCTTGCCAATTGATGATGTGCGTTTCTGTCAAAGTTTTTATCTGAAAGCTTCTTCCCTGATGTCAGTTCCATCACTGCATCCACCAGTTCTCCAACTCTTTCATCCAAATCCGCTTCCTTCAGCGTTCCATTTCGGACAGCAGCAATCACTTCTCTTGCAGAATCGTACCCACAGGACGGCATCTCCAGATTTGAGCCGGCAGCAACACCTTTCACATGGTCATTGCTTCCGCCCCAGTCTGTTACTACAATTCCATCAAATCCCCATTCTTTGCGCAGGATATCTGTCAAAAGATGTTTGTCCTCATTAGCATAAATCCCATTAATCTGGTTGTAACTGCTCATGATTGCTTTTGCGTGTCCTTCTTTAACAGCTATCTCAAAACCGGTCAGATAAATTTCTCTTAATGTCCGTTCGTCAACAACTGCGTCCATTGCCATTCTCCGAAGTTCCTGACTGTTAACCGCCAGATGCTTCGGGCAGGCATAAACGCCTTTACTCTGTATTCCACGAATATATGACGCTGCCATCTTCCCGGAAAGATATGGATCTTCTGAAAAATATTCAAAATTTCTTCCACATAATGGGCTTCTTTTAATATTTAATCCCGGACCAAGCAGGATATTTACATCCATACTTGCTGCTTCCTCTCCAAGAGCCTGTCCAATCTCTTCCCCCAGATCCTGATTCCAGCTGTTTGCTATCGTCGCTGCTGTGGGAAAACAAGTTGCATTCAAGGATGCATTCAATCCCAGATGGTCTCCTGCTCCTGCCTGTTTTCTGATTCCATGCGGTCCATCTGAAAGAAAGATGGACGGGATGGAAAGCCTGTCAATTTCTCTGGTCTGCCAGACAGTTTTTCCACTGAGTATCGCTGCCTTTTCTTCTATTGTCATCTTTTCAACCAATTTTTGCTGTTTCATAACTGTTTTCCATCCCACTTTCATCCTTATTCAACATTCTTTCTTTTCTTATATCCTCTGATTACCAGTACTTCCATTCCTGCCATGAAAAGTGCTATTACAATGTCGATTCCAATTCCTGCTTTTTTCCAGTTTTCCATACCTGTTTCTTCGTGTTCTCCATCATAAGCCCAGCTGCTTACAACTGTATACATGACATTTTTGCAGGCATTCCTCATCTGAAGTACAGCTGTTGGATGCTCCGGATTGGCTACATTGTTCTCTTCTCCGTTAAATGTGGACAACATTGCATCTACTCCATTCGCCAAAGCTGCATCTGCATTCATAAATCCATGACCATTGTTTCGGAAGAAGTCTGTAAGTGCCATTCCCCTGAATCCCCATTCATCTCTGAGAACTGTATTCATAAGGTTACTGCTTTCTCCAGTCCATTTATCTCCAAGGAAACTCCAGGAAACCATAACCGCATTTGCGCCACCCTGTTTTACAGAAATTTCAAATGGTTTCAGATAGATTTCCCGAATTGCCTGCTCATTTGACCAGACACTTACCATCTTTGCATTTCCCTCATACAGAGCAAAATGTTTGATATAAGAATAAACCCCATACTTTCTTGCTCCTTCTACTGCTTTTGCTCCCATATTTCCTGCAAGAACTCCATCTTCTGAAAAGTATTCATAGTTTCTTGCTCCAAATGCGGTTCTATGAGTATTCATACCTGGTGCATACCAGCCTTCTGCACCCATTTCCTGACTGATCTTGCCCATGCATTCACCCCAGGCCTGTGCAAGTTCCTTATTCCATGTGGAAGCAACCACAACTTCAATTGGAAATCCAATAGAACCAACTCCTGTAAAGTTGTTATTAATTGCTGCTGGTCCATCGAAATCAAGTGTAGCCACTTTTCCCACAGAATCCATGGCTGCTGTCTGATAACCTGCCATTGCAATCATATTTGCCATTTCATCAACAGTAAGCTGATCCAGAAGTTTTTCCCAACGAGGATCGTCATAATCAGCATCACGCATATCAGCTAATGTAAGTCCATTATCTGCTCCCGTTGTCGGCATTACATCCTCATCATTGAGATATGTAGTCTTATCAAAGTTGCTGTTCAGATGATATTCAGAAACATATGGCTCACCCAGCTCTGCAGATGCCGGTGCTGCTGTAGCCTCTTCATAATTTGCAAAATGATCTGCTCGTGATAAATATGTCACATCGCCTTTTGCATCTTCAAATACATTTGTTGCTGCAGTATCATCTGATGCTCTTTTATTTTCTCCCTTATATACTACATCTTTATCTGCAGTATAAGTTTTTTGATCCAGCACAGTATGTGAATCGCTGTTGATAGAAATCGCATAATCGCCTTTTTCAAGAACATATGCTTTTGCATGATTCTCATCATAAGAGGCCATATCTTCTATACTGAATGTAACTGTAACAGTCTGAGATTCTCCCGGCTGAAGCAAATCTGTTTTTGCAAACTCGATCAGATTTGCAGAAGATTTCTCAATTCCCCCATTTGTATATGGCGGTTCATAATACACTTCTACTACATCTTTTCCGGCAACATCTCCGGTGTTGGTTACTTCTACATCTACAGAAATCTGTCCGTCTTTTTCCTCCAGTTCACCCATTTTCTGTTCAAATTCCGTGTAACTCAGGCCATATCCAAATGGATACTGTACAGTCTTATCGTAATCAATCGCACCTTCCTGTGCAGCTGTTTCATAGTACTTGTATCCTACATAAATACCTTCCACATAATTGGTAAATGCCGGAGCATACACCTGCGCAGTTCCTGCGTTCATTCCTTCAACGGCCAAATCTGCCAGATTTGTATACTCCGTTTTTTCTGCATTATTCCACCACGGAGCAGTCGTCATATCATAAATAAATGTATCCGGTGTTTTTCCGGAAGGATTGACTTCACCTGAAAATACTTTACCAAGTGCATTAAATCCCACATTTCCCGTTCCGGGGCACCATACAACAGATTTAATCTGAGGATATTCATCTGCGAAACCAAGTTCAAACTGATTTGCTCCATTATAAACCACAATCACATTATCAAAGTTTGAGCAAACCATATCTACCATATCTCTCTCAGTTTGTGAAAGCTGTAAATAATGCTCTCCCTCAGGAAAATCATCATATTCATCTGAATTATTATCATATGCTGCTTTTCTTACATCCATAGGAATATCATTATGACCTTCACCTGCTTTTCTGGAAAGAACCACAACTGCCACATCAGAATACTCTTTCGCACTTTTAATAAGCTCATCACTGTAAGTATCTACAGGTGGCTCCGGTAATGTCCAGCTCTGTTTCTGGATAGACATTTCCGGATTATCTGCACCATAATTGTTATAAAAATCAACCAGTTCCTGGTTAATAGAAAATCCGGCATTTTCAAGTCCCTGATTCAGACTGACAATATCATACAGATCATTAATTCCACCGGAACCAGCTCCTCCATAAGCCGGATTAATAGATTCCCAGCCAAAAATATTCAGTTTTTTTGTTTCATTTAAAGGAAGCAGGCTTTCATTCTTCAGAAGAACAATTCCATCTTCCATAATTTCTTCTGCTACTTCCGCAGCTTCTTCATTTGTTTCATCGCTTAAAGTTCCATTTCCCGTTGCCAGTCCAATCAACGTAGACATTGGTCCAAAACAGATCATATTCACGCAGACAACAACTGCAAGAACCATTGCGATCGCAGCTTCTCCTCTTATCAGAAATCTTTTGCCCCTGGACATCCTGCGGCATGCGATCATAATTACGATTCCAATTACAAGTGCAGCAATAATACCGATAATATACGGTTTGCATAATTGTAATACCGCCAGAACATCTTCCATTTCAACACTGATCATTCTCTTTTTTCCTCCTTTGACTCTCTCGCCTTTTTCAGGTATCATTTCCTGTTGACATTACTATAACATGGTTATTATTTCGTGCCGTTTTTGGCACAAGATGCAGCAAATATGGCACAAAATACTAAAAAAGGTCCACCGGACCTGTCGTATGCTTGGCAACAAAAATACCCAGAGCATTACAATACTCTGGGTAAAAGAATCTTTAATTCAAACCAGTTCTGCTGTACTCCAAATACTACAGAACCATCATATTTTTCTACAGCTTTACGAATACTCTTCAATCCAAAACCATGGTTTTTACTATCCTTTTTTGTTGTTGTAATCAGATTCTCTTCATTTTTGGAAATTTCTGCTTCACAATAATTCTCTATCTTGATGAACACAAATCCTTTTTGAGCGGATACTGTCAGATGGATCAGTCTTTTTTCCGGATCTGGAATTAAAATTACATGTTCAATCGCATTATCCAAAGCATTTCCAAATATAGAACATATATCTGTTACATGCATATGATCCAATAATTTTCCATCTGCCACACAGGTAATCTGTATATGATTTTTTCGACAATGGAAAATCTTAGCTGCCAAAATCGTATCAAGTACCTGATTCCCCGTTCTGCTTATATTCTCAAAAGCAGCGATTTCCTTTTCCATGGAATCAATCCATTTTTTTCGTTTCTCTTCATCTGATTCCGCGCGAAGTCCCGTTATCTGGTGTTTCAGATCATGGTATTTCATTTGTATGAGATCCAGGCTGTCCTGATAATTTCGGTATTGATCATACTGGCTTTTCAGCATCACGTTCATTACTGAAAGTTCTTTCTCGGCAACATACTCACTGATCCTGCTCTGATAAGCATGCAGGATTGCAATTCCTCCAAAATCGATCAGTGTTCTGATAGAAAAAATATCTGCACGTTCTCTGCTCGCAAATGGTGCATTTTCATTTAAAAAGCTCAGATTACTAAAAGCAAAGATTGCAACAGCCATGATTGCCGCCGCTACTACTTCCTTTACTGTCATCTGTTCAAGATAATTCTGCTTCAGAAGATCTTTTTCTAAATAAATATCAATAGTAAAGCAGCCTCCAAAAACAACCATCGTAATCAGAATTTCAACCCCGAGGCTCTGATTCCCCCATGCCTGTACAATAGATACCATCTGCCACTGCAGCGAAGCTGCAAACTCTGCAAGAACAAATGCACGGGCACAGCAATAAGCCGCTCCCAGAGGCTTCATATTTCCTCCGACCATAAGAAATCCATACATCATACCTGCAGCGATCATCATACAGGGAATCCACAAAATTTCAGTTACGCTGCCTGTCAAAGTCAGAAAAATACTCTGCATTGCCAACATGAAAAGACTGCCTATAAGAAAATGTACAGATTTCATGTTTTCTTTTTTTAGGATATAAAGATAAACCAGACATGATCCCCACTCTGCTATTGCCGTATAAATTCTTGGAATATCCTGATATAACATAGTATCCTCCATTTCGCATGAAATCATTCCATATTGAGGTTTTGCAGAAGCAGATTCATGAATTCTTTTTTTCTGGTTCTGCTGACAGGTATATGTACATTATGAATCACACAATCAGAACCAACAAATCCCTCTACATGATTCATATTTACCAGATATCCCTTTGCACATCGAAAAAAATTGTGTACCGCAAGTTTTTCTTCGAGTTCTTTCATCGTAATTCTTGAACAATAATCTCCTCTCGAAGTATGATAAATTACATTATGTCTCTGCCCCTCAATAAAATAGATATCTGCTATATCTATCTTTACAACTCCTTCCCCAATCGGAATCGTAAGAAATTCTTTAACCTCAGAGCGCATACGTCCAACTGCTTTATCCAGTTTCTGTGAAAAAGAAAAGTACTCAACTGGTTTTACTACATAATCCATTGCATCAACTTCATATCCACGTACTGCATATTGAATCATATTTGTAATAAACATGATAATTACTTTCTGATCCATCTGACGGATTTTTTCTGCTGCTGTCATACCGTCCATGAACCGCATCTGAATATCCATCAGAATAATGTCAAAACCGCCACTGTAATTCTCAGTGATATCTTCTCCATCACCAAATACCGTAACCTTTATTGATCTTCCCCTTTCCGTTTGATATTTCCGGATATACTCTGTTAATTGTTTTACGTAAATTTCTTCATCTTCCACAATTGCAATCTGTATCATCCTATACCCTCCACAAGAATTGCATTTTTTGTAACTGTTCAAGCCCGCACAATATAGTTCCAGGTTTTTACTGTTATTTTATAAATAACTTTTGTTTTAGTATATCACTGCTTCATTCCTGAGTCAAGTGGATGTAATATTACAAATTACACCTGTATAATCTGGTTTTCTTTTATCGTATATCCACAGTTATCGCATACACTGTCGCCAACTGTTTTTCCATCTCTCACAAATACTTCTATATCTGCACTACATTTCGGACATTTAACTTCTTCAATTGAAGTCATGTTTCTGGCGTCCATACATCCTGAAAAAAATCCCATCTTTTCACCTTTTTCCTGTATATATTCTATTATTTTCTTAACCTAATTTTTCTTTTATTTTTTTATCTCATCTACTGCTGTCTGGCTGAAATCATAAAGAGAACCTCCCTCTCTCACAGTCCTAGCTTCTTTACAATTTCTCCCAGTGCACTTCTGACCGGAGAATCTTTCGGAAGCTGTATAATCGGCTTTCCATCACAGTCATACTGATAAACCTGGTTATCATGAGGCACCACTCCCAGCAGCTCCAGTCCCTGATTTCGGATTTCTTCCAGAGTTCCGGCATCCAGTTTTCCATCCG
>OGOM01000542.1_pt1 | contig 36736 bp, 28 predicted proteins | sample 1552681 | NCBI WGS metagenome assembly OGOM01 (sample SAMEA2580188, study PRJEB22360) | human gut metagenome | biome: human gut; feature: human-associated habitat; material: faeces | place: Denmark | collected 2008/2010 | reverse complement strand
CATTTGTATTAGACTGCAAAGTTGCAAAATCAAGTCCGTTTCATTTCAAAAAACCATGTAATTGACTATATTTCAATAATTTCAAAGAACTTTTTATCCACTTTTACGGGACAGTAGTGAAACCATCTTTCTTATAAAATTTCGGACCTTCGCTAACCCTATGAGATTCGTGTCCATCGAAAATAATACGCGATTGTGTTATAGCCTTATTAGCCTCGCTATTCAATTCGCAAACCGCAAGAACGCTGTTTAACCCCGCACGGCTTCCGGCATAAGCATGAATCATATAAACCTTCCCGTCATCATCCCATAATGGGCATGCGTCTATTATGCCTTTGCCAGATTTCACAAGGACAGGATTGCTCCATCGCCCCCTTGGGTTATTGGTTTTAACCATGAATGCGCCTCTGTCCGGATCTCCCCAAAAGATAAAAAACTCGCCATCATGATAACGTATACTCGGAGCCCAAACACGATTACCATGTTCCGGAAACTCCGGGACACACATTGGTTCAAATCCATAAGGGACAGCCGCTCCTATGATACTCCAATTCACCAGGTCTTTTGAATGAAGAATCTGCAACCCCGGGATACAATTAAAGCTGGAAGATGTCATATAAAAATCGTCACCTACGCGACATACATCAGGGTCGGAATAGTCGGCATGTAATATAGGATTCTTATACTTACCATTTCCAAGATCGGAAACCCATACTTCAGAAACATAATTCCTGTTTTGTGCCATAACAGGCATTATCACAAAAGAAACAATGCACAAAAAGGTTTTAAAGATATACATTCTATTATTATTATTTCGCAAGTTCAAAATACCATTGACAAGATACCGACAAAAGCAAGTTTTCCATTCGCTTTGAAACATTCCCCAATTTTTCATTGAGGCACTGTCATTTGTAAAGTTTGAACCATTCGTAAAACACTATTTATTTTATCCCCGGATTGTCATAAAGCACTTTCACACTTGTCCAGTTTCCCAAATGACTACCTTGGGGCAAATCTACCAATATTTCCTTACCATTGAATTCAACCACTATTTGTTTTATTGAAGAATTCATCGTTGCATCAGCAACAAAAAGCTGCATATAAGCATCTTTGTTTTTTAACATGACCACACATGGCGAAGACACTTTCATTGAATTATTTCCCCATTGCAATTCTTCACCTCGTGGATAAAATATTGCTTGCATCATGTTTTTATCTTCACTCATAATAGCCTGAATCGTAGTATCGTTCCTTAAAATTTCAAAAGGCAATTTCCGTTCAGGAATTCCTTGTCCTGTATATACCACGTATCCGTATTTTTCATTTTTAGGGTTTCTACCGTGTTCAATCCAAAGACGTAGTATCTTATTCGTTTCGGGAATACCTTTTTTATTTCTATCGGTGGGATTTAACATGTTCCAATATGCCTTTTTGTTTTCAATAGCCAAGTATATATCATTGGTATATCCCGGGATGGCACAATAAGAGAACTTGCCTTCCTGTGTTATCCAAACACTATTTTTACCATTATTTGCGATATGCAATATGCCGCTATCCACAAATTCTTCTTTTCGGTCCTTTATTACAGAGATTTTACCATCTAAAGAGGTCTGGTCTATGGTTGTACGTATTATTTCATCCCTATCATCATTATTATTCGATATGCCGGCTCCAAGTGCTATAAAATAATCATCCAGAATGAAATAACCCTTATACGCTTTATACCCATATAATATATCATTCTTAATATGATAGTCCCCCTTGTCGTTTACACCTTCCTTGTCCGCTCCATTCATTTTCTCGAAAACATATCCGGCAACGGCATTACATTCAGTATCCGTCACCGCACCGGAAAAGTTATGCTTGCTACAATACCCTCTCCAATTTGTGGCAGGAATCAACTTCTCCATGCCCTCACGTGCTGTGGTTCCAGGCAAAGCCGTGACATCACAACTCCCTAAGATACGGCGATATTCATCTCCGTTACGCTGGAACAATGTAACTCCATCAGCCGTATGGAAATTATAATTATCAGCAAACAAAGCGCTTTCCACCCCATCCACCCTTACTGATGCCATATTGATTGAAACGTGGCAATCAGGCGTTTTCTTTATAAGGTCATCATTATTGTAAAACCAACGGATGCCGGAATATAGTCCAGAGGCACATCCTTCCATTCTTACTGCAAAAGTATCCAATTCTTTCTTTAATTGGAGCAATTCTGCCTGCTGTTGCATTGTGAAAGAAGGCATCCAGTTGCGTATTATTCTATTTAGGATATTTATGTAAGGTATTTTTTTCTTGTCAGGCCAATACTCGTATGTATTGCGGTCTAGTCCGGGTATCACATAACCATTACAATAATACCAGCTGCTACCCCTAAAATAGTTCATAATGGCCTCGGTATTTTCCTTTGACAATTCCTTATGCCATGGTGTATCCCTCAATGTTTGTAATGTTTGTAAAGCAAAATCCAACCCACCCATAGGATAACCAAAAAGGCAACACTGTTTCCCATGTCCCCATCCGGCACCATCGGCAGTCAAGCCTTCCATCCAAAAAGAATCACGAATTGTATTTTGCGACGTATAGCTGATACTTTTCCTACAAACATCTGCTACCAATCTTATCATTGAAGTAGAACTCAACATTGCTGCCACTGGCAGCAATGACCTGTACGCAATACCATTTGCTCCAATCCACCAGACATGATTTCTGAAGCGTTCCACAGAAACCACATTCAGGTCTGTCTCATCATTCCTCAAGGGTTGTGTCCATGCTTGTAAAGCAACGACCTTCAGCATAGTACATGCCTCACGCAACAGCTTTCCGGATTCGCCTTTCTCGGCCTTGTCCATATCACGCAACAACATGAAGTATGTATTCACCGCTGCCGTAGGGATAGCAAAACATGAAGCATGGAAACGTGTGGACACATTAGGACGCTGTATCTCCATTTCGCCATAATGTATTATGGCTTTAAGAACTTTCGGCGATATGCTTTCCTTATATCCGGTATTAAAACGGTAAGACGCGGTTATTTGGAAAATCCTCTCGTATGCTTTCCTTATGAACAGCCCCACTGTATCGTTTGTAGTCAATTTGTTTATCGCCTCATACATACCCTTGACCTTCTCTTCCATCTCTGCCATATCAGAAAAATATCCTTCGGATGTCAACGAATCAAAATACGAATCAACGACTTTGGAATTATTGTTTACTTTTATTCTATATGGATTATTGTGGTAATATTCACGCAATTTATGCAAGGCACGAATCTCCAACGAATCACAAAACTGTAATCCACTATTATTATACTTGCAGAAATTTCTGAATGCCAAATCCCTTTCAGATGCATGCACATTAGAAAACGTAAAAACGGCAAAAAAGATACTTACAACAATAAACTTCAAACCACATTTCATGACTGTACTAATTTTGATATTTATTTCAAGACTTCTCCCTTGTTTTCCGGATTATAAAAACCTTTTGTCTTAGACATAAACTCTGTTTTCATCTTGGCTACCAAAGGCTTCTTAATCATTGATAAATCCATCATTTGTCCTATATCAGTTCTCATATCAAATAAAGCAAAATCACATACAATACCCAATTCATTGCCTGTAAGGTTTTTCTTTTCTCCTTTATACGGAGGAATCAACATATAATCACCTTTCCTATATGCTAATCTCCCCATAGCCTCTGTTATAAAACTTTTTCTTCCTACAACAGTCTTTCCCATAAAAGCATCCAACAGGTTTTCAGAATCTAAATCCTTAGGAATATCCACATCTATCAATTCAGCAAAAGAAGCCAATAAGTCCATTTGTGATACCAACGCATCAGAAACTACAGGTTTTATATGATTTTTCCAAAAAACAAAAAACGGGACTCTGGTGCCTGCTTCAAACAAGCTGTATTTTCCTCCCCTCATTTCAGCTGCCGGTTTATGGTCTCCCAATAACTTTTCTGCCATATCTTTATACCCATCATTCAATACCGGCCCATTATCACTGGAAAATACGATGATTGTATTTTCTAGTAAACTGTTTTTCTCAAGAATCCTTATCAACTCACCAACACACCAATCAGCTTCTAACAAAGCGTCTCCTCTTGATCCCATTCCAGACTTACCCACAAATCTCTGATGAGGCACCCTAGGGACATGAGGTTGATGCAATCCATAATATAAGAAAAATGGAGTCCTTGCATTTTTATTAATAAAGTCACCTACTTTCCCGATAAAATAATCAGCCATGTCTTCATCCACCCATTTAGCAGAATTTCCCCCTTTCATAAACCCTATGCGGGGAATCCCATTCACTATAGAGTTATTATGTCCGTGCGACCAATGCATTTTCAGCATCTCCGGGTTGGAAATGGCCGTTGGCTCACCTTCAAAATTCTCCTCATAATTTACCTCTATAGGATCATTTTTATCAAGTCCCACCACATACCCGTTTTCAACATACACAGTAGGTACCCTGTCGTTTGTTGCTGCAATCAAGCATGAATAATCAAAACCTATTTCATTAGCTCCAGGAACAACTTTTTTGTTCCAGTCAGGTTCTCCTCTACCCATACCTAGATGCCACTTCCCTATAGCAGCAGTTTTATAGCCAGCCTGTTTGAACATCTTCGGCATTGTAAATTGTGTTTCCTTTATCAATAAAGGCGCATCTCCCGGAAGAATCTTTGCATCCTTATTCTTCCATGGATAACATCCCGTAAACAGCCCATACCTACTTGGAGTTGAAGTAGCAGATGTAGAATGACCATCAGTAAAACACACACCCTGTTTAGCCAGATAATCAATATTCGGTGTGGATATAGTCTTACTTCCGTACGCACTTACATCTCCATATCCCATATCGTCAGCTAATATTACAATGACATTGGGCTGTACAGTCGCTTTATATTGACCGAAAACAGGCGGTAATGCAACTGTTGCCAGTGTTGTAGAAAAGATTCCACCTCTTATATATATGTTATTCATGTTTCTTTAAAAAATTATTTCACATTAAATTCATATATGTAATTCCACTCAAAAAATTCGCCTGGTAAAATATTGACAAGTACTTTCGGTTCAGGACAGAAAGCCTTTTGCCATGACCATAAGAAGAACGAATTGACAGGAACATCAAAACTGACAGACACGGACATTCCGGTCTTCTTATTCTCTAACTTGAAAGCCTTATTGTCCGACAACACATTAATGGCACCAAACGCTGGCCTAAAATCTTTTATTTCACAGTTTATGTCTATCCTATCTTTTCCAAAATCCATACGGTCTTTGTTTACCCATTTTTCATTCGTCGCATCAATTTCGGCATCGGAAAATACCATGGCAAAATCCTTACCGTAATTCTGATAATTAAACTGTATGAAGTTATGCGAATAAGTTTCCGTAGTTATTCTCTTTTCCCCGGTATTCCATAGTTTATGATTCACAATAAGCTTATTTTCATCAATCCGGTAAATCTTTTCCAGCAAATAGCCATAACCTGTTTTTGATTCAAGCCTATGAGTTATGAATATACTTTTATCATCCGACGCGATTGTACGTACTCCTGCGCTCACCACCTTATATGGCTTTGCATAATCGTAAGGCTCATCATTCTCCTTTAGCAACTCTCCTATACCTATTTTAACAAATCTACCTCCGACTTTAGCTTCTGAATATCCAAGAGCCTCGGCAAAATGCTCTGCAAGCCCAGTCCCCCAGTTCGGAACCAAAGAATCATGTTCGCCCGAAGCTCCCCTGCCACAATAGTTTTTCCACTGCTGTAAGAAAGTACAACCTTTATATGTTACTTGCCCCAAAATACTTCCCCAGTCAAACCTGGAAGCCTTATAATAACTATTAACGCTATCCGGCAATAATAACATTATCTCCATATCTCCTTTCTTGATAGTCATAGAAGGATAATCCGATGCTTTCACTATTGGTGAAACCACCGCTAACGCAATATATAATAAAGATTTTATTTTCATGGTTATTTTGTAACTGCTCAACTATTAAAATTTTATTTAAGAAAACTTGTTTAGCCCTTAATACAATTAAGCTACATCCTTATTTTTTTTCCTTTATTATACCAATTAATAACTTTTTGACTCAGCTCTTTACATAGCAAAGGATGCTTTATTGCAATATTTGTTGTTTCATTTGGATCTTCATCAATATTATAAAGCTCCATCCCTGTTCCATTTGAATTAATCAACAATTTAAAATTTCCTCTGCGAATTGCCAAATGAGGACTTTGATGGTGTTCTTGCGGAGGTTTAGCAAAATAATGGTTTCTTCCAAAATCCCACATCAAATCCTTCTCACGTGTCTGCGGTTTTATTCCCAATAAAGCATCGCTCATGTCCTCGCCACAATAATTATACCCTTTAGGCATTTTTGCTCCTATAATTTTACATAGTGAAGGGAAAATATCCACTGAGGAAATTATCGTTTTATTTTCCGTATTGCCCTTAGCTATTTTTTGAGGCCAGCAAACAATAAAAGGCATCCTTACACCTCCTTCATAAAGACTTACTTTTGACCCGCGCAGCCCATTCGTGCGTACTTGTTCAAAAGTAGGCAAAGCTCCATTGTCACTCGTAAAAATCACCAATGTATTTTCCCATATGCCCAAATCCTTCAATCCTTTAATGAAACGTCCTATTTGAGCATCATATTCCTTTAATACTTTTTTAAAATTAACCTTAGACGTCCAACTTTCTTCATTATCAAATGACCTCGTATTTGGTATCCATGGATCATGCATATCATCCGGCCATAAATTAATGAAACAAGGATTACTACCAACATTCCTTCTCAAGAAATCCAAAGCCTTGTCTACAAAATATGCAGTACGATCCCAACGTTTAATCGAATCCTCTTCACTCCAAATCCAATTAGAAGCAGTCAATAATTTATCGGGGTCAGGACTTTCATAAGTAGAGACATATTCATCAAACCCATAAAGTGGAATTTGTGGTGCATCATCAACATCCCTTCCTCCGCCCATGTGCCATTTGCCTATATGAGCGGTTTTATACCCTACCTCCTTCAGTGAGCGTGCCATTGACGGTGCAGAGATGTCCAAGAAATCAAACTGTTCACATTTCTTATTCCAATCCCTATGGTGAAGGAATGTATTTATCCCCAATTCAGTAGGAAATATTCCTGTCGTCAATGAAACTCTTGACGGTGAACTCACAGGAGATGCTGTATAATAATGGTTAAACTTAAGCCCATTGGCTGCTAAGTTATCTATATTCGGTGTTCTCACCCATCCACTATTGTAGCAAGACAAATCACCTATTCCCATATCATCAGTGTATATAATGACAATATTAGGTTTTTCTTCAGCAATTGCATATCCTGCCATTGAAGATAAAAGACAGGTTGATAATAATATATTTTTGTTCATCATAATCCAAACATAATGTGCTGTTAATTTACTTACTTGACAGTTCTTTCTTCCTTAATAATGCCTCCAAATAATAATAATCAGCATAATTCAAAGGAACATCTATCTCATTTCCATGCGGAAGGCTTCCTACGGAATGCATCAATATGAAATTTCCATTTTCCCCTAATTTAGCTTGATAATTTTGACCTGATAAAGATTCCAATATTATATCTGCCTTAACAACATAGTCCTTTTTATTTGTATATTCAAATAGTTCATAAAGTGCTGATGCGGTTATAGCCGCAGCAGATGCATCACGAGGGGAGTTCGGTATATCAGGAGTGTTGTAATCCCAATAAGGAACTAAATCTTGAGGAAGATTTTTATTATTGAATATAAAGCTGGCTATTTTTCCCGCTTGTTCAAGGTATTTGTTATTCTTTGTATATCTATAACAGACTGTATAGCCATACAACCCCCAAGCCTGTCCACGTGCCCATGCAGATGCATCAGAATATCCTTGTGCGGTTTGTCTGCTACGCACATTACCACTTTCAGGGTCATAGTCAACTACATGGTATGAACTGTTATCTTCCCTAAAATGATTGGCCAATGTAACATTAGCATGCTTTGTTGCAATATTATAATATGTAGAATCACCGGAAAATAAAGACGCTTCAAATAATAATTCCAAATTCATCATATTGTCTATTATTACAGGGCATTTCCATCCACGTTTCTTTTGCCACCCCTTATCCACATCCCAAGATTGAATAACGCCAACGTTAGGCCTAAATCTGGAAGACAATGATTTGGCAGCTTGAACTATCACCTGTTTATATTCTTCCTTATTGGCAAAACGTATTCCTGCCAAATACGGACATCCCACCATAAATCCCAAGTCATGGGTTGTTGTCAAATGTTGCAATGTATCAAGACTTTCAGTAAATTTCTGAGCGTAATCCTTCCAATATTCATCGCCTGTCAATTTATAGGTCATCCATAAATTAGAAGGGAAAAAGCCTACACACCAATCTTGTATTGGCGTGTAATAAACATTTCCGTTTTTTATGGACCTTGGATATAAGAACTCTCCAGTCTTTTCAATTTCCTGAAGTTGCAAATCCAATTGTTCCGAAATAAATGCTACATTTTCTTTTAGAAATTCTTTATCAACAGAATCTTTTTTAGAACACGAACTTAATCCAACAAAGATGCCAATCAAACAAATGCCAATATTTATAAAATCATTTCTTTCCATTTTTCAATATATTTATTATTTTTTTGTGGTAAACGATGATACAGGCATACCGTTCACTCCAAACAATGTTCCTTCAATATAGTTTTTATAACAGTATCTGACAACCTCAGGTTCTTTCACACCGTCATTCCAAACTTCAACCAATTTCCTATTAGTTATACGTGCTTCTGCCGGGTAAAACACTCCGTCTTTACCAGCTATTTCAAACCCTTTAAGGGGTTTATAAAATGATGTAATGCCCATAGGAGCCCTTCCAAACGACAGTATAACCCTATTACCTTTTATTTCATGTGATGAATACATCGGTGACCTTGCATATATGCCTTTCGTTGCATAGGTCTGCGACAATGCTAAATAAGCCAGCCTGCTACCCACCTCTTTTTTTTGCGATGGATGTATGCATGTTTCGTTTCCAATATCCATGGTGACCACCATACCAACATTATCTATTTTCTTTTCACAATTATACTGTGCTTGGCGCAATAAAGCGGTTCCCAAGGCATCGCTATTTCCATAATTATACGGTGCAATCTGCACATAATAAAACGGCAGCTTATCGTTACCTAATTTGACACGCCAATCCTTTACGAAAGACTGGAACAATGATTCATATTGTGAGGCATCATACCTGTTCGACTCCCCCTGATACCATATCACGCCCTTATAACAATAGTCTCTTATAGGATAAATCATACCATTATAAAGCATTGAAGCTACAGAATGAGGATTCTTCACCTCGGAATCATCAGTCAGGTGGTTTTGAGAAATTTCAGGATACTGCTTTAACACATCCGAATCCATCCAAGACTGTATGACAGAACCACCCCAACTGGAATTAATCAAACCTACCGGAACATTCAATGAACGTTGCAACCGGAGACCGAAAAAATAGGCCGTAGCACTGAAATTCGCAACATTCTCCGGCACGTTAATTCCCCATGTCCCGAAACAATCATCAAGCGTAGTCTTCGACGGATTACGTTTTACGGTAAAAAGCCGTATCGGAGTAGATGCTGCCGCATTAGCTATCACTTCTAACGAATGTTCAACCGGCTGTCCTAAGAAACCTTTCATCGGCATTTCCATATTTGACTGTCCGGAACATAGCCATACCTCACCTAAAAGAATATTATTCAATTCTACCACATCACCATCACTAATCACAATTTTATAAGGACCTCCCGCCCTACCTGTTTCTATCACCACTTCCCATTTTCCTTCAGAAGTTGATTTCGTTTCATACACCTTATCGTTCCAAGATGTAGAGACTTCTATATGTGTTCTTTTCCCCGATGTACCCCACAACTTTACTTTTGTTTGTTGTTGCAGCACCATGTTATTTGAAATTATAGATGGTAATTTCACTTTAGCATGGATACATGGTAAAATTACAAAAAACAATAATATAAATATTTTAAGAATTCTCATGACTGTTACATTTTTAAATTATAATTATTGTGGAAGCAATTTGATAAAATACATCATATTACTTCTCCAATCCAATTCCATTTTGAATGATTCTTGTGTTAATTTTATCACGGATACTTCCGGGTCTATATTTGAAATTTCATTCAAGGCTTTTTCTTGAATATCATTTAATTGAGAAGGTCTTCCCATTTCTATATAAGCCGAATTAGCATCCCCATTCATATAACCCACCTTGTATAAATAAAGAATATAATTCCCTTTTTTTATTCCGTTAATCTGAAAATTTATTTTTCCTTTTGAACTATCCAGTTGTTTTTTTATAAAGAAACTGTTATTTGTATCTTTATTACTATATTGTGGCATAGTAAAATCATAAATAAGAGCGGCATAATTACCTTTTTCATCTCTTGTAACCCAAGATGATTCGTCAGAATTACTCAATTCTTTTGAATATAACTTGTTTAAGAACGAATAAGCATAAAAAGTAGGTTTTCTTATACCATGCCAATTCAACAATCCAAACCCACCATGCAAAGCATCTCTTACCGGTCCTGCTTCCTCAAATATATCAGTAAAGGTCCAATAAGACATAGAAGTAACATATTCATGAGTTTGCCTCAATGTATTTAAGATAAACGTTGCATTATGATAAGTATCATGCATTAAATCACGACTTGAAGGCGAACTGTTAAACTCGGTGTAATGTAATTCCATGCCATCCTTACCGGAATCTTGTATTTTCCGTCTTACCTTAGCAACATCTTTTACCATACAATTATAATCAGGTTTTAACCTGAAATTTTTCACTCCGAATTCATCAAGGAAACCCTTGACACCATATGTATGGGTAGAAATAAAATCAAGCGGCACATTATTCTTGTCACAAAAATCTATAATATCGCCAACCCACGCGTTCCCTGCGGTAGCAGGCCCGCCAACCCTTAACTTCGGTGAAACTTTTTTTACGGAATTGGCAGCAATTTTATACATTTCGAAATAATCATCCTTAGTACCGGTAAAGAAGCCTTTATGGTTGGGTTCATTCCAAACTTCAAAATACCACTGCTTAACTTCGTCAAGGCCATAGCGCTCAACAAGATGATTAACCACCTCAAAAATCAACGAAGCATACTTCTCTTTATCTGCAGGAGGGGTCTTATTTGCTTTCCACCAAGAAAATGTTTCATTACCTGTTTTTAAATCCCCCGGCATAAAACTTAATTCCACGAACGGTTTAATGTCAATACTTAACAAAAAATCATATAATGCATCTATATAATGAAAGTTATAAACAGGCTTTCCCTTTTTCTCTTTATATACTCCCATATCATCATGCAACAAGCCATGAAAACGAATATACCGAAAGCCACATTCATTTTTTATTTCCTGAAGATGCTTTTGCCATTCAGCCCTCAAACCTTCATTTGCACGCCCGGCACCAATACAAAAATTGTAAAAACGTGGCAACTCTTTTGTTTGGTCACTATCAACCTCTATCTTGCGAATTCCTTCCGCATATGATGTTGCTGTAAATAACGCAATTATAATTACTAATATATTTCTCATGGTTAATTAAATTATTTCGACTCTGCTAATGATACAACAAACTTTCGTTTGCTATTAGAAGGAATTTTCGTAACAAATCCTACGCGTAATGTTCCCGGATTATCATGGTCATAATTATGAACAGGCTTATTACTCCATATTTTTAAAACCGTGTTTAAAGGGGCATCAACAGACATTACCATTTTTCTTCCATCCTGTATCAATTCTATCTTATTTTCATTCAGTATCCTTGCTTTTGCCGCTGTAACCATTACCCACATTATTTCAGCCTGTTTTTCATTTGTTTCTATAACATCTGAAACAATCAAATCATCATTTCCGTCCAGATTAACAGTTCTAATAACTTGTTTTATGTTTTTTCCATACAATGGAGACATATCTAATCTTGCTCCCTTACAATCATCAGTCTGATAGGTTTCTATAATGGAAACATTACCATCAACCAAATGTTTTTCTCCATTGATAGTAATAGTCGAATGTGCAGTATTTCCCAAACGGAAAACGTCCCATCGCTGTCCATTCTGTGCTTTATTCCATAAATCAACCCCTTCTTTTTCCAATGTATAATAAGACTGTAAGCCCAAATCAATCGACCATCTGATGCCATTCTTTTCATAAACAAAAGAACCGGCATCCATATGTCCGTGCGGAATGGATGCAGAGCCACCTACAACCCCTAAGTAAGTATCATCTTTATTTTCCCATCCACCTTTATATATAAACAAAGGTTTTTTTCCTTTACTAAACCAAAAGTTACCCTTGGGGGCTTTCATATTCTCATAATTCATATCTTTTGAGAATATCAAAAGATTAGGCAATAAACGGTCTTCTCCTGCATGCGCTTTAAAATTATTCAAATAAGAATATTCATACCATACCAATGAAGGATTATTTGTTTTGGCTGCAAACCAAAACATTCCGTGATTTAAAGATATTTTCTTTCCTGAGTCACAGAAATTATAACACCATCCGGAAGGGGCTGTCATATAAAGCATAAAGTATGGCGAACGCATAAATCCAGCATGTTCAGAAAGTCCGAAATCAGTACCTAAAGCACTTTCCATCGCGGCCAGCATAGTAACCTCAAAGCCGGTCCCATATCCCCAATAAGAGTATCCTTCCGGATAAGCGCCATCAGGTAAATAACTATCCATCGACAATGGTAATGTTTTTACCGCTTTCTTTATAATATGTTCAGCTTTTTCCGTCTCATCTTCATATATTGCCAAAGCTCCAAAGACCAAACCTGCATTACATACTTGATTCCAATTATTAACTCTATTGTAAAAGCCCCCTGCCTCTGCAGTGTCAAAAGCCTTTTCAACAATTGCAGATCGGATTTTTTTACGTGTATCATCTTTCAAGAAGTCATACAACCAGTCATACCCTATTGCAACGGCCATAGTCATCTCACCTACATCTAGATAATGGGACGGATTCCAATCTGTGAAATCACATACAGACAGTAGTTCTTTCTCGGCGCGTTCCGCATACTTGACATTTTCTGTCATACGGTATGCATATGACAAATAATATATACGCTTGAGCGCCTCCCTTGACACGGCTAAAAGGCGTTTACCAGTTTTCTTTCTGACCACAGGCTGTGTACTTAAAATTCCGTCAGCACAATGCAAGATATGTTCATGTATTGACTTCATTTTAATGTCCTTAGATATCAACCTTTGTATAGCCTGCTCTTCGTTTGATTTTAGTAAAATCCTGGGATGACCGCCTATCTCATTTTTTGCCATGGCAGCACCACACATCAGTACCCCCAATAATAAATATATTAGTTTTCTCATTACATTAAAAATTGTTCACTATTTAGTCAATTTTGTAATAATTTTAACTGTTTCTCCTTTAGGAACGGTCAAAGTCCATCCGACAATAGTCCTATCCTCAATTAACGGATCCCAATCCCTGTCTTTCCATGTCGACGGGCGTACTGTCTCCCATGTCATATATTGGAACTCTTTTGAAGAGCCTGTGACTTGTGCCGACAAATACCTCTTTTTACCATTTTTATTCAGTACTATCTTATCTGCTTCTTTTGTTGATTCAGAGATTGAAAGCATACGCCATTCCAACTTACAATCCAATGACGGAAGAGCTGTAATCTCATCTTCAACTACCAAATCTGTTCCATTTACAAGTTTTACAGTTCGAGTGGCTTTTGTTACCTGCCCGTACATAGGGCCTGTCATATTAACAACCACACCTTGCTCTCCATCAGAATCAATGACCTTATCCATAGAAGCGAAACCGTCAACATAATAATCTGTAGGATGAATTTTATCTTTTACAGAACCATCATTTGAATAGGCAGAAATTGTACTATGACAAAGATTATTAATACGGAATGTATCCCATCTCAATCCTTTCTGCGACCAGTCTCCGGATCTGCTTCCTGCTGCTTGAAGTGCCGCAAACCACTTAGAATAAGAAGGACGCATGATATCATCAGACCAACGAATGCCATCTGCTTCAAACACAAAAGACCCCATATCCATATGAGCATGTGACGCATAACAAAATCCGCCTTTTACCCCAAGGAAAACATCTGTATCATCAAAATTCCATCCCCTACGGACCATAAACACCGGCATCTGACCATCACCTTTCCATATTTCATCCGTTGGCGGAACGATTTCATTAGGATTGAAATCAAAATCACTAATCATGGTTACTATAGCAGGTAAAAGACGGAAATGGAGTCTATCGTTCAAATTGGTTTTCGAATATCTTCCATTATCCATTTGCCGTTTTTCACAAAAAACCAGACTTTGGTCTTTTTGCTTGGCTGCATACCACCATGATGTAATATGCGGATTATCCTTTGTTGCACCTCCGTCATTATAAGAAAACTGGGTTTCCATCGTACCATGAAGATACAATGCAAACTTTCCGGACTCCATGAAACCTTCAGTTTCAGCAATACCCCCGGTATGTCCGAAAAGGTCCTGAAGGCAGGACATGAAACAAACTTGAAAACTTGTTCCATAATTCCAATAATCGGCACCTTCGGAATAATTTCCATGAGGAGAATAAATCTCTTCAACCACAGGTTTATTTTCCTTATATGCTTTTTCTATCTGGTCACGTGCGATTTTTTTATCCTTTTCATAAATTGCCAACGAAGCCATTGAAGCGCCACCCAATGTAATGGAATTCCAATTCCCCAAGCTACTCGACATATCCTTTTTTAAAACTTCCTTTATGCCTTTTTCAACCAAAGCCTGGTGTATCATCTTTCTTTCTGCCAGGCTCAAATCATAATAAAGCCAATCATACCCTACAGCTACAGCCAAAGGTATTTCTCCAAGGCTAAGTCCTTTAGGGTCCCAATTTGGGAGCTTACATGTTTTTTCCAAATCTGCACGAACTTTGGTCAGATAATAATCTCGTCCGGTAATTTTATAAGCATAGGCACACGAAAGGATATTGTCGACAATAGTCGTATGGTCACCGGCCTTATTAAAATCAGGCTTTTTCGACAACACTTGATCAGCCCTGTCCATTACCGCTTGATGAAGTTTATAAAGGATTTCGTTGTTCGCCTTATTTGTGGTTACTTTTTCTTTGAGTCTGACAAAACCATCAGCATCTATAAACAGACGTGGATGTCCCGCGTTTGTTAATTTAGAGTAATCAAATGTACCGGTAGGATCGGCTGACGGGTCATTCGGCTCTTCCTCGAATTTTTCATCACTAGGCTTATCCGGACCACCATTACCACCGCCTTCAGTTGTTATATCATCTTTTGAGCAACTGCATGCAAAAAAAGCAAAAGCAAGAGTTATAAATACGTATTTTCGCATAATTATTTTCCAAATATTAAATTTTCAATAAGGTATATCGGGGATTTAATGCATAAATCCCCGATAATTAAATTACAAAATAGCGGACTGTGACTAATAAGCCCAACCGTCACGCCTACTTAAATTAGGATTGCGTTGTATCTCATTCAAAGGAGCAGACCAAGGCCACATGTATTCTTCATAATAGCCTCTCAGCTGGATAATACTTCCCCACCATGATTTTGTACCACACTCCGTACCACCTTGGAATTTACTTTCTTTGTAAGTTCCCCAACGGATTTCACTAAAGAAGTTTATAGCTTCCAAAGGAAATTCCACACGGTGTTCATAGCGGATACGTTCACGCATATCGTCCTTTCCGGACACGGCACATGAACCGGTTCCTCCATTTGTCAAGGGAAGCATATGCGCTCTATCTCTCACTTCATTAACAAGACTTATAGCACCATCCAGGTCATCAAGCTCATTAAGAGCCTCCGCATATTGCAACTGCACATCAGTAAAACGTATCAAAGGCCAATCTGTTCCACAATGGTCACGATCTATCAATTCACCTTTTTCAAATGCATTATATTTTCTGTAAAGATAAAAAGCAGATTTTCTATCATTAAGCCATAAGTCACCACCATCGGTACCTTGCTTTATCACCGGCCATCTCAATTGTTTGCCTATCTGAGTTTTGTCATCATTATAGTTTGGCTTATAGCAATTTACAGGTTCGTAAGGTGTCACAATAGTCTGCTTTAAACGAGGATCTCTGTTTACGAACGCTCTTTTGATGCGCTCCTCATTTCCTCTATCCAAATAATACTTATCAAAAACATCTTTACCTACTCTTTTTATTACTTCGTCTTTCCATTTAGGTTTCTGTACTGTATTTAATCCATCTCTGCAGAAAAACACTTCACGCTGCTCCGGAGTCAACTTATCCCAATCTTCAAGTCCTTCAACTTCCGCCCATTCAAACTTGCTTCCGTCAGCATTGCAATAATAATTAACAAAGTCCGGATTAGGCAAGAACTGAGTCCAACTTTCATAATTATCCCTCGCACCAACAAGTCTTTGGATGTTATCACTATAATCTGACTTAACATCAAACTGTACAGTAAAAATCATTTCTTTGCTCTTTTCATTTTCTATTTTGAATATCTCAGCATATTCTCCGTCGAAAAGTCCATATCCACAATCCTTTACTTTCTTAAAATCATTAGCCGCCTCTTGATACATTTTTTTCCACATATATACCATACCCCGGAGAGCATATGCAGCGCCTTTGGACGGACGGCCATAATTATTCTTAAGTGTATTATCCGGATAATGCTGGTTTTCAATGCAATATTTCAAATCATCCAACACATATCCCCAAACATCTTCTGCAGAAGATTGTCCTTTGGTACATTCTTCATTTGTAACCGGCTCCAGATAAACAGGAACCCCTTGATAAAGCATATTCAAACGATGGTAACACCATGCACGCAAGAATCGGGCTTCACAAACATATCTTTCATATGTAGCCTCATCCAATCCCGCCTCGTGAAGATTTGCCAAAGCATCATTACAGGAATGAATAATCGTATAGCAGAATTGCCATTCGCGTCTCAATTGAAAGTCACCGGCACTTTTTGTACTTCTTGTCAACAATGTAACCGGACCGGACGTTACATTATAATTGGTATTAAACCCAAGTCCTTCTATTCCTTGGCGATTCATTCCAGACTTTTGTCTTCCCAATTGAGGATTATCCAAATCGCGACAATAAAACTCATCATACAATCCGTTCATTCCACGCAAAGCCAATTCCGGACTTGTCCACATAGAGCCGCTTGATATCTTATTATGTGGTGTCAAATCCAAATCTACGCAAGACACAAAAGCTAAAGCGCAACCTATCAATAAAAGATTCTTAAACTTCTTCATATTTATTTTCTCCTATTTTTAATTAAAATGATGCTTGAACACCAAATGCCACTTGTTTCATCAATGGATATCTCATACTTGTACCCAACTCTGGATCCATACCGGGATATTTCGTTATTGTCAATATGTTATCCATTGATGCATACACTCTCAATTTAGACAATAAAATCTTACCGGTGATATTTTTGGGCAAAGTATATCCGACTTGTATATTTTTCAATTTGACATAATCACCTTTGTATTCATACCAATCGCTTTCAGCAGTATTACCAGCATTTGTTCCATATGTCAAACGAGGATATTTTCCTCCTATATTTGTGCGTGGGTCATCCGCTTTATCGGGATTATAAAAATAGTGATTACTCATAACATGGTCCATCGCTGCTTGTCCATAAGTAAAGGTTGAACGGTTATACACATCATTCCATATTAGATGAAATCCAAACGCTCCGGTCCAAATCATAGAAAAGTCTATACCTTTCCAATCCATCGCGATATTCAAACCAGCATGGACTTTAGGCGTACTGGAATGTCCGGTAAAATGAACATCATTTGCATCACCATAATTTCCATCACCATTATAATCCTTATAAAGGAAATCTCCATACCACAACTGATCTCTTCCCACTGCTTTTAATCCGGAGAATGTATAACCGGCTGCCAGCATGGCTTTCACCCAATCCATATCAGCCTCAGTTCTAATCATACCATCTCTAGGGCCTGCATTAGGATTTACTTCACCTCCGGTATAACCTTCGCCTGTACCTCTGTATATACGCTTGATTGAAGTTTCTCCCAGAGAATGTCCTTCGCATATAAGTCCTCCAAAGCCGTCTTGCGTGACATCTCCTCTGTTGCTTATATAAACCAGTTTATTCCCTTTATCGTCGTAAGTCCAGTACTCTTCCAGTTTGCCTTTATACTTCTCTACCTTATTTTTGTTGAACGCCCAATTGGTTGTTACAGAGAAATTAAAATCATTACCAAACTTATTCATATATGTAAGGCTCAATTCAAATCCACGGTTTCTTACCTGTGCTATATTCTGTGTTGCACCTGGAACAGTACCCATAGTCAGATACTGTGTAGGCGTAAAGAGTATTCCACGAGTAAACTTATCATACACATCAAAGCTACCGGAAAACTTATTGTTAAACAAACCAAAATCAACACCCAGATTTGTTGTCGTTGTAGTCTCCCATTTCAAATCCTCATTAGAAGCCTTAGCCCGACGCAATCCATTTATTGTACTTCCCTCCATTACTACATTAACAGCCTCATACAAAGCCTGCCAATCATAGTTACCGCTAGTAGCATTATTACCAGTCTGTCCCCAAGAAGCTCTGATTTTAAGGTTTGAAAGGTTTTCAAAACGCTTCATGAAATTTTCTTCAGAAATTCTCCATCCTGCAGAAAATGAGGGGAAATAACCGTAACGATTTCCTGCCGCAAACCTTGACGAACCATCTATTCTCAAATTAGCCTCAAACAAATAGCGGTCCTTCAACACATAATTCACCCTTCCGAAATAAGATTGCAAAGCCCATTCGTCAAAAGAGCTTCCTGCATCCATCAATAGTTCATAAGTCGAAAGTTCATCCAAAGTCCAATAGGTAGCCCCTTTCTTTAATACGTTAAAGCCATCGCTCTCGTGATGAGAAGTGGTATAACCCAAAATAACGCCCAAATTATGGTCGGATTTGTTAAAGTCGGTATTATAACGCACCAACAATTCAGTATTGATATTCATGGATTTTTTTGTCGACTTACTTAATGTAGCATTAGCCAAGTCGCTCTCCGTATTTACCTCATTGGCAACATAATCCCAACTTCCATTAGGACGAGAGTGGGTAATACGATTATTAAATGTAGGAACAAAGTTAACCGTTCCCTCCAAGGAAAGTCCTGGAAGAGGCGTAATCGAACCGTAAATTGTACCATTGAATTTATAAGTTACATCCGACCCGCTGGGACCATACATTTGGCGTATTACATTATTTACACCAGTCGATTCTTCTGCCGCATTGGCAACTGAGCCCCATTTATTCGGTTCACCCACATAAAGGCCGGGAACTGCTATATAAAGATACTTGAATCCGTTGCTCACATTACACAATCCATTTTCTTGACGTTGTCCGAATATACGTGTACCTACTTTTAACCATTTGAACGGATTGGCTTCCAAATTTGCACGGAAATTAACACGTTTTACACCAGAATCCAATCCATATCTGTTAATAACACCTTTATTATCAAGATATCTTCCGGATATTAAATATTTAACCTTCGAAGAGCCGCCGGAAATAGACAAACTATGTTCCTGTGAGTAACCCGTGCCAAACACTTCCTCGAACCAATCCGTATTAGGATATACCATATAATTAGGCAATCCATTCTCTGCCAACCCATTAGGATTTTTCTCCGCTTCTGCCCATTTTTCAATGTTTGAAGCTGAGAAAACGTTTGCATATCCCATATTCTCTGATGCCTCGTTTGACAACGACATATATCGTGCATAACTATTAACAAACTTCAAATCATTGTATGCATTTTGCACAATACCGGAATAACTATAATTGACATTCACCTTACCATCAGAACCCTTTTTTGTAGTAACCAAAATTACTCCATTGGAAGCACGTGAACCATAGATAGCCGCAGAGCCGGCATCTTTCAACACTGATATTGAAGCAATATCGTTAGGGTCAATGTCAGCCAAAGCACATTCCATACCGTCCACAAGCACCAAAGGTACATTTGAATTCAATGTACTATTACCGCGAATACGGATAGTTGCATTATCTTTACCGGGTTGGCCACCTCCACTTTGCATAACAGACATGCCTGCGCTCATTCCGGCCAAAGAATTACCTATGTTTATAACTGGCTTATTACCTAATTTTTCAGAATAATCAATAGACGAAACAGCTCCTGTCAAATTTACTTTTTTCTGCACTCCATAACCTACAATAGTTACTTCATCAAGCAATTTCAAATCTTCCTGCAACTTAATTGACAATGCTTTTCCAAAAACCGCTTTTACTGATTTTGACTGAAAGCCGATGTATGATACCTGTAACACTGCATTGCTGCTCCCTACCTTTAAAGAAAAATCACCATTGTAATCGGTAACGGTTCCGTTTGTTGTACCTTTCTCCAAAATTGTCGCACCAATAACAGGTTCACCGTTTGTATCAACTACTGTACCTGCCACAACTGCTTGTACTTGCGATTGAGCTGAAATTTTCTGCGCTTTCTTTAAAACAATCTTTTTACCCTGAATTTCATAATCTAGATTTTTCTGTCCCTTTAATACCTGTGCAATAATCTCCTCGATTGTTGCATCACTCACTGATATGGACACGCGCTGATTGGTATCTATATCTTTCGATGAAAATACAAATGAATATCCTGTGTCTTTTTTAATGCGCTCCATCGCCTCTTTCACTGTTATATTATTCATTTTCAGTGAAATATCTTGAGAATACGCAGATAAATTTAGGCAAAGCGCTGCCACGGCTACTAACATAGCCTTACTGAAATATCTCATAATAAAATGATTTTAGATTAAAACTTCTATAATTTATTTTTCCAAATGATATAGAATTGCTAGATTTGTAATCTATTAATTGATGGTGTCTTTCATTAGGCATCTTATTTTCTACAGAGGAGGATGTGGCCGCATTCTCCTTTCTTTTCACAGATACCAATGTTTGTTAACTGGTAGATGTCATCATAGGCTATTATACTTTTAAGTTAAACATAAAGTGAAAATTCTCCGAATATCAATATATTACATACCTATTGTCTTCATATTTATATTTCATCCTGTTTGTAGATGATATTGTCTCCAATATTTTTCCGATAGAATTGCCTACAATTCGAAAGCTACCGTAAAAACGTTGCTTTTTCAACGAATCGGCAACTTCTATTTTTACATCAAAACTTCTGGACAGCTGCTTAGCTATGTCTTCAAGCAAAAGTTCATCAAAATACAGTTCATCTTTTGTCCATAAATTTGAGTTCGATGCATTTATCTTCGTTTTTACCATGCGTCCGGATTCTTTCGATAGAGTCACCTTTTCATTAGGGCTCATATAAACATCGGATGAAGCCACCAATTTATTCTTTAATCTCACTTCCCCTTCCAAAAGTTTCACCACAGCCTCTTCATCATCGGCATAATTCCTGAAATTAAACTTCGTTCCCAACACGGTCAGCCCCAACTCTTTTGTACTAATCTCGAAAGGAATCTCTTCATTTCTTTTCACCTCAAAATAGCCCTCTCCTTCAAGAGCTAAATCTCTGTTGTTAACATCGAATCCCTGAGAATAAGTAATCTTTGAACCGGCATTCAGCCAAACCAATGTCCCGTCAGGAAGGTATAGCTTTGTACGTGCTCCCATAGGTGCCTCCACCACTATGTCTGAAAATCCTCTTTTCACAGTTTCCATTCCTCCCCAATATCCGGCAAGAGGAAGTAATGCCATAACTATTACTGCAGCCACGCGATAGAATATCCTGAAGCTACGAGATTGGGTAAATCTTCGCTTCTGTTCTTCCCCGGTCGTGGCTTTCTCAATACGGTTCTTGAATCTTTCGAACGCTTTTTCCTTATCAAAAGAGTTCATTCCTCCTGCCACTCCGGAAGAAAGCCACAATTCCATTCTGTTCCTTACATAAAGACCGTTCTCTGCCGACTCCCTACTCCAATCTGCAAGAACTTTCAAAGATCGGACATCTATGTCTCCTATAAGATACATTGATATCAGATTATCTATTTCCTCTTTATGTATTTCTTTTCTTTCCATGATATTTATTAGCAGCTTTATAGGTTAGACAAAATAATAGATTTATAGGGTAGTGAAAAAACAGTTTTTTTTCATTTTCCCATAAATATATATATCAGCACGAGTTTTAGGTAATCAGCCAGATGTGCATTAAGATAGGCTAACGCATTCTTTATGTGATACTTGACCGTGTTTACCGAAATATTAAGTTCTTGGGCTATCTCTTCATATTTTTTTTGTTCAAAACGGCTTTTCATGAAAACCTTACGACATTCGTTAGGCAACAAGTCTATACATCGCATCAGTTCGTCCTCCAATTCATGCTCGATAAGTGTTCCCAAAGGATGGTTCTCATCCATAAACAAGGTATCCAAGAATTCAAGATTCTCTTCTGATATGTATGTGGAAAAACTGTACTCGGTACGACGAGTCAAAGATTTCAATTCATTAAGACAACGGTTACGAACCGATTTCATGAGATAAGCCCTGATGGTATGTGTGATTTCTATGTCCGAACGGTGTTCCCAAAGATAAAATATGGCATCATCTACTATTTCTTCTGCCAAAGCCGCATCATTGATAATCTGATTTGCAAAACGACAAAGAAGAAGGTAATGTCTATCAAATATATGCTTAAATGCCTTTTCATCTCCTTGCTTAAGCCTTTCCAAAATCAGTTTTTCCATAATAATGTGAAGTGATTTAAACTTATGTTAGATTCTTAATTTTGTATCAGAATGTTAAAGCACAACGTAGCAATCGGATTATTTCTTATATTATGGGTGACCAAACTCATATATAAAGAAAGTCCTATGTACGCTGTGCTCGACAAAGATACGATAAAAAATGAGATATTGCCTTGTCTTTCGAAGGCAAAACGTGGTTATGTCACTCAAAGCTGCCTCATAGATGTGATAAATGCCATCTTATACAAGCTCAAGACCGGTTGCCAATGGGCACTTCTTCCTGTAGAATCCCTGTTCAGCGGAAAAGTGCTGACTTATGGTGCTGTTTTTCATCATTATCGTAAATGGTGCAAGTCGGGCGAGTGGAAGTCTGTGTGGATTCATCTGCTTGACAAACACCGCCTAGAACTAGATATGTCCAGTGTCGATTTGGATGGCAGCCATACAACAGCATTGCGCGGTGGTGGAGAAGTTGGATACCAAGGACACAAGAAACGCAAAACCACCAATATATTGTATCTGACAGACAGGCAGGGAATTCCACTTGCCATGTCTTCTCCAAAATCGGGAGAACACCATGATGTTCACGACATTGAGTATGTTATCGAAGGGATGCTTGAAGACCTTGGAAAGGCTAAAATCAGGATTGACGGGCTTTTTCTCAATGCTGATGCAGGTTTCGACTGCGATGCCCTGAGAAACATCTTTCAGCAAAAAGAAATCACCGCAAATATCTGCATCAACAAACGAAGGGAAAACTCCGACTGCATTTTGGTAGATGATGAGTTATATGCCGAAAGGTATTCCATTGAACGAACCAACGCTTGGATGGACAGCTTCAGAACTATACTTAACCGGTTTGATACGACTGTTTCCAGTTAGGAATCGTGGAATTATTTAGCCTTCGCGGTTTTGTTGCTAAAGAAAATTTCACGAAAACAAAAAGTTTAAATCACTTCATCAACCAAGATTTGCTGCTACGCATCGTCAATAGCTTTTTTACAAGTAAAGATTATGACGAAGAACTGAAAATAGATATTGCCAATGCCATGAGCAAAGGAGAGTTAGGAATACAAGGGGAGGATTACGAAAAAGATTAAATATGAAAACTATAAAAATTATCTTATTACTGTTCTGTATTATTTTAGGAATTAACGCTAAAGCACAAACAGTAGGTTATACTTATAAAGCACTCGCAGCTGAAGGTTGCAATATGAAATACAGTGTGGCTAAGCAAGACACCATTTATTCTATAGTAGCCACAGTACGTTCAGACAGAATGAATTTCCTCACTAAACCAACCATGAAATTTAGAACATTCACAGGTAAATATCTTGAACTAAGAGGAACTGTGATTGGGAATGGAAGTCAATCTGCTGGTGTTATAAGTGGAAATATTGTAATACCAATCACAGAAATTAGTTCTACTGCTCAATTTAGAATTACTCCACAGCAGTTTGAAATTTTGAATGAAGGTGTGGCAAAAATTCGTTTGTCTATGACTCCTATGAATCATGAACGTACTTTCAAAAAAGATAAGATAGGGAAAAAGTTATATCAGTTCTATTTGAATGAAAAACAAAAAGACGAAAACTTCTAAATCAGTTAGAATAAGATGAACGGAAAACAATTAAAAAACAGCATACTCCAGTGGGCGATACAGGGAAAACTTGTACCGCAAGACCCTAATGACGAACCAGCATCGGTACTTCTTGAACGTATCAGAGCTGAAAAAGCCCGACTGGTCAAGGAAAAGAAAATCAAAAAAGACAAAAACGAATCTATCATTTACCGTGGTGACGATAATTCCTATTATGAGAAGTTCCTTGCCACAGGGGAAGTGAAGTGCATTGACGAAGAAATTCCGTTTGAGATACCACAGGGGTGGGAATGGGAAAAATTAGGGAATATAGCTTCTATATGTGGTGGAAAAAGAATACCTGTTGGACAATCTTTAACTACAGTAAACACAGGACATAAGTATATTCGTGTTACAGACATGAAAAATCATTCTGTAAACAGCAATGATATTCACTATATCACAGAAGATATTTATCAAAAAATCAAAGCTTATTATATTTCCAAAGAAGACCTATATATTACTGTCGCAGGTACAATTGGACATATTGGTGAAATACCAGAAGAATTTGACAATGCAAATCTAACCGAGAATGCGAATAAAATAGTTTTTAGGCAAATGGATAAGAAATTCTTAATGTATTGTCTGTCTTCTGATGTAGTACAATCTCAAATTATAGCTTTTATAACAAAAGTCGGTCAACCCAAATTGGCTATTATGAGGATTCAGAACTTGTTGATACCTGTTCCACCGCTAAAAGAACAATTTCGGATTGTAAATGCAATCAATCTCACAATGCCATTTGTTGATCGGTATGAATCCTTGTCGAATGATTTGAGTAAACTAAATATTTCAATCTTTGAGTTGTTGAAGAAATCTATTCTCCAAGAGGCAATTCAAGGCAAGCTTGTACCACAAATCCAAGCAGAAGGCACAGCCCAAGAATTGCTTGCCGAAATTCACAAGGAGAAAGAGTTACTTGTAAAAGAGGGCAAACTCAAAAAATCCTCTCTCATAGATAGCATCATCTACAAAGGTGACGATAACAAGTATTATGAGCAGGTAGGTAAAAAATGTGAGGATATAACTGATTTAATTCCCTTTGAACTACCTAGTTCATGGATTTGGGTAAGGGGAAAATCTGTATTTATGCCGATGGAGTCTACTAAACCAACATCGGATTTTGTGTATATTGATGTTGATGCGGTGAATAATAAGATAAATATCATTGACAATCCAAAATTTCTAAAACAAAAAAGTGCCCCAAGTAGAGCAACTAGAAAACTTCATAAAAATGATTTGCTGTTTTCTATGGTTCGTCCATATTTGAAAAATATTGCATTAGTCAGTGAAAAGTACAAGAATGCTATTGCAAGCACAGGCTTCTATGTGATTACACCCAGTATTGGATATAAGCCGATGTTTTTGTTTTATCTGATGTTGTCAAACTATGTGATTGATGGTCTAAATTCTTTTATGAAGGGCGATAACTCGCCCTCCATAAATAATTGTCATATAGAGAATTACCTGTATCCATTACCGCCATTGCAAGAGCAGCAACGCATTGTTGTCCAAATAGAAAGACTATTTGAGCAACTGAAATAATTCGTCAATGCGTTGAGCTATCCGTTTCTGTTCAGCTAAAGGTGGAATACCAATAGGAAGATTGTAGAATAACTCTTTATTGAGGTGCGGAATAGCCGCACCTCTTTTTGAATTTCTCAACTCTTCTTTATAAAACAAGATGAAAGCCAAGATATAAGGCTTCCACATAGCCGAAGAGAGCCATAGCTGTTTAAATGTACTCCCCATATACCCATCTTGCGGAACAGTGAAAACTTCACCTGAATTTTCACCATCTACAAGAATAATCTTATCTCCGGTATAGACAAATCTACCTTTCTCTACAATGGTGGCAGATGATTTTCCACGTAGGAATTTTGCATCCAAGCAAATACCCTTTCCATTTCTCTTTTCACCGTCTATTAGTTGGCATATATCTTTCAAGCGTAACACAATCCATTTATTTGGATATTCAAAAGGAAGCTCAATTTCAACGGTTTGCGCATTTATCCTCTCATAATACTTGTTATCGTCACCTTTGAAGATAATGGAATCGGTCAAAGCAGACTTCTTTAGCTTACACTCCTTGATGAGCTGTGACTTTTCTTGCTGTATCTGTTCAAGCAATTCTTGCGCAGTGCCTTCTTCCGGAATCTGAGGAACAAGCCGTCCTTGAATAGCCTCCTGTAGGATGGATTTCTTCAATTTGTCGTTAATCTCATTATTTAAGTCACATTCCTTTTGTTGTATTAAGTCATAGTGAGCAATTAAAGGATTCAACTTTGAAATTTTATCGACTATTCTAAGTTCCTCTTTGAAAGGAGCTATTGGGACCAACATTGATAGCACATGTCCTAATTTCAAGTTAGCTTGTGCAGAACCACCACCTTGATGAGATACAGTATAATGGAAATATTCAGAGTTTATGACATAATATAAATAGGCCAATATATCATCTAAATACGGTCGCATTTTTAAGACACGTTGATTAAGCAAAGCATAATTATCATTCTTGTAAATGGCAGTTTTTCCTAGAGGTTCAGGATTGTCAGATTGTGAAGATAAGCACATTAGCATATCTCCCTTTCTAATCAAACTTGCTAACATCTTATCGGTAGGAAATTCTACATAATCATTATTGGGCTTTAATTCAACTTCATACGTCATTAAATTGCCACTTTTGATAACTGGTAGTCCTTTATTCTCTTTATTTAATTCTGCAGAAGTGTACGAATAACCATTTTGGTATGTAACTAGTTCGCCTAAACGTGTCCATTCCCACCCCTGCGGTATCTCAAACGGAATCTCCTCATCAATGCACTTTACCTCCTCGGTAGCGAGAAACTTCTCATAATAGGAACTCAATGAATTAGGCAATACCATACATTATTATGATAACGAATTGTTTAACTAATAATGTATCTGACATGAACATTGAAAATTTTGAAACGTATCTTCGTCAAGGGAATATGGCGGAGAACACAATTGCAGCTTATCTCTATGCCGTAAAAGAGTATTATTCCCGGCACAAAGAATTGAACAAGCGCAATTTGCTTGTGTATAAAACCTATCTCATTGAGAAATTCAAGCCTAAGACAGTGAATCTTCGTATTCAGGCAATGAACAAGTATCTTGATAGCATGGGAAAATCTCGTTTGAGATTAAAATCCGTCAAAGTGCAGCAGGGTTACTTGGAAAATGTAATCAGTAATGCCGACTACGCTTTTCTAAAAAACAAACTAAAAAAGAAGGAAAACCAAGAATGGTATTTCGTAGTTCGTTTCCTCGCAGCAACAGGAGCAAGAGTCAGTGAACTAATCCAAATGAAGGCTGAACACGTGCAGATGGGTTATTTTGACATCTACACCAAAGGTGGCAAAATACGTCGTATTTACATTCCGAAGTCCTTGCGCAAGGAAGCCACAGAATGGCTTAGCAAAGTCAATCGTACCACCGGCTATCTTTTTCTTAATCGCTTTGGTGAGCGTATCACTACAAGAGGGATTGCGCAACAGTTGAAAAACTACGCAGCCAAATACGGATTGAATGAGAAAGTGGTTTACCCCCATTCATTCCGTCATCGCTTTGCTAAAAATTTCTTGGAGAAGTTCAACGATATTTCTCTACTTGCTGACCTGATGGGACATGAAAGTATTGAAACAACTCGTATTTATTTGAGGCGTAGCAGTGCCGAACAACAAGAGATTGTTGATAAGGTCATAACATGGTGATGTATTTGGAAGGTTGGTCAATCCATCCTTCCAATTCCTTAAAAGAACTTCATATAGATTATCAATCCTCCCAATGTCAAACAGAAATACGCATACAATATCCAGAATCCGACAACGGCACATTTGGCTATTTTGCCATTAAGAGAAAACGAAGTTTCAGATTTCACACATTTATGGACTTCTTTCCAGTGATTCGTATGAAGTGTCTTCAATTCTGTTATCTGCTTCTCAAATAAAGATTTTTCTTCTTCAATCAATTTATTGCGATATTCTGTAAGAATAGACTTGTCTTCATCGCTAAGTTTGACATTTATAACAGTATTCTCTACCTGAATAATTGCACGGCTAATAGTATCAGGGATATTGTCGGATGTTTTCACTGCAGCATTAAGAACCTGTGCTGATTCTTCAAAAGTTAACACTGAAGCATCTACAAATGCTTTTATCTGTTTCAATTCTTGGATAACATCTTTGATGTCCTTAATCTGATTCGTGAGATTTACAAGCTCGGTTTCAAAATCAACACGATTTTCAATTTTGCTAATGTTATCATCACTATCTATGCTCTTGCTATCCTGCACAGGCAAAGAAGATTGGTCATATTTACTTTTACGCATGGTTATATGTGATTATAAATGAAATACTATCTACCCCTGCTACGTTTAATCGGTTTGCAGAGCCATTTTGCTATTTTTGCACAACGAACAACCCAGTTACGCTCATCATCGTCCTTATCTTTACCCCATCCGCTACCGGGACTGCCACCACCTCCGCTTGAAGCCGCCATAGAAGTAGCAGCATCCAAATATCCGGCAAATAGTAAGGCGGCAACTTTGAATAAATTGGTCTGTTTGACTTCTTCATCAAGGCTTCCAAACTCTTCGTCAAAGACAGACTTAACCATATCTGGTATATCAACCTCAAGTTGTTCTCCATCCACTGTTATGGAATAGTGGTAAATAGAAGGCTTTGATTGTGGCATCACCTCTTTATTATTATGCGCCATCGTTTGAGTACATACTTCCTTTGACTGAATTGCAGTTTGTTTATCAGAAGCATGTAATCCCACCCAAGTCGCTTCAATTTTTGATGGCATCAATTTTCGACTTTTACCCAATATCGAGGATTTATAAATAGAGTTCCCTTTTCGTATAGCGTACCCTTTGACCACTTCCTTATCGTCCTTTATCAACTTAATATCGTACCCCTTAGCGTTTAACATTTGGCTATAAGTTTCCCAATCAAATTCTGGCATAGCTTTCAATATTGCGATGCAATCTTCACTGATTTGCTGAATATTCTCATCACGACGTTGCACGGATTGCACCCAGCCACGTCTCTCATTGATGATGTTGGCAGCATGAACGGCACGTTCACCAATATAATGCGCATCGTTTGTCTTGCCCATATTGTCTATGCGGTTAGCTACAATATGCAAGTGAGGGATGCCACTTTTGCTGTCGGTGTGTAACGAAACAACATACTGGCTATTTTTGATATTGGTCGGTTTAAGATGACTATCTGGTTTGCCACATCTTCGGTCAATGCCGTCAAGTACTGCAATAAACTCATCCGCCAAATTCTGCCAATCCGTCATTGTCCATCCTGCCGATTCTTCTTTGGCTGGAGATATTTCAAAGCGCAGTGCGTTCAGCTTTATGGGCTTCGGATTATATCTGTCTTTCATACATTGATGCTGGTGTTGCATCATCCGTGGCCACATAGCCAAAGGTTCTATATTTTCTGGCAAGTCATTCACCTTAACGAGCTGGGCTTTATCTTTTTCCATAGAATACTCAATGGCTCTTGCTCCATGAGAAATTGCCTTTCCTTGTGCTATCATAATTTCAAATTTGATTTATACTGTCTCGTATTTGTCCCCATCGGACAATAAGCCTATTTACTGCCTCTATCCAAGCACGCATATAATTCTCATCTCGGAAATATCGTTTTTTAATCTCATCAGGTTTACCTTTGAGTACATTCTGAATGCGGATAAGGTCGGCTCGTGCATCCGATAAAGAGTTCAATCCTTGTACTTCCTCGTCTGAAAGTCGTTTGTTTGGATGGTGATTTTGCAATAATTTTCGTCCGTAGTTACTAAGTGTCAGTCCACATTCGGCAGCTTTTTCTACTATCATTTCATACTCATTTTCAGTCAGACGAATGTCTATATGACGAGTACGAACACCCTGTTTTCCATTGTTTTGTTGTATATCCATAAGCGTTTATAACTGGAATTTATTAATAAAATGTTCTATCCATTGCGAGCCTGCGAGTAATGCAAGAAGCCTCCAAGACGACAAATGAGTGAAACCATTTTGTCGGACGGTGGTACTTCTTGCATAGAATACCCATTAAAAATGGGGCATTACATACCTTAATGCAAGCATTGTCTTTGTCCGAACTATGCCATTTGTCTGTCAACTTTAAAAGTGGCTATTGTCACCTATATCCATTTGGATAATCAATAGTTTTACTTTCCCCTTAGTTTGGCTTCTCCAAAAACACATCACTAACCGGAATCCACCAGTTCCAAATGCAAGCAGTCAATCAAAGTTTGTAGGTTTGGATTTCGCTTTATCATCTTTTGAAGTATCATCGCAGGTGTTTCAGTCATCAATAAGAAATCCGCAATATCAAGTCCGTTCTTGCGCTGTTCGTCTGTGGCACATTGTTCCAAACTATCACTCAATACAACTTTAGAACATACGGAAGTGAGTAAAGCCATCTTGGTTTGCCAAACCTCTCTTGCACCCAAATCCGGGCATAGCATAACCGACCGACCTTTCAATACACTTACCACGTCAGACTTGAAGCATCCATGCATTCCACCTGTTGCCAACCATATAAATTCCGGCATATAATGGGTAGCTATCAAAGCGGATTTTTCGCTTTCCACAATAGCAACAGGTTTGGTCGGATTCTCAGATAACAGATGTTCGCCAAACAAACATTGCTTCAAATTGTAGTTTGGGAGATTCAGTTCTGTATGTACCCAACTAACATAACTTCTTGGCTCTTTTGTCCGATGTCCTGTTTCTGCATCATACAACATTATCTTCCCTGTTCGTACATTACCTTGCCAATCAATTTGCCAATAGACAGTAGAACCGCCCCACTTCTTTGATGTGCCAACATGATATAGTTGGAATATCCGAGAAGTCTCATCTTTACCCAACATCCCAGACAGGTAGATGTACAATGGATTCATACCGTAGTTAGTAAGAGTACGTTTCATTAGTTCATTGTCAACAAAAGAGGTTGGAGGCAGTAAATTGGGCTTAGGCTTATCGGCTTCAATGAAGTTATCCTTGTTGTAATCCACTACCATTGGGTTATCATGAAAATAATCCGATGGAGTGTAATGGTATTGGCAAGATTGCTCATGGTCACATCTGCCTACATAATCAGGAAAAGTTATTTCTCCTTGGCTATCTATGTACTTGACAAAACATTGTTTCTTTCCACACTTCGGGCATGAAAGTTTTGACCCACGCTTATATTTTTGAAGAGAAAATCTATATTCAGCCATACTTCTTCATTTTGTTATTGCAGTCCGTGCAGTTTGCACTTATTGCAGTTTTGCAGAAATCCTATGTCAGCGCAAAGTGCAAACTGCAACAACTGCAAACTGCAAAAGGTGTCGTTTATTGCAGCTTCTCATATTCACCTCGCTTTACTTTCTTGATAACCTTATTCGTAGCAAGGCTAACCAAAGAATACATTACCGACCTTTCCGACAATCCTACTTCTTTTCCGGCTTGAATGGCATCGGCAGTAGTGAAAGTTGCGGAAAGGCAATCAAGCAATTCTCTTTTTTGCGGTTCAACGCTCTCTCGCAACATATATTTCTGAATGTTGGTATAACAGTTCTCAAAGTATTCACTCAATGCAATAGCAGATTTGGTTGAGTCAATATCCACAAAATCCTTGTGTTCTTCACCGCAAGCCCAACGAAGGATTTGCAAGACTAAAGCTAAACGAGCCGTAATCATGGGAGCTTTAATCACTCTGCTATCCACCAATCCATCATCTTGGATTTGATTAACAGCCCGAACTGCATTATTGCGCCAGTTTGTAAAATAGGCTTTGGCTTCCGAAGAAAATTCCAATACATTATGTATGGCTCTGTCATCTTCATTCTCTATAAATGGCAAACTAATTACCTTATTTATAATAGAATCCCACATTGATGAGTATTTACCAAAAGTTGATACGGAAGATTCTTCATCCAGCCCCCAATCTGAAATTTCCTGAGACGATGGATAAACAAAAATTATTCTGTCTATCAGCCCATTGTCTTTATATCCTTTCTCTATCAGTTCGTGCATACGTGTCGTTTGCATCGTGCCGACAATATTTATAAAAGGATGCTCTATATGAATAGGTACAGGGATGCTACATCTTGAAATATCCAATGGTTTTCCGCTAAAGGCTGTCAATAGCTGCTCAATGAGTTGTCCTTTGCTATATTGATTCACGGCATTAAACATTCCCATAATTTCATCCACATATACCACGACACCTCGCTGATTGTCATCCAACGCACGCATTAAAGCTTCCGGTGTAAAATCGGATATGATGGTTCTTCGTAAAATTGGTTTGTCCGGCAATGAAGAGGACTTGTCTTTTTTAGCCTTATTGTTTTCAACCAAGCTATTATAATGCTCCATATCCAATTTAAATTGTTTGATGATTTTGGCATCATGCTTTCGGATAGGACGGAATGCAAAATCCAAAGGTGGGGTTTTGCCCATTCCGGGACGACCTACCAATATCATATAAAGGGCAGGATTACTAATCCATCCACCACGAATACGAATATTGACAGCGTTGCCGATAGCGGTTGACACTGCCACCAAAAGAGAAGCCATCATATATTCTATGGAATAATTCTCTTGTCGGGATAGAGCCAATATCATATCTTGAATTTTGGCAGGAAAAGCATCCAAAGGAATCTTGTTTTCAAAGATCCCTTCAAATTCCATTCTGAGCGCATTGCATAAATTGGTTGAATCCATTAGAATTTGGTATTTCTTTTTGACTTTATGAATTGGGCGGCTTCATCTTCCAAGTTTTTATCAGATTTGATTTTGCCGGCATGGAGCCATTCGTCAATTTCCGATTTTAGAAACATGATACGCTTCCCTCTTTTGTGGAATGGGATTAGATGACAACTCGTCCAGCCATATACAGTTTGCTCTGCCGGGTGACTGGGAATATAATCACACAATTCCTTAAGGTTCATCCATTGTTCGGTTGGAACGCTTTGATTCTGATTGTTTAATCCATCTATTTTAGAATCCAGCTCATTCAATTTATCCATCAACCACGACATTGCTTTGGGTAAATCTTCAAATGTAATGTTCTTCTCACTCATATTGTTTTTTGATTTTTCGGCAAAATAACAGCGATTACGCATACTGATTTCATAGTGTAATACATCACATAAATAAGCAGTAACGAAACATAATCATCATAAGGATTACCCATTGATTATCAACATGAATAGTGGAGAATATCAGTAGTAGATTTTTATGATAATGTCTTCAATCATAACCCAAGTTTGACACCCTAAAGTTTATTCTACTTGATACACAGATGTTTGCGCAACCTCGCATGAGCTACTGGGTACTACAAAGTTTCATCTTCCTAAATAGCATAGTTCTTAAATTCAATCGCTTATAGAAGCATTCATCATTGTTTATTGTGGAATTTGCTCTAAACAATAGAAATGGGCATAAAGTTACAACAAACTTTTGACTTTGCTGGGTACGACAAATGCTGTTTACCGAAAGTTGAAATTTGACTATTGCTGTAATAGAGGTAGTTACAAATGAAGATTAGCTTAAATCACCGTAAAATGACATTAAAAAAACTTGAAAATAGTTTTGAGGGGTCAAACTTGGGATAAAGGAATCATAAGATGGTCAGAAGAAAAGACCATAGATAAAAACAAAAAGCCACCCACGCAGATTTTACGCAGATGGCTATACTTACAAAGTATAATAATGGTTATTTTGTTTGAGATAAATCCAATTTAATGGTTTCTGTAGCTTTCTCTTTCTTTTCATCAACAACCTTTGCATACACCTGTGTTGTTCGCACATTTGTATGTCCCAACATTTTGCTGACCGTATAAATATCAGTTCCTCCAGCCAGTTGCAGGGTTGCGTAGCTGTGCCTAAAACAATGGAAGGTAATGTGTTTGGTGATTCCGGCAGCTTCAACCCACTTTTTGACAGGACGGTTTATCCAAGAAGGGTCAGGAAGTCCGGCAAAAACCAAAAGTTCACCCTCTTTTTGCTCTCCACAGAGATTATATGCTTGCTCTGATATAGGCATATATTCAACTCCTTTTGTCTTTTGCTGAGTAAAATTCAACCGATAGCCTCCATTGAACATTTCCACTTCCGACCACTTCAACTTCTGAATGTCGCAATGACGGATTCCTGTTAAAGCAGAGAACAAGGCAGCACGTTTCAGTAATGGGTCACAAGGTGTTTGAGCCAGTCGGTTCAATTCCTCTACCGTGAGATATTCTCTCCGGCTTTCCCTTTCTTGAATGCCTTTGACTTTTGCAGAAATATCAATAGTCAGATATCCGTCTATAAAAGCCTGTTTCAATCCGGCTTTGAAGATAGAGAAATAGGTTGCTGCTGTATTTTGAGAAATCGTACCTCGTTTAGTGCCTCCTTGTGGGGCATTCATTATGAATTGCCGGAACGATTCAACCATCTTTAAGTCTATTTGCGAAAAGAGAATGGTGTCACCTTTTGCGAAAATCTTCAATAATTCATGCACTCTCCTCCAGTTGACAATGATAGAATCAGAGCTATGGGCATGCCTTGTTCGCTGCACATGGTCGAAGTACCCAATGAAATTACTTCGGGAGCGTTCCAACTGCTCCGCCTGTTCTGCATCGGTATCGGCATATAAAGCTGCATTGTCGTATTCCTTTTGTCGTAGGCTTCTGACCTTGTCGGCATAGATACATGATTCCTGGTCTAATTGCGACTTACATTGAATGACACCGTTCAAATCTCGCTTCGGCTTATAAGTGGTTTTGCCTTCGGCATTAGTCCTTGCATTGCGTGACTTATCCCAAATAGGTGTTGTAATGGTACGATTGAGATATTCACGCACTCTTTGTGGCGTATCTTTTCCGGATTGAAATACAGGATAAGATTCCACATAAAGATACCATTCATCACGATATTCAGATTTGCGGAGCTTTACCGACACTCGTGTATTGACTAATGCTTTCTTCATCGCTTCACACCTTTATATAAGTTATCAATTTCTTTCTTGGGTACATACACAAAGTTCCCAATCTGCCGGGTAGGGATAGAGTATTTGCGTATATGGAGATAAACTGTACTTTCATTCACAAGAAACTTCTCTGTGATTTCTCCAATGGTATAACAATCTTTCGGCTCCAGACTATATAGTTTGGCAACAGGTTTCGGCTTTGTGAGAGCTTTCTTGCGTGGAGGATAGAGTTTCATCAGTTCTGCTTTTGATAGTAATGTCTGTCTTTCTCCTGCATTTACACTGGGGATTGTACCCTTACGAATCAAACGATAAAGAGTTTCCTTGCTTATGCCAAACAATGCGTATGCTTCAGGAACCGTGATGTACTCTTTGGACTTGGGTATCTTCTTAACCACTTCGTCCAATCTTTGCAATCTTTGTTCTTCATCCTTGCGTCGCTTCCATGCAATTTTGGAACATTTGGGAGAGCAATACCAAGATTCTATTGTTTTGGCTAAAAACTCTTCTCCACAAATCTGGCACTTCCGTTTTATTTCAAATTTTGCTGCTGGCATAATCTACTTTTTACTTATATTCCTCATTCTCAACACCGGCATTCTTGTAAGTGTCACATTATCTACTTTTAAGTGTCGGTACAATTATGGTACAAATATACGATAAAAATCCGAGAAATAAGCAAAGCCAAAGAAAAGTCCACAAAAAAAATAGGGGCGTAACTTGTTGAGTTACACCCTGTATTCCTATTTATTGTTATCGTTATTTATCGATACCTACTTCACTTCCTCAAAATCAGCATCCTGCACATTATCGCCATGCTTTGTATTATCCTGAGCACCGCCTTGTTGCCCTGCATTCATATCAGGACCAGCTTGTGCACCACCCTGAGCACCACTCTGGGCATACATTTCAGCACTTGCAGCCTGGAATGCCGTATTCAGTTCGGCCATGGCAGAATCTACGGTAGCCAGGTCTTGAGCCTTATGGGCATCTTTCAGCTTCTGCAAAGCAGCTTCAATCGGAGCCTTCTTGTCGGCAGGGAGCTTGTCGCCGAGTTCCTTCAACTGATTTTCGGTTTGGAAAATCATAGAGTCGGCCTGGTTCAACTTGTCTACTTTCTCACGCTCTTTCTTATCTGCTTCGGCATTGGCTTCGGCTTCGGCTTTCATCTTTTCGATTTCTTCCTTGCTCAAACCGCTGGAAGCTTCGATACGGATAG
>OGOM01000541.1_pt1 | contig 36779 bp, 26 predicted proteins | sample 1552681 | NCBI WGS metagenome assembly OGOM01 (sample SAMEA2580188, study PRJEB22360) | human gut metagenome | biome: human gut; feature: human-associated habitat; material: faeces | place: Denmark | collected 2008/2010 | reverse complement strand
TTTGTTGCTCAGGTACTTAAAAAGTTATATTTGTAATAGTGTTGCGGAATTAAGGTTAAACAGGTATCTTTATTTGATTAAATTACGGTTATTGTCAATGTTTTGAAATGTATTTCAGCATATTTTAGGGGTAAACGGCCATAACATGTAAACGTCTGGTTTACAGACATAAACGCATTCTTCATGATTTGCACATACGGACGACCATATCTTCAGGCTATAACGCCCCACCCGACCAGGCCGCAGCAGGCACAATAACGCCATGAATAATACTGCTGTAGGGGCACGTTATGCCGTACTGATTCACGGCCGTTATCATACGTAAATGTAAAAGACGGCAAATCAGCCTGCAAAAGGTGGCCTTTCATGATGCAAAAGACGGTCTTTTAGACTCTAAAAAGGCACCTTTTACAAAGCCACTGATATTCAGCACGTTACAATCAGGCAGTCAACATGCCGACAGACTTGCACTACTATGGCGGAAACTCTGCCTCACAGCATCGCAGAAAGGCGAAAAATCACCGGACGGCAGACTTATCGCCCGGAGCCTTTCTGCCGGCAATCCTTACGTCATCATCCTGCTACATGTGCATAGCTGCAATCCGTACGGCAGGCGTGCCTTATCTCTGTATATCAGAAACGCGTCAACGATAGTCCGCCATTAGCCCCGAGACGGACAATAATCAAGGCTGACGCCATAAGAAAACGACAATGCCCGGCACAGCCGCTAAGGCCGTGTCCGGGCATTGAATCTGTTTATCAGAATGCTACATTAAAATTATTTCACGTTTCCTACCTTTATCAGATATTCGGCTATCTGAACGGCATTGAGCGCAGCGCCCTTGCGTATCTGGTCGCCGCTGAGCCAGAATGTCAGTCCGTTCTCGTCGGCCAGGTCTTTTCTTACACGGCCAACATATACGTCGTCCTTGCCTGCTGTGTCGAGCGGCATGGGATAAACCAGGTTAGAGGGATCGTCCTCGAGCGTTACGCCGGGAGCAGCGGCCAGAGCCTTCTGAGCCTCCTCAACGCTGATGGGGCGCTCTGTCTCGATCCACACTGACTCAGAGTGGGCACGGAGCGATGACACACGCACGCACATTGCAGAACACTTAACGTCGCTGTGCATAATCTTGCGTGTCTCGTTAAACATCTTCATCTCCTCCTTGGTGTATCCGTTGGGTTGGAACACGTCTATCTGAGGAATTACGTTGTAAGCCAGCTGATGGGGGAACTTGCTCACGGTTACGGGCTTGCCGTCGATAATCTCCTTATACTGCTGCTGCAGTTCGGCCATAGCCGCAGCACCCGCGCCGCTTGCGCTCTGGTAGCTTGCTATGTGTATGCGGCGTATGTGGCTGAGCTGCTCGAGCGGCTGCAGAACCACCACCATCATTATTGTCGTACAGTTAGGGTTGGCAATGATGCCGCGCGGACGCTTGAGGGCATCCTCGGCGTTGCACTCAGGCACAACCAGAGGCACGTCGTCGTCCATGCGGAACGCGCTCGAGTTGTCAATCATCACGGCTCCATACTTTGTTATGTCGGCGGCAAACTCTTTTGAAGTGCCGGCTCCGGCCGACGTGAAAGCTATGTCCACGTCCTTGAAGTCGTCGTTATGCTGAAGCAGTTTTACCTCATACTCTTTTCCCTTAAAAACATATTTCCGGCCTGCCGAACGCTCTGAACCGAACAGCACAAGGTCGTCAAGCGGAAAATTTCTTTCTGCGAGAACGCGGAGGAACTCTTGTCCAACAGCGCCGCTCGCGCCAACAATTGCTACTTTCATTTATCGCTTATTTTTATTACAAAATATATTAATCTGCTAATTATTCGGTACAAAAGTACAACTTTTAGCCCAATCACTGCAAAAATATGATTTTTTTTTGCACTTTTGCATATAGATTTGCAACATAACGAATATTTATGCCGGATATATCGCAATTTTTCCCCATAACAGCCCCGACGTTGATATTCTTCGTCGTGCTGTGCATCATTCTCTTCGCACCCATAATAATGGGCAAGCTGCGCATACCCCATATCGTGGGTATGGTGCTGGCCGGAGTCATCGTCGGGCCCCACGGGTTCAACATCCTTGCCAAGGACAGCTCGTTCGACCTGTTCGGGCATGTGGGCCTCTACTACATCATGTTCCTTGCCGGACTAGAGATGAACATGAGCAACTTCAGAAAAAACAGGCTGCGGACGTTCACTCACGGCATCATGGCCTTCGTTATACCTATGGCCATGGGCTTCGTGTTCAACACGGCCGTGCTGAAATACAGTTTCTTAACATCGGTGCTGCTGGCCAGTATGTATGCCTCTCACACGCTGATAGCCTATCCGACCATCCTGCGCTACGGCCTGTCCAACCAGCGCAGCGTCACGATAGCCGTGGGAGCTACGGCCATCACCGACACGCTTACGCTGCTCGTGCTTGCCATTGTGGGCGGAATGTTCAAGGGCGAGATAACCAGCAGCTTCTGGATCATGCTGTTTCTGAAGATTGCGGTGGTGTTCTTCATCATAATATTCTATTTTCCGCGCATTGCCCAGTACTTCTTCCAGAGGTATGAAGACAACGTCACGCAGTTTATCTTCGTGCTGGCCATGACGTTCCTCGGCTCGGTGATGATGGAGATGATAGGCATGGAAGGGCTGCTCGGCGCCTTCCTTACGGGTCTGGTGCTCAACAGATACGTGCCCAACATATCGCCGCTGATGACTCACCTTGAGTTTGTGGGCAACGCCATATTCATCCCCTATTTCCTCATCGGCGTGGGCATGCTCGTCAACGTTAAGATTCTGTTCGGCGGACTGGGCACGCTCGAGGTGGCAGCAGTGATGATTGTGGTGGCCCTGTCGAGCAAGTGGATAGCATCGCTGTTCACGCAGAAGCTGTTCGGCATGCGGGCCATTGAGCGCGAGCTGATATACGGCTTGAGCAACGCACAGGCAGGAGCTACGCTTGCCGCAGTGCTCGTGGGCTACAACCTGATATTGCCCAACGGCCAGCGCCTGCTCAACGATGACGTGCTCAACGGCACTATCATACTTATCCTCGTTACGTGCATATTCAGCTCGTTCACAACGGAGCGTGCCGCCAAGAAAATAGCTCTCGAAACCAAGAGCAGCCTGCCTAAGGACGAAACCGCCGACGACGAGAAGATAATGATACCGATGAGGTATCCTGAAACGGCCGAAAACCTGATTAAGATGGCGTCGCTGATGCGCAACCGCAAGCTCAACCGCGGCGTGGTGGCGCTCAACGTGGTCTACGACGACGACAACCGCCTGATGTATCAGGAGCGCGGACGGCAGCTGCTGGAGCACATAACCAAGGTGGCCAACTACTCGGGCATGATGGTGCAGACGCAGGTAAGAATAGCCACAAACATCAGCAACGGCATAAAGCACGCCTTCATGGAGTTTAACGCGTCAGAGCTTATCATGGGCATGCACATACGCCAGGAGGTGTCGAAGAAGTTCTGGGGCGAGTTCATACAGAGCATCTTCAGCGGTCTTAACCGCCAGATAACCATCGTGCAGTGTCTCACGCCACTCAACACGCTGAGACGCATACAGGTGGCCGTGCCGTCGCGAGCCGAATACGAGCCGGGATTCTACCGCTGGCTGGAGCGTCTCTCGCGCATGGCCGAGAACCTTGAGTGCCGCATACAGTTCCACGCAAAACACGAGACGCTGTCGCTCATCAACGAGTATATACAGAACCGCCATCCTGGCGTGAGGGCCGAATACACATACATGGCCCACTGGAACGAACTGCCGGGACTGGCCGACAACGTGAACGAAGACCACATGTTCGTGGTTATCACCGCACGTAAGGGCACCATATCATACAAGAACGCGCTTGAGCGTCTGCCGGAGGAGATTACGCGATACTTCGCAGGCAAGAGCCTCATGATAATCTTCCCCGACCAGTATGGCGAACCGCTGGGCGCAATGACCTATGCAGAACCTCAGCATCACGAACAGCCTAGCGCATACGAGGTGCTGCTGACATGGGTAAGGAAAAAATTCAAGATATAAACAACTCTCTACATAACGACAACAAGCAAACAAAGAAACAGAAAAAACATGATAGATATAAAAGGCATAACCAAGAGCTTCGGCTCGCTGCAGGTGCTTAAGGGCATCGACCTGCACATAGGCAAGGGCGAAGTGGTGAGCATTGTCGGACCAAGCGGTGCCGGCAAGACCACACTGCTGCAGATAATAGGCACACTCGACAAGCCCGACAGCGGACAGATAATAATAGACGGCACCGACGTGAGCCGCCTTAACCGAAAAAAGCTGTCAGAGTTCAGAAACCAGCGCATAGGCTTCGTGTTTCAGTTTCACCAGCTTTTGCCTGAGTTCACCGCGCTCGAGAACATCATGATACCGGCCTTGATTGGCGGAAAATCGCGCAGCGAGGCAAAGAAGAAAGCCGAAGCCCTGCTCGACTTCATGGGACTGGCCGACCGCGCAAAGCATAAGCCCAACGAGCTATCAGGCGGCGAGAAGCAGCGTGTGGCAGTGGCACGCGCACTGGTAAACGACCCTGCCGTTATTCTTGCCGACGAGCCGTCGGGCAGTCTCGACTCGAAAAACAAGGAGGAACTGCACCAGCTGTTCTTCAGTCTGCGCGACAAGCTCGGACAGACATTCGTGATTGTAACGCATGACGAAAACCTGGCAAAAATTACCGACCGCACCATAGCCATGCGCGACGGAATGCTCGAGACCGACGTCAATGCCGCAGCCGACGCAGCAACGGCAGCAAGCAGCAGCACCGCCACAACCGACAACGACACGGACGGAGCTGACCGTGCGGACGAAAATGCCGACGACAAGGCCGAATAGAACGCAGAAAAGAACTGCGAGGCTACAAACATTTGTATTAATAAAAATCAAACACCGATAAAGAATATGGACTTCATAAAACTTGGCGACTACAACCTCATGAAGGTTGTCAAGAAAGTAGACTTCGGAATGTATCTCGACGGAGGCGACGAAGGCGAGGTGCTGCTGCCGCAGCGCTACGTGCCCGAAGGATGTAAGGTTGGCGACGAGCTCAACGTGTTTATCTATCTCGACAACGAAGAAAGGCTCGTAGCCACTACGCTCACGCCGCTGGCCAAGGTTGGCGACTTTGCCTTCCTCAGCGTGGCATGGGTGAACGAATATGGAGCCTTCCTCAACTGGGGACTGATGAAAGACCTCTTCTGCCCGTTCCGTGAACAGAAAATGAAGATGGAAACAGGCAAAGGCTACATCGTGCACGTACACCTCGACAGTGAGAGCTACCGCATAGTGGCCTCGGCCAAGATTGAGCGCTACTTCAGCAACGAGCAGCCCGAATACAGACAGGGCGACGAGGTGAGCCTGCTGGTATGGCAGAAAACCGACCTCGGATTTAAGGTGATAATAGACAACAAATATCCGGGACTTGTCTACAAGGACCAGATATTCAAGGATATACATACCGGCGACAAGATGAAGGGATACATAGGCACAATAAGACCCGACGGCAAGATAGACGTGACGCTGCAGCCTACGGGACGCAAGATGACAACAGAATTCAGCGAGGTGCTCCTGCAATATATGAAAGAACACGACGGCGTGTGCCGCCTGACAGACAAGAGCCCGGCTGAAGACATCTACAAGACCTTCCAGGTGAGCAAGAAGAACTATAAGAAAGCCGTGGGCGATCTCTACAAGCGCAGGCTTATCTCTCTGTTCGACGACTGCATAGCGCTCACACAGGACGAATGACAAAAGCGCACGGCAGCACAACAGCAGGTCTGCCGTGGCGGAAACGATAAAAAAGTATATTATAAGTAAAGGCTAACGACAATGAGAAAATTCAGAAAATTAGTGGCTATAGAGCCGATAAAGATGATTCCGGAGGCTATAGACAGCCTCGGGCGGTATGCCGACGAGGTGATCATCCACAGCGATATGCCACAAACCGCTGATGAGACAGCAGCACGCATAGGCGATGCCGATGCCGCGCTGGTAAGCTTCACTACGGCCATAACCGCGGAAATCCTTGCCAAATGCCCATGCCTGAAATACGTAGGCATGTGCTGTTCGCTCTATTCACCCGAAAGCGCAAACGTAGACATCCACTATGCCGACGGACACGGAATAACCGTAACCGGCATACGCGACTACGGCGACGAGGGCGTGATAGAATACGTGGTAAGCGAGCTCGCCAGATGCCTTCACGGCTTCGGTCAGCCTGCATGGTTCGGCGCACCAAGCGAGATAACCGGCCTGAAAACCGGCGTGGTGGGTCTGGGCAAGTCAGGAGGCATGATAGCAGACGCCATGAAGTTCTTCGGAGCCGAGGTGGGCTACTTTGCACGCAGCCAGAAACCCGCAGCCGAGGCCAAGGGCTACAGGTTTATGCCCCTGGACGAACTGGTTGGATGGAGCGACGTGATATTCTGCTGCCTCAACCGCAACACCGTGCTGCTGCACGAAAAGCAGTTTGAACTTATGGGCGACCATAAGATACTATTCAACACCGGCCTGTCGCCGGCATGGGACGAACCTGCATTCGAAAAATGGCTCAACCGCGACAACATCTGCTTCTGCGACACCACAGGAGCGGCCGGCAGCGAGCGCATGCAAAGCCACAGGCACATGCACTGCATGGGCGTATCGTCAGGACTAACCAAGCAGTCGTATGAACGGCTCAGCCAAAAAGTTCTGGCAAACATAGAGAACTATCTGAAAGATTAGGAACTAGCTGAACATCAACATAAAAGAGGGAAGTGAAAGTAAAGGAGTTAATATATAACTTTGAAGACTTGATTACCTGCATCGGTAAAATGCAACGACATTATCACAGCCTGGCACTGCAAACAGGCTGACGGTTAAAACACCTTACTTAAACACAGCATCCCAAAGTCCCTCTACAAAACAGAGCATAAGCCAACACACCTCAAAGCTTATGCCCTGTTTTTTTTGATTTCAGCCTAAGAAGTCAGTAAAACAAAATTAATTAACAATAAATGCAACGACAAATGAAAACAAATATAACAACGACAGACAAAAAACCTGCAATAAAACGAGAGGAATGCATCTGCAATCAATTAAGGAATGCACCACCTCATTTCACCGGATGTAAATTTACTTGTTTATTAAGTTTAAATTTTCAACAGCAAAATGACTACAATTAGAATTAAACTTTCTCCTCAGCTTATAAAGATGGGAGAAGAAGAACTTCTCATCGAAATAGATGAGAGCGTTCTGTCAGAAGAAAAGCTGCAAGTCAAGAAAGACAGATATTTGTTCCTATACATGGAGAAAATAATCAAAGAACTTGAAAGCAATAAGCAAAGCAGCACGGCAGATAACTACAAGAGCACGCTGAAAAGCTTTAAGCGATTCAGGAAAGGCAAGAACATCACGCTCGGCAAAATCAACGACAAGATGATGCAGCAATATGAGATGTATCTGAAAAACGAAGGAATAAAGATGAACACGATATCCTTCTACATGAGAGTGATGCGTGCGGTATACAACAGGGCGGTGAACGACGGACTCGCCACGGAGAAACAGCCGTTCAGGAACGTCTACACCGGGATTGACAAGACCGAGAAAAGAGCCATACCGCTGCAGACCATAAAGGCCATAAAGGAGCTCTATATGCCGTCGAGAGCATTACACTTTGCCAGAGACATGTTTCTCTTCAGTTTCTACACCCGCGGAATGTCGTTCATAGACATGGCTTATCTTAAAAAGACCGACCTAAGCAACGGCATACTGACATACAAGCGGCGCAAGACCAAGCAGCAGCTCTCAATAAAATGGGAGAAATGCATGCAGGAAATAGTTAACAAATGGCCATCGTACAACGACTATCTGCTGCCGATAATTACGATACCCGGAAAAGAAGAGAGAATGCAGTATAAGAGTTGCCAGAAGAACGTGAACATGCAACTCGACAAGATATCCAAAATGCTGAAAATGCGAAAAGGCATAACCATGTATGTGGCACGTCACTCATGGGCAAGCATTGCAAAAAACATGAACATCCCCATAGGAGTGATAAGCGACAGCATGGGGCACACATCGCTAAAGACCACACAGATTTACCTCAGCGCAATTGACATGGATGTCATAAATAAGGCCAACCTGAAGATATTGAATAAAATAGAAAAAAGGAACGAAGAGACAAAGCGATTTTCGCAAACCGTAAAATAAAAGTCTCATAAACCTGCAAACGACTAATTGGATATAAATACAAACAGCCTAAGCACACGTGCTTCAAAGCAACTACTAACTACATACAAAATTGACAAACTGACTCTCGGGCTGCTTTAAACTCTTAACGACTGATTATTAACTATTTAGAATTATTATTTTATCTAATATCATTTATTTAAATTACCAACATTATGAAATGTCTAATACAACTTAAAACATCTAATATTTAGAGAATCGGTATTTCTGCGTCTTACGCACGCAGACAATCAGCATAGCAAGCACCTCTAACGATTGAAAATATCATCACAAAGACGTCTTGCACTACATTGTAAAAAGCCACAACAGATATCCGTGGCAATTTACACAATTTACCAATACGTAATCACCCTCAGGCATTACGCCACCATAAAACAGACGGCGTTGCAGAGATTAAAATACAGGAGTCTGCCCTATCCGGGACGGCTTTCACATTAATAATAAGGGTGCTACAATATGGCGTTTGTCAACGGCACACATTCTATTAACTAACAGCATCCGGTGAAACATCATGATGTGCAGAACGCCATTACACAAAATATTGATAAAGATTATTAATTAAAAACTCCAATAAAACGGCGGAGGATGTGCTCTACACTCATCTCCCGCCGTTACTGTGTTCCATACGGGCCGACACATCAAACGCTGCATTCCACATTAGTTGCAGCCAGACAGGACCTTGCTATAGCAATGAAGCATTGGCATAAATAATAATGTTACAGAATGCAGGTAAGCATATACACGGCAAGTTGTATTCACGGTAAAAGGTGCCAAAACGCAATGCGAAAGGGCATGTTTTACAATATGAAATGCGGCAAATTAGAATGTAAAAGGTATGCTTTTACAACAAAGAACATAAACAGGAAAGTAAAGCGAAAAAGTTTTTTGTATAAACTCATCACTCGTCACAAAGCCTCATAACTCACTGCATGCCAGCATATTAGACTGTGATGAGTTGCCGTACCGACTCATCACACAACAAGGTGGAAAGCCTGGCGTGATGAGTTGAGAAAGAAACTCATCACACCATAACGCATTACAGTTCAACACTTTACGCATGAATGTGATGAGTGATGAGTTTATACAAAAAACTTTTTCTGTTTATTTCCGTCTGTTATCCGGCCCGCTGTCGTCATGGCAACAAGGCATTAAAATAACACTATCACGCCTGCCGTAAGACATGAGCCGCAAGCCTGAAACATAAAAGGACTACTTACAGAAGCCTGCCGGCTTCATAGCTTACAACTCTTACTGCCGGATTGCAGTCCGGCAGAAAGCGGGAAACAGTACCGGACACAGCATATCCGGCACAGCCAATAATCAAAGGGCTTATCTGCCAAGATACGTCAATACTCTATCTTATCGTCTTTCTGTGCCCACATCTCAAAAGCCTTGATGGCCTCGTTGCGCATCATCTCCTCTGACGACAGCTTGCGGCCGTCACGCGGCAGAGCCAGCTCGTCGTAGATAAACGAGTCGTCAAATCCGATGTTCTTGGCATCGGTCTTGTTGTTGGCAAAATAAACCTTCTTCAGTCTTGCCCAATATATTGCGCCAAGGCACATGGGGCACGGCTCACACGACGTAAAAATCTCACAGTCGCTTAGGTCGAACGTACCCAAGGCGGCAGCTGCCGCCCTTATGGCGCTCACCTCTGCATGGGCTGTAGGGTCGTTGTTGGCCGTCACGCGGTTGACTCCTGTTGCAACAATCTCGCCGTCGCGGGCTATCACGGCTCCGAAAGGTCCTCCGCCATTGTTGACATTATCTATCGAAAGCTCTATGGCCTTACGCATAAGTTCGTCTTTTGTCATAATGATTTCTTTTATTAACGTTTGAAACAATCATACACCCGGCAGCTGCCGCAGCACGGCCTTGATGCAAGGGCGCACCTGAAGTATGGCATCTGCCGGCATACCGCAGCAAATATACTAATTTATAAATTATAAAAAGAAAATAGACAAATTAAATAATAATTATTTCAACTATTTATAAAAAAATGTGGACAATGCTTCCGGCTGTCATCTGCCGGTTTTCCCCAACCGCTCACTATACTTATGCCGGCTCTTTGTCTCACATTAAGCATAACGGCAAATAACAAACAAGCGCTCAGCCAAAATCAGGCGTCAAGCTCTGCCTACGGGCTTGTCAGGCGTAGTAAACCTGACACGAAAACAACGAAAAAAAGCGTGTCAGAATGCATATAAAAGTACATTCTGACACGCCTTCTTGATTAGTATATAAGAATATTAGCTTTAGAATTCAGCATTTTTCGGAGTACGCGGGAACGGTATCACGTCGCGTATGTTCTGCATACCTGTAACGAACAGGATAAGGCGCTCGAATCCGAGACCGAATCCTCCGTGAGGGCATGATCCGTATTTACGTGTGTCGAGATACCACCACATATCCTTCATCGGGATGTTGCGCTCGTTGATTTCGCCTATCAGCTTGTCGTAGTTCTCCTCACGCACGCTTCCGCCGATAATCTCTCCAATCTGCGGGAACAGAACGTCAGTGCCCTGAACAGTCTTGCCGTCCTCGTTAATCTTCATGTAGAACGCCTTTATGGCCTTAGGATATCCGGTCATGATGACAGGCTTCTTGAAGTGTTCTTCAACGAGATAACGCTCGTGCTCGCTGGCAAGGTCCATGCCCCAGCTTACGGGGAACTCGAACTTATGACCGTTCTTAACGGCCTCTTCAAGAATATTGATACCCTCTGTGTACTCAAGACGGACAAAAGAACCGCTGACAACCGACTTGAGTCGCTCTATCAGCGTCTTGTCTATCATCTTGTTGAGGAACTCAAGGTCGTCCTTGCAGTTGTCCAAAGCCCACTGAACGCAGTATTTGATGAAGTCTTCCTCGAGGTCCATCAGGTCGTTGAGATCGATGAATGCAACCTCAGGCTCTATCATCCAGAACTCTGCCAGGTGGCGCGGAGTGTTTGAGTTTTCGGCACGGAAAGTTGGTCCGAAAGTATAGATGGCACCCAGAGCCGTTGCTCCGAGCTCGCCCTCGAGCTGTCCGCTCACGGTGAGTGAAGTCTGCTTGCCGAAGAAGTCGTCGTCGTAGGTTATCTTGCCTTCGTCGTTCTTCTTAAGGTCGTAGAGGTTCTTGGTCGTAACCTGGAACATCTGTCCTGCACCCTCACAGTCGCTGGCTGTGATGAGCGGTGTGTGGAAATAGAAGAATCCGTGATCGTGGAAATACTTGTGGATGGCTATGGCCATATTGTGGCGTATGCGCATCACGGCTCCGAAGGTGTTGGTACGAAGGCGCAGATGTGCATACTGGCGCATGTACTCGAAGCTCTGTCCCTTTTTCTGCATCGGATAGTCGCTGGCGCAGAGACCGTAAATCTCAATCTCACGGCACTGCAGCTCTACCGTCTGTCCTGCTCCCTGGCTCTCAACCAGTTCGCCGTTGACATTGATGCATGAGCCTGTGGTTATCTGCTTGAGCATGCTCTCGTCGAACTTTGACGGATCGACAACTACCTGTACGTTCTTTATTGTTGAACCGTCGTTAAGCGCGATAAAGTCTACTGACTTGCTGCTACGGTGGGTACGCACCCATCCTTTTACGTTGACGACAGCGCCGAAATCTGTGCGCTGAAGCACGTCTACGACTTTTGTTCTCTTGATTTTTTCCATTTTGTTATATGTTTTGACAGTAATCCGGCGCATGCCTCAGCCATGCTGTCGGCCATGGGGCACAAACAGAGCCGCAGGCCTGCACCAAAATACGTTTCGTCTAAAAAGCTTCAGCCTTTAATTCTGATTGTTGTACTATTATTCAAAAGCTCCCATGCGCAGCATGTCAACTTCCTTCTCTGTGAGGAAGCGCCAGTCGCCGCGGCGGAGATTCTTCTTAGTCAGACCAGCAAAGAGCACACGGTCGAGCTTGACAACTCTGTATCCGAGGCTTTCGAAGATACGGCGGACGATACGGTTCTTGCCGCTGTGTATCTCGATGCCCACCTGGCTCTTGTCTGTTGCGCTGGCATACTCGATGGCGTCGGCATGCACCTCGCCGTCTTCAAGAGTTATGCCTGTGGCTATCTGCTGCATGTCGTGAGCAGTAACCTTCTTGTCGAGGAAGACGTGATAAATCTTCTTCTTCAGGAATTTAGGATGAGTGAGCTTGCTGGCCAGATCGCCGTCGTTGGTGAGCAGGAGCACTCCTGTGGTGTTTCGGTCAAGGCGTCCTACGGGATAGATACGCTCCGGACATGCGTTCTTTACGAGATCCATCACAGTCTTGCGCTGCTGCGGGTCGTCGCTTGTTGTAACACAGTCCTTTGGCTTGTTGAGAAGCACGTATACCTTCTTCTCCATTGACACCTTCTGATCGTGGAATCTGATGTCGTCAGTGCGCAGAACCTTTGTTCCGAGCTCTGTAACAACCTGACCGTTAACGCTGACCACGCCTGCCTGTATGAACTCGTCGGCCTCACGGCGGCTGCAGATACCTGCATTGGCCAGATACTTGTTAAGTCTTACGGGCACTGTCGGGTCGATGTTGGCCTCTTTATATTCTATACGCTTCTTCTGGCTGTACTTTGCGTTAGGATCATAATCAGGGGTACGCTGACGGTAACCGCCGCGCTGCTGATATGCCGGCTGACGCTGCGGACCATAGCCGCCGCGCTGATAGCCACCGCGCTGATAAGAGTTCTGACGGGGCTGATAGCCGCCCTCGCCTCCTCCGTTGTTGTAACGCGGACGATAGCCTGCCGACTGGCGGGGCTGATAGCCTCCGTCCATGCCCTGATTGTAGTTCTGGCGGTAGGGCGAGCCCTGACGCTGGCCATACTGGTTCTGGCGGGGCTGATAGTTGCCGTCGGCATCGCTGTTATAACGCGGACGATATCCGCCGCGCTGCTGCGGCTGATAGCCCTGACGCTGCTGATAGCCGCCCTGCTGTCCGCTGTTGTAGCGCGGACGGTAAGAACGCTGCTGACCTCCGTCTGACTGGAGCGCTGCGCCGAATCCCTCAGGACGGAAGCCTGCTGAATCGTTATTATAGTTTCTGCTAGATGAATATGCACGCTGTACCTTGATGCGCGGACGCATAGGTCTTTCTCCGTTACGGTAGTTTGTGTTTTCAGCCGGTTTGTAGCCCTCACGGCTTACCTCGTTTTGTCCGGCATACATACCTTCTTTCTTGTTTTCTAAATCTTCTGTCATATTATTTCAGATTAATGCCTCACGGCGGTTTGTAATTATGTTATTTTTATATTTTGTTCTGCTACATTTACTAAGACATTCAAACAAACAGGCATCCACACGGCCGGTAGTCAATACTGAAGCCGCGGGCGATGCCTTGCTTATTATATTCCGGTGTAATTGTGAGGTGTTATGGCCATAAGCTCAGCCTTAACCTCATCGCTTACATTCAGTTCTTTGATAAATTGATGTATTGTTTCTTCTGTCATTTTATGGTTAGTACGTGTAAGTGCCTTGAGAGCCTCATACGGATGCGGATAGGCCTCACGGCGCAGTATGGTCTGAATGGCCTCAGCCACAACGGCCCATGTATTGTCGAGGTCGGCACTTATCTTCTCTTCGTTGAGTATGAGCTTGCGCAGTCCTTTCAGTGTGCTCTGTATTGCGATGACAGTGTGTCCGAGAGGCACACCGATGTTGCGAAGCACTGTAGAGTCGGTAAGGTCGCGCTGCAGACGGCTTACGGGCAGCTTCTGTGCCAGGAACTGCAGCACAGCGTTTGCTACGCCGAGGTTGCCTTCGCTGTTCTCGAAGTCAATAGGATTGACCTTATGAGGCATTGCGCTCGAGCCAACCTCGCCGGCCTTGATTTTCTGCTTGAAGTATTCCATTGAGATATACATCCAGAAGTCGCGGTCGAGGTCTATTATTATCGTGTTTATGCGGCGCACGGCATCAAGCACTGCACCCAGACAGTCATAGTTGCTTATCTGCGTGGTCCACTGCTCGCGCACGAGTCCGAGTTTCTCGCTGACAAACTTATTGCCGAAAGCCTTCCAGTCATACTCGGGATATGCCACATGATGGGCATTGTAGTTACCCGTAGCACCGCCGAACTTGGCAGTAAGCTCACACTGACGTAAAGAGTCGAGCTGCTTCTGCAGACGGTATGCGAACACCATAACCTCCTTACCGAGGCGTGTGGGCGATGCAGGCTGTCCGTGAGTCTTGGCCAGCATGGGCACCTCTTTCCACTCTTCGGCATAGTCGGTGAGCTGCTTTATGAGCTCTTCCACCTGCGGAACCACAACATCGCAAAGCGCATCCTTAAGCGAGAGCGGCACTGAGGTGTTGTTGATGTCCTGCGACGTCAGTCCGAAATGAATAAACTCCTTGAACGGCTCGAGACCGCCGATGGCGTCGAACTGTTCTTTTATGTAATACTCCACGGCCTTAACGTCGTGGTTTGTGATGCCTTCAATTTCCTTGACACGTGCCGCACCGGCTTCGTCAAACGTAAGATAGATGTCACGCAGACGTCCAAACAGCGAATGGTCGAAATCCTTGAGCTGAGGGAGCGGAAGCTCGCACAGCGCAATAAAATATTCGATCTCCACACGTATACGGTAACGTATGAGAGCATACTCAGAAAAATAGTCTGCAAGCCGTTCGGTCTTGCCTCTGTATCGGCCGTCTATCGGAGAGATGGCAGTAAGTAAGTCAAGATTCATAACTAATACGTATTAACGGTTGCAAAATTAATAATTTAAATCGATTTAATGGCACTTACAGACAATAAAAGTTTGTTATAAATTGCATTTTTATAAATACCGGACAGGCAACACACGCAAGCGGCAAAATCATGACAAGAGTGTGCATAAAGAAAAAACCGACAGCACCTTGGTGTTGTCGGTTTTGTGTGGGCGTTGACGGATTCGAACCGCCGACCCTCTGCTTGTAAGGCAGATGCTCTAAACCAGCTGAGCTAAACGCCCTTGTTCTTGTAAGCGAGTGCAAAGATACGGCGTTTTTTTCTTTCCGCCAAATTTTTCGCGAACTTTTTTCATTTTTTCTTAAATTTCGTTCCTAAACAGGCATTTTTTACCCAGAATGCACCAATAATCCAGTTCTATGCAAGACTCACCGCACATAACGCTCAGCGCTCCTCACAGAAAGCAGCAATGGACGCTGACATACAGAACAGGCACTAACATTCCGGACGAAGACATGAAATCAGCAAAACCAACGAGGACTCATGCGCGAAGAAAAAGCGACAGCCGCCACACGGCAAAAACAACCTAACACCACGACAAATAAAAGGATACCGGCTGCATGCCCTGCACAAGGTAAAGGACACAAGAACTGTCTGCAAAATGCCGACGCCAACAGACATTCGCACTCACCGCACAACCTTCTGACAATCAACGCATTACAAAAGGGCACATTTCAGACGGCAAAAGGCGTCCTTTTAGTCTGCAATTTGTATCCTTTCGCAACATAAAAGGACGCAAATCAGAAATAAGACAGCGCACAACGAGCCAGCCGAGTGCAACGAGCGCCAACCGGGCATACAATAATACATGCATCAAGCCGAGACATTGCACATCCCAACCGTCTACAGCCATTCTTTCTGCATCAACCGCAAAAACTCCTCACCTACACTACCCGACAATGTATTTCTACAAAAAGAATAAACCAGCAAAGACAAAAGGATACATACAAAACCGCCGACAACAAAGCTGATCCGGAATTCAAACACACATCTATAGAGCCGCCACAGCATTAACCTCCAACCGGTCATTAGACCGCACATAGCGTTATCAATTTTGTGTATTCATGCCTTCAGCCCGCCTTTTTGTTTCTATTGGCGGCTTTTTGTTCGCTTTTTCATGACATAGTCCGCCATGCCTGCAAAATCCAACAAAAAGGAGCTAAATATAAAGCAATAATACAGACCGAATCATAATAACAGATTGGGGTTAAAGCAAGACACAAAAACTATCAGGAAAACATGCCATACAGGCCACGACTGCAGCGAAACGAAGAAAAGACAGACAAGCGGCAACAATAACAATAAACGAAAAATGCCGGACAAATTGTCCGGCATTCTGTTTTGATGTGGGCGTTGACGGATTCGAACCGCCGACCCTCTGCTTGTAAGGCAGATGCTCTAAACCAGCTGAGCTAAACGCCCTTGTTCTTGTAATCGAGTGCAAAGATACGGCGTTTTTTTCTTTCCACCAAATTTTTCGCAAACTTTTTTCAAAAAAAGATGCCCCGACATGTCGGGGCACCATTTAAACTTTAACTGATATGGAATTTTACTTTGCAATCTCAACAGTAGCGCGACGGTTGTATGAAGGAGGAACAAGTGTGTCTACACCGCCCTTAGCCTCAATCTGGATGTTTTCTCTCTTAACACCCATCTTAACCAATTCGTCAGCAACTCTCTCAGCACGTTTCTGTGACAGAGCACGGTTGTATGCAGCAGGACCTGTTGCATTGTCAGCATATCCGGTAACAATCAACTTAGCGTTGTTGTCCTTAGAATAGTCTGCAAGATTCTTAACGTTAACAAGGTCTTTTCTTGAAGCGATTGTAGACTTGTTGATGTTGAAGAATACAGAAACAGGATTTGTTATATACTCTTTCTCAACCTTTGTTGTTGCATTAGCAGTTCTGTTTGCAAGCTCGTTCTTCAGACGGCTGTTCTCTGCCTTCTCGTCTGCAAGCTGAGCATTGAGAGCGTCGAGCTGTGACTGTGAAAGAGCCTTGATGGCGTCTACATCAGGAACTTTGTTCCATGTGCCCTTACCTACGTTGTAAGTGATACCAACCTCTGCATAAACGTTGTTAGGATGGCTCATCAGGAAGCCTTCGCCCATATCGGCCGGCATACCGCAGATGTCGCTCTCCATGCGGTTCCAACCAAGTTCGAAGTTGATGGCAACCTTTCTGCTTACCCAGAACTCGTTCAAGATACCTACTGACCAGCCCATTGCATATCTGTTATATGTGCAAGAACGGCCAACACCGGCACCTGCGAAAGGTATGAAGTTCCATACACGGTCAGGATTGTAACCACAGAACATATTGCTGAGGTTGAACATTACCTGCTCATTCAAGATCCAATACTTGTTGCCGTTGCCTTTGTTCTGATCGCTGTAAACAGCCTTACCCCAGATTCCCTGCAGCTTTGTACGGAGACCTATTCCAGGTGTGAACCATTTACCGATGGCGATAGAAGCTCCAGGGTTAGAACGGAATTTCTTGAAGGGGCTCTTTGACCAGCCTCTGCCATCTTCATAATTACCATACCAAGCGTTCCATTCAGCACCGGCCTGAATAAACCAGTTGCTCCAGAACGAATTTGTAGCAACGCTGTACTTTTCAGTAGCGTCGTTCTCCTGCGCCATTGAGACAACAGAAGCACCTGCTAAAAGTAATACAATTAATAACTTTTTCATAACTCTTAATATTAAACAATCAATAAAAATATGTCAAATGTCTTTATATACAAAGCTTATCTTCAAGTGCAAAGATAGCAATATTTTTCAATTAAACACGTTTTTTGTAATTTTATTTTCACATTTTCAGCAAAGAATGTAAACCATTATTAAAACGCATCAGCAAAACAGGTTATCAATGTCATGTTGCTTAAGCATGCCTATCACAGGCTTGCCGTCAGGAGTGTAGTTTACGTTTGAGCACGTAAACAGTTCGTTCACAATGCTTTCCATCTCCGCATTGTCGAGCACTTGTCCGTAAGGGATGGCTGCACTTTTGGCCAATTGCAGTGCCAGTGCGCTGTTTATTCCTTCCGTCGGTCCTATTCCGGTTTCAATAAAATCATCCACTATATTCTTCAATAGCTTTACATAGTCAACGTCTTCAAGTCCGGCGGGAATTCCGTTTATCGAGTAGCTACCGCCTCCAAGAGAAGCGAGGTCGAACCCTATATTGGCTATTTCGTTGCTTATCTTATCTATAATCACTGTTTCGGAAGGAGAAAACTGTATCATCTCCGGGAACAATATCTGCTGCGAGCTGCATCCCTTTCCGTTAATTTGCGAGAGATAGCGTTCATAAAGTATGCGCACATGGGCACGGTACTGGTCGATAACCATCAAACCAGACTTAACGGCAGTCATGATATATTTTCCCTTATATTGATAATGTGCAGGTGACTTCTCGTCTATAACGCTGCCTCCGCCCGAGATTATCGTTCCTTCCGGTTCAGGCTGGGCTACGTCAGGCATAAAGAGGCTTTGCTCTTCGCCACCGCTCACTCCTTCATAGAGCGTCTCCCATGAGTCAGGAACCGTTCTACGGTTTGATGGCATACTGCCTGCTGACGTCTCCTTGAAAGGATTATACTCCGGATTAAAGTCAAGTTTGGGAGCTGAAGTGCCGCCCACAGAGGGGTCGAACACCGGTATATCCGGCCTTCCTTCGGTGTCGAAGTCTATCGAAGGAACATCATTAAAGCGGCCGAGAGAGTCTTTAACGGCAGCCATAAGTATCTGCCATATAGTCTGCTCATTCTCAAACTTTATCTCGGTTTTTGTAGGATGGATGTTCACATCGATGTCTTCGGGATTGACATCGAAGTAAATGAAATAAGGCACCTGCTCGCCCATAGGTATAAGGCGATCGAAAGCCGTAAGCACAGCCTTATGAAAATACGGATGCTTCATATATCTCCCGTTGACAAAGAAATACTGATGAGAGCATTTCTTACGGGCGGCTTCGGGCTTGCCGACAAATCCCGAGATATTGCATACCGTTGTCTCAACGTTAACGGGCAGTATGTCGTGATTGAGTTTCTTGCCGAACACATCTACTATACGCTGTCTCAGGCTGCCTTTACGCAGGTTGAACATCTCCACGCCGTTGCTATGGAACGTAAAGTTTATCTGCGGATAAACAAGCACAATACGCTCAAAAGCAGCAAGGATGTTATTAAGTTCCGTAGAGTTAGACTTCAAGAACTTACGTCTTGCAGGGACGTTGAAGAATATATTGTTTACAGAAAAGTTACTTCCTATAGGACATGAAACAGGCTCCTGGGCCATAACCTTAGAGCCGGAAATAGTGATGTGTGTTCCGAGTTCGTCATCTGCAGTGCGTGTTTTCAGTTCAACCTGGGCCACGGCAGCGATGGATGCAAGCGCCTCACCACGGAATCCCATTGTATGAAGAGCAAACAGGTCGCTTGCCTGGCGTATCTTTGATGTTGCATGACGTTCAAACGACAGGCGCGCATCAGTTTCAGACATACCCTTGCCGTTGTCTATCACCTGTATCGAAGTGCGCCCTGCATCGGTAACCAGTACCTTAATTGTATCTGCTCCGGCATCAACAGAATTTTCAACAAGTTCCTTGATTACAGATGCCGGACGCTGTATAACCTCACCCGCAGCAATCTGATTTGCCACAGAATCAGGCAGAAGCTGTATAATGTCACTCATGATTTTTCAACTAATTAAAATAAAGCAAAAACTTCCAAACTACAACAAGCAGGACAATCAGCAGCAGGATGACACCCGTACTAAGGATGAATCCGCCGGACAAACGCCGTTCGCTGCGGCGCCTTGCATATTTCGTAGCGTTAAGGAAAGCGCCTCTTATGCGGTCTTCATGGCTTGACTTGCCTTTGTCGTCTGCCACACCAAGCTCCCGTTTCGCACGTTCCTCCACATCCTTCAATACATCCTTACGTTCATCAGCATACAGGTATTGATGCTGAAACCCACGCGGTCTGCGCTGCTTGAACAGTCCCATAAGCTTATTTGTTGTCTTTTAGCTCAACATCGGTCTTGGCCTCTGTTTTTGTTTCTCCACCCGGCGCAGTCTGAACGTCAGAATTCTTTACGCTGTCGGATGCAGGAACTGGAGCAGATTCCGGCTTACTTTCCGGTGAACCTGCAGTTTTCTGTTTTTCTGACGCGCCATCTGCAGACGATGTTTGCTTTGCGTCCGCTCCATCATCCGGCTTAGACTGTTCTGCGCCTGCAACAGGCTTAACTTCACTTTCAACAGAAACAACAGAGCCGGAACTTATATGCTGCAACGGTGCCGAACGGCGCGGAATGTTCTTTAGCTCTGTGCCGCTCTTCTTGCCGCGCCATACGAATATGTCATTCTTGTCAAGCGGCCTGACATAGTCAAACCATGCAAACGACGGCAGCTTAGACTTTGCCACGGGCGTCTGTGTGATAGGATACATAACATTCTGACTCTTGCATGTCCAAAGAGTTTCCAACTGTCGGTTTCTCATGAACATACGCATCGTATCCGTCTCAATATATGCCATGTTGGTGAGCGAGCTGTCCTTGTCTTCTTCAAGGTAATACACGGCAAGCACGTTGCCTATCGCCTCGGTCTTACGTATTTCTCCATTTTCAAAATATCCGAACATCTCTCTCGAAGATATCTGATTGAAATGGATGCTGTCGGGCAACTGCTCTATCGAAAGAGCCTGATTTATAACATGTGCGCGGTCAATGGTCGAGTCTTTCATGAACACCTCGATAACCTCACCTAACAGCTGGCGGTTAGCATTCCATGTTATCGGGTCTTTATACATTATGAGACACGAGTCTTTCGTGTTGTAAATCAGAGAGTCGCAAACGGCCTGAACATCCGGTCTGAACGCCCTTACCTTATTATAACAATGGGCCACACGATAAACAGAGTCGGTGTTTATGTTAAAGGTGTAAACCTTCATCGTGTCAGAATGCAGATAAAGCGTGTCACGCTGAGAGAAATCCATCATCACGGCGCTGTCTGTTGCGAAGGCAAAACCAGTCTTTTCATTATACCAGAAGTAGTTGCTGTTCAGCTGATTCTTGTTAAGCGAATCCTTGTACACAACATTATGAAAGCCCTGACTTATACCTGTCTTTTCGTTATAGAACAGGCTGTCGCCCGTAAGTTCCTTACCGTTGTTGGTAAGACGCGACCGGCCATATAGGCGGGCTTTCTCCTTATTGGTGTCATAATATCCCTGAGATGTATATATCGTGCTCTTTCCCGAAGTGATTTTCGATGGTCCAACGATATGGGCCATTGAAGTACGTGTGTCATAATGTAGCGTATCTGTGGTAAGGACAAACTTAGGATTCTTCAGATTTACATTATAATTGAACACGGCGTTGCGTGTTTCCGTGTCATATTCGCCCCAGTCAGAAACCAATACGTTCTTCTTGTCGACCATCTTTCCGCCCTCAAAGAAATATCCGATGCCGTAAAGACGGTCGTAGTTAAGACTGTCGGTGTAAAGCGTGGTGCCCCTATGCTTCAGCACAACGTTGTAGCGTGCCTCGGCCATCTGGTCGTTGCCGTCATAATAGGCATAGTCGCTGAACAGCGAGAGGGTGTCTCCCTGATACATCTTCACATGTCCGAAAGCCTTAAACGAGTTTGACTCCTGATAAAGATACGCACTGTCACAGAACAGGCGCGCACCATTATGCCTGAATGCCACACGCCCCTTAAGCACCTGGGCCGTAGGGTTGTCGCCGAACATGTCATAATTGGTAACATCGGCATGAACAAGATAGACGCGCTCATTTGTACTCTTGCGCGGTTTCTTCTTATTCGGCTGGCGTGATTGGACCACACTAAGTCCAAACAGGCACAGGAGTACCACAATCAGTATCCTATGCCCGCTGAATAAGACTTTTATTCTATTGTTTGTTGTCATTTAACCCAACCTTGATATTCAAAGTTACAATTCTTATAACGATCGTTTATTCGTATATACGTATTCTTTATCTTATCCTTTATCCAGTCTTTTATGAACTCTTCCTTGCGCTTGGCAAGCACGATGTTCTTCATCGTCTGAAAATCTTCGGTTATCGTAGCCCTGTGCATCTCCACGCGGCTCTTCAGCTTTGCGACGACACAAACTAGCTTACCGTTTTTCTCATTGATCATCTGGAAAGGAGCCGACACCTCACCAACCTTCAGTGTGTCTACCACACGTGCTATCTCTGAAGGCAGATTGCGGAGCTGGAACTTACTTGTACGTCCTGACTCGGTGGTGTTGGCCATCAGACCGTTATTGTTGCGCGTATCCTTATCGTCAGAAAGGAATGACGCAGCCTGCTCGAAGGTGAATTTGCCTGCACGTATCTCGTCTGCTATAGAGTCAAGCTGCATTGAAGCTGTCTCGATAGCCTCATTAGAAACGTTAGGCTTAAGAAGGATGTGTCTTACCTTAATCTTGTCGCCTCGCTTGTCTATAAGCTGGATGATATGATATCCGAAGTCGGTCTCTACGATTTTAGATATCTTCTTCGGGTCTGTAAGGTTGAAAGCCACGTTAGCAAAAGCAGGATCAAGCATGCCTCGGCCTACATAATCAGGAAATTCGCCACCCATACGGGCTGTACCCGGATCTTCCGAATAAAGCTTTGCCAATGCCGTGAAAGAAGTCTGGCCGCTAGTGACCATCTCGGTGTAATTGCGAAGTTCGTTCTTTATACGGTCTATTTCGGCCTGCTCCACTTTCGGAGTACGTGTTATAATCTGTACTTCAACCTCTGTCGGAACCATAGGGATACTGTCTTCAGGCAATTCGCTGAAATATCGACGCACATCGGCAGGCGAAACTGTGATGTCCTCAACGAGCTTCTCGCGTTCTCTTTCAATGAGAAGACGGTCTTTGAAGTCATCGTGAAGTGATATTCGCAGCTCAGCAAGACTCTTTCTCTTATACTCCTCCAGACGCTCCTTGTTGCCGTCGACCATCTGAAGCCATGCACTTATCTGATGCTCAACACTCTGAGCCACCTCAGACTCGCTGACCTCAATACTGTCTATCGCAGCCTGATGCAAGAACAGCTTCTGCACGGCCAACTGCTCAGGAATGGTACAGTCGGGATCACCTTCCCACTTGACGCCTTCCATCTCGGCCTGCATACGGGCCATTTCGACGTCAGACAAGAGTATTGGCTCGTCACCGACAACCCATATAACCTCGTCGACCACGCTTGCCGGATCGGCAGAATCAACGGTGTCAACCTTTGCTACCGAGTCGGTTTTTGCAACGTCTTTATCGTCGCCACCCTGTAAAGGCCGCGCGCTTACAGTGGCAAAGAACACCATCGATACTACGGCCCATAAGGCTGTTTTGCTTCTAGATCTCATTATTTAGAATGATTATTTACTGTTTTCAACACATCATAATATACTTCCACGGGATATTTCTTTCTGAGGTCAGCCACCCACTGCTTCTCCAGCTGGTCCTGATAGTCGGCCGTAACCAGTCCACGAACATCCTCGTAGCTTTCGGGCTTACGCTTAAGTATCTTTCCGTAAACAGCATCGATAGGGAAGTTCTTGACCGGAGTAACCACAGTGTCTTTCTTAAACACCATCTTGTCGATAAATGCGTTGTCGCCGGCCTTGAATATACCTTTCTCGACGCGTATTCTCAACACAGAGTCGTTGTTGAACGTAACGCGCAGTTTCTCAGCCCATTCGTCAAACGGAACATCCTTCACGCAGTTCTTAACAGCATCTACGTCTTCATTCTGCTTGACGTGGTATACCATACCCTTGTATCTGGGTTCGTCCCAATAATATCTTTTTTTGTTCTTCTTGAAATATGCGGCAAGTCCGGCATCGTCTTTTGCGGCCTTGTCCCACACCATGCGGTTGCTTATCTCATAAAGCAAGAGTCCGTCGTGATATTCCTTGATAAGATTCTTCAGGTCAGAGTCCTTGCTTGCCATCTCTTCGGCCCTTGCCTCGAGGATGTTCTCTTTGGTAAGTTTTCCGTCAGACTCTTTTACAAGTTCTTCAAGCTTTTTGTCAACAATTCTCTCACGTGCGCCGCGTGCCTCGATAAAGCGTATGATGTCTGTCTTCAGCGTGTCGAACGGCTCAAATGCCTTGCGGTCCTTCATGAGAATGATGTGATAGCCCACAGGTGAGAGCACCGGTTTGCTCATTTCGCCGGTTTTCAGAGCATAAGCTGCGTCTTCAAACTCCTTGAGCGTCTGTCCGGGCTGAAGCCAGGGCAGTTCTCCTCCGTTCTTGGCCGAACCCGGATCCTGCGAATATTTCTTGGCAAGCTCGGCAAAGTCGGCTCCGCCTTTCAGCACGCTATAAAGCGAGTCGGCGCGCAGGCGTGCCTTCTCGAGCTTCTCAGCAGGGGCTTTCTGCTCAACATATATAAGTATGTGTGCAGGCTTTATCAGTCCGCGCTCGCCGATACGCTCCTTTGTCTTGTCGTAAACCAGGCGTGCCTCGGCCACGATGTCAGAATCATTGACAAACGACGGACGTACCTGCTGGTCGCGATACATGGCAAACTCTTTCTTAAACGAGCTGAGCGTGTCGAGCTTGGCATCATAGGCTGCTGCGACCTTAAGTTTGTAATTGACAAACAAGTCGACGTATTCGTCAACAGTCTTCTTGTCGATTACGTCGTCAGAATTGTTCTTATTATATGAATACTCAAACTCAGAGCGTGTCACTGGCACCCCGTTGATTTTCATTACAACGGGATCGTCGTGCTGAGCAAGAGCCATGCTCCCACAGAGGAGCATGGCTACAAAAAGCTTAAAAGATTTCATTTCTTAATATTGCGGTATTTAAATAATACTCATCTCGGCTCACATGCGAGCCTCTATACATGCCGGTTATTCAGGGCGTGAGTAGTTGGGAGCCTCACTTGTGATAGAGATGTCGTGAGGATGGCTCTCGAGCACGCCTGCATTTGTTATGCGCACGAATTTGGCATTATGAAGTGCCTGTATGTCGTTGGCTCCACAGTAGCCCATACCTGAGCGCAGACCGCCCACGAGCTGATAGATAACCTCCTGCAGAGTGCCTTTATAAGGAACGCGGCCGGCAATGCCTTCGGGCACAAGTTTCTTAACATCCTTAGTCTCTGACTGGAAGTAGCGGTCCTTAGATCCGTTCTCCATGGCCTCGAGACTGCCCATTCCGCGATAGCTTTTGAACTTACGTCCGTTGAAGATTATTGTGTCGCCGGGGCTCTCTTCTGTTCCGGCTACCAGCGAACCGATCATGACGCAATATCCGCCGGCTGCAAGAGCCTTGACAACATCGCCTGAATAGCGCAGACCGCCGTCGGCAATGAGAGGAACGCCTGTACCCTCGAGGGCGCAAGCCACGTCATAAACAGCGCTGAGCTGAGGAACGCCCACACCGGCAACGACACGTGTAGTACAGATACTGCCCGGACCGATACCTACCTTTACGGCGTCGGCACCGTTATCAACGAGCATCTTGGCAGCAGCGCCTGTAGCCACGTTACCCACAACGATGTCTACACCGGGGAATGAGTGCTTAGCCTCAACAAGCTTCTCGATTACATATTTAGAATGTCCGTGAGCTGTGTCTATCACAATAGCATCGGCATTGGCGTCAACAAGAGCCTGCATACGGTCGAGCGTATCAGCTGTAACGCCTACTCCGGCAGCAACGCGCAGACGTCCCTTGGCGTCCTTGCATGCCATAGGCTTGTCCTTAGCCTTGGTGATGTCCTTATATGTGATAAGTCCTACCAGTTTGTTGTCGTTGTCAACAACGGGCAGCTTCTCTATCTTGTTTTCCTGCAGAATGGCAGCCGCAGCTGTAAGGTCTGTCTGGATGTTAGTCGTTACAAGATTCTCGCTTGTCATTACCTCGTCGATCTTACGGTCGAGAGTGCGCTCGAATCTCAGGTCGCGGTTTGTAACGATACCTACCAAATGGTTTTCGTCATCAACGACAGGAATACCACCGATATGATATTCTGCCATCATGGCCAGAGCCTCTCTTACGGTAGAACCGCGGCGGATTGTAACAGGGTCGTAAATCATACCGTTCTCTGCACGCTTAACAATGGCAACCTGGCGTGCCTGCTCCTCTATCGACATGTTTTTGTGTATAACGCCGATACCGCCTTCGCGGGCTATGGCTATAGCCATGGCCGACTCTGTTACGGTGTCCATTGCGGCCGTAACAAAAGGAACGTTCAGGCTAATGTTGCGCGAGAACTTGGTTTTCAACTCTACCGTCTTTGGCAGTACTTCCGAATAAGCTGGGATTAAGAGGACGTCGTCAAAAGTCAGACCGTCCATCACAATTTTATCTGCAACAAATGATGACATATATTTATTTAGAAATTTATTGCGTGCAAATTTAGCAAAAAAAATCCATATCAGACGCCACAAACGTCATTTTCTTTTCTAATTAATGCTATTTAACGCAGCCCGCGGCAACGGCCGGCGACATGCCGAAAACATTAAAAAGCAGCCTTTTGAGCATACTGTTTGGCGGTTTTTATGTTTTAGTCGACAAAATCGGCCAACAGACCGCATATAGTTTAAACATACAAGCACATTACCTCCTTCATCCGTCTTTGTTTTTTCTGCTACAATCTTGCCGTCATCCTTCTATTGACACTGCACGCTGTTCAGCGAAAAAACTTACGATACTGCGCTCAATACGCCACGAAAATACAGCCAAACGCCAGCAACCGGCCTGGACAAAAACAGCGACCGACGTCCTGCCACGGAACGTCCTGATATACAGCGCATTGCGATACATGGCCTTTTGTCTGCCAATATGCCGCATATTACACGATAAAAGGTGGCCTTTCGCAATGCAAAAAGCCACCTTTCATCAACTATGTTATTATCTGTACCTAAGCCGCAGGATGTCAGCCGCCATTGTTCCGGTTTATCCCGACCTAGGATTAGTTGCCCATGTCTGATATAAACTTTATTCTAACCAGACGAATCTCGTCTTCACTATAATCATCGCCAAGCTCTTCCATGGCAGTCTCAAGGTCGTCGGTCTCGCTCTCCTTGAAGTAGTCGTAGATGTCGTCCACATGGTCATCGTCCATCACTTCCTCTAGGAAGTAGTCAATGTTTATTTTTGTTCCGCTGTAGACGATGGCCTCAACCTCATCGAGCAGGTCTTCAAAGTCGATGCCCTGTGCATCGGCAATGTCGTCGAGGGCTATCTGCCGGTCGATGCTCTGTATGATTTTCACCTTCAGCACCGACTTCTTTGCCACTGTACGCACACGCAGGTCTTCGGGGCGCTCTATGTCGTTCTCCTCGCAGTGTTTCTTTATCAGTTCGACAAACTCCTTGCCGTAGCGGCGTGCCTTGCCTGCTCCCACTCCCTGAATGTTCTGAAGTTCTTCGAGAGTTATAGGATAAACGGTGGCCATCTGCTCCAGCGACACATCCTGGAAGATGACATAAGGCGGCAGCTGATGCTTGCTGCTGACCTTCTTGCGCAGGTCTTTCAGCATGGAATACAGCATCGGATCGAGTGCTGCGCCTGCTCCGTCGCTTACTTCCTCTTCGTCCTCTTCGTTGAAGTCGTTGTCCTTCACGATCATGAACGACTCAGGATTCTTAATGAACCTCTTGCCGGCAGCAGTAAGTTTAAGTATGCCGTAGTTCTCCACATCCTTCTTGATGTATCCTGCAATGAGTGCCTGACGTATCACCGGATTCCAGAGTTTTTCGTCCATATCCTCACCCGAGCCGAACTCGTCAAGCTTGTCATGCTTGTGAGCCACTATGTCGTTGTTGTCCTTTCCTTCAACAAAGTCTATGACATAGTCAGTCCTGAAGTCTTCCTTTATTGCCGCTATGGCCTGCAGCACAACGAGCAGCGCATCCTTGGCCTCAATCTTCGTCTTCGGATGCAGGCAGTTGTCACAGTTGCCGCAGTTGTCCTTGTCGTACACCTCACCGAAATAATGCAGAAGCATCTTTCTGCGGCACACGGAAGACTCGGCGTATGCGGCTGTCTCCTGCAGCAGCTGGCGACCGATGTCCTGTTCGGCAACAGGCTTTCCCTCCATAAACTTCTCAAGTTTTCTGAGGTCTTTATATGAGTAGAATGCTATACACTTGCCTTCCCCACCGTCTCTACCGGCACGGCCAGTCTCCTGATAGTAGCCTTCAAGACTTTTGGGTATGTCGTAATGAATCACAAAGCGCACGTCGGGCTTGTCTATTCCCATACCGAAAGCAATAGTGGCAACGATTACGTCGAGGCGCTCCATCAGGAAGTCGTCCTGTGTTGCCGAGCGTGTAGACGAGTCGAGACCGGCATGATATGCCGCAGCCTTGATATCGTTGGCACGCAGCACCGCGGCCAGTTCTTCGACCTTCTTGCGCGACAGACAATAAATGATGCCGCTCTTGCCGGGGTTCTGCCTTATGAACTTAACTATCTGCTTGTCTATATCCTTCGTCTTATGCCTTACCTCATAATAAAGGTTCGGACGGTTGAACGAACTCTTGAACTCTGTTGCGTCGAGTATTCCGAGGCTCTTCTTTATATCCGTTCTCACCTTGTCGGTGGCCGTAGCCGTAAGCGCTATCACCGGGGCATTGCCGATCTCGTTGATGATCGGGCGTATACGGCGGTATTCAGGACGGAAGTCGTGTCCCCATTCAGATATACAGTGTGCTTCGTCTATGGCATAGAAAGAAATCTTAACAGTCTTGAGGAAGTCGACATTATCCTCCTTTGTGAGCGACTCAGGCGCAACATACAGCAACTTGGTCTTGCCGGCCATGATGTCGCTCTTAACATGGTCGATGGCCGACTTGTTAAGAGAGGAGTTAAGATAATGAGCCACCCCGTCGCTCTCGCTCATGCCATTGATCACGTCAACCTGATTCTTCATCAGTGCAATGAGCGGCGATATCACTATTGCCGTGCCGTCCATGATGAGCGACGGCAACTGATAACACAACGACTTTCCGCCTCCGGTAGGCATAAGCACAAACGTGTTCTTGCCATCGAGCAGATTGCGTATAATGGCTTCCTGGTCACCTTTAAACTTATCAAAGCCGAAATATTGCTTCAGTTTTTCTGTAAGATTAACTTCCTTGTTCATATAGTTAGTAAGCAGAGTTTCCCGGTTTTATGTTACTTTATATTTAAGAGCCTTGCCGGCTTAAGCACTCTCCAGCTTTTCGAAGTGAGCCTTCTCGAGCTGCTGGCGTGCATAGTCGAGAGTTACTTCAAATGTCTTGACGCGCTTTGACGGAACTTCAAACATTGCATCCATCATAACGCTCTCCACGATAGAGCGCAGTCCGCGTGCTCCGAGCTTGTATTCCATGGCCTTGTCGACAATGAAGTCGAGCGAGTCCTCTGTGAACGACAGCTCAATGCCGTCCATCTCGAACAGTTTGATATACTGCTTTATTATGGAGTTCTTTGGTTCTACGAGTATCGACCTTAGAGCCTGACGGTCTAACGGGTTGAGATATGTCAGCACCGGCAGACGGCCGATAATCTCAGGTATCAGTCCGAACGACTTGAGGTCTTGCGGCAGGATGTATTTCATGAGATCGTTCTTGTCGATGTTGCGCACGTTCTGCACCGAGTTATAGCCCACCACATGAGTGTTGAGTCTCTGTGCTATCTTGCGCTCGATGCCGTCGAAGGCTCCGCCGCAGATAAACAGAATGTTCTTGGTGTCTACATGAATATACTCCTGGTCGGGGTGCTTGCGCCCGCCCTGTGGCGGGACATTCACCATCGAGCCTTCAAGCAGCTTAAGCAGTCCCTGCTGAACGCCCTCGCCGCTCACGTCGCGTGTTATGGAAGGATTGTCGCTCTTGCGCGCAATCTTGTCTATCTCGTCGATGAACACGATGCCGCGCTGCGCAGCCTCAACATCATAGTCGGCCACCTGAAGCAGTCGGCTCAGTATGCTCTCAACATCCTCGCCCACATATCCGGCCTCGGTGAACACCGTGGCATCAACAATGGTGAAGGGGACATCGAGCAGCTTGGCTATGGTGCGCGCCATGAGGGTCTTGCCCGTACCGGTGCTTCCCACCATAATTATATTGCTTTTCTCTATCTCTACGCCGTTGTCATCTTCCGGTTGCTGAAGTCTCTTGTAATGGTTATACACCGACACGGCCAGACAGCGCTTTGCGTCGTCCTGACCGATGACATACTGGTCGAGATATTTCTTTATCTCGCGCGGCTTCGGCACCTTCTTAAGTTTAAACTTAGTATTTTGCTTTTGCTTGTCTTCGTCGAGCAGTCCTGTCGACTTAACTATCTCGTAAGCCTGCACGGCACAGCTCTCGCATATATATCCGTCAACGCCCGTTATGAGCAGTTTAACGTCTTTTTCGCTACGTCCGCAAAAGCTACAAACTTTATTCATCCGATTGTCGTATATTTATATTTGTATTGATTAAGCTCCGTGTGCTTGGAGCTTCACTCTTCATGCATTATTTTTCCTGTCCCTCGTTCTGTACAGGAGCTGCGGCCTTTCCGCCTTTTCTGATAAGCACATTGTCTATCATGCCATACTCCTTAGCCTCTTCGGCCGTCATCCAGTAGTTGCGGTCAGAGTCTTTCCACACCTTGTCGTAAGGAGTGTGAGAGTGGTCAGATATTATGGTGTAGAGCTCTTTCTTGAATTTCATTATCTCCTTGGCCTCAATCTCGATGTCTGAAGCCTGTCCCTGCACTCCGCCGAGCGGCTGGTGTATCATCACGCGGCTATGAGTAAGAGCCGAGCGCTTGCCTTCTGTTCCGGCAACGAGCAGCACGGCAGCCATAGACGCAGCCATGCCCGTGCATATAGTGGCCACGTCGCTCGATATGAACTGCATGGTGTCATATATGCCTAGTCCGGCCGTAACGCTTCCGCCGGGGCTGTTTATATATATAGATATGTCTTTGCCGGGATCGGTCGAGTCGAGATACAGCAGCTGAGCCTGCAGCGTGTTGGCTGTATAGTCGTCAATCTGTGTGCCCAGAAATATGATGCGGTCCATCATAAGACGTGAGAACACATCCATCTGGGTTACGTTGAGCTGGCGCTCCTCCAGGATGTAGGGGTTCAGATACTGAGCCTGAGCTTTCATTACGTCATCGAAGACCATACCGCTCATGCCAAGATGTCCGGTAGCGTATTTTCTAAAATCGTTCATAATTATTATAGTTCATTTTTCGTAGAAAGAAAGGAGGTTACCGACCCTTTCTATCTGTTCTTAGGAACAAAGATAATAAAAAAAGTCGATAACCTCCTAACATGCGGAAGTTTTTTATAAAAAAATATTTTTTATTCTGCCTGCATCATTTTGTTGAATTCCTCGAGTGTTGCAGTCTTGTTCTCGAGCTTAACAACGTTCTTGAGGATTTCTGTCAGCTTGCGGTCAATGCTGCGGTCAACGAAAGAGTCGATATACTCTCTCTTTTTCAGCATATCCTTGGCATAGTTCTCGATATATTCCTCAGGAATGTTGTTCATGCCATACTGAGCAAACTGTGCCTTGGCAGCCTCTTTGGCTGTCTCCTCGATGTCAGCGTCCTCAATCTTAATGCCGTTTGCCTTAACGAGCTGCTCCTTGATGAGGTGCCATGTAAGCTCCTTGATGCTCTGCTCATAGTTCTTCTCAACAAACTCCTCGCCCTTGTCCTTGTTGTTGTTCAGCATGATGCGCTTCAGCAGGGCATCGGGATATGTAAGAGCGCCAACCTTGTCAACAAGATACTTGCGTACATCCTGGATGAACTTGAAGTCAGAGTCAACGGCAAACTGAGCCTTGAGTCCCTCTGCAATCTTCTCGCGGAAGTCTTTCTCGTCCTTGATTACGTCCTTGCCGTAAACCTGGTCGAAGAGTTCCTGATTTACCTCAGCCTTAACATAGCGAGATATCTCAGTGATCTGATAGCTGAAGTCGGCAGTCAGGTCGGCAACTTCTTCCTTCTTCATCTTGAGCAGTGAAGAAACCTCGATGTCGCTTTCAGGATAAGCCTTCTTCGGGTTGAATGTGATGATGTCGCCCAGCTTGGCTCCGTCGAAGAGTTTCTTCTGGTCTTCCACCTTAATATATTCAGGCATGAGCACTGCACCCTCAACTGTGATGCCGCCCTCCTTAGTGTTGCCGTTTTCGTCGAGCTCGCGGATGTCGCCCTTCAGCATGTCGTTTGCCTGATAGTCCTCTACCTTGTCGTAGTGGCCAGCACGAGATGCGAACACGTCTATCTGCTGGTCGATGATCTTGTCGTCAACAGTTATTGTGTAATAATCTATTGTGTCGTCGCCTGTCAGTTCAGCCTTGAACTCAGGAGCAACAGCTATATCGAACATAAATGTGTAGGGAGCTTCCTTCTCCATGTCTACCGGCTCCTGCTTGTCTGAAGGCAGCGGCTCGCCCAGCATCTGGATGTTGTTGTCTTTTACATATTTGTAAATCTGCTCGCCCAGCAGCTTATTGATTTCGTCAACCTTGGCAGTTGTTCCAAACTGTCTCTTTATCATGCCCATGGGCACCATGCCGGGACGGAATCCGGGCACGTTAGCCTTCTTGCGGTAGTTCTTCAGTGTCTTCTCGACATTCTCTTTGTAGTCAGCCTCTTCGACTGTCAAAGTCAGCAGTCCGTTGACTTTGTCGGGATTTTCAAATGAAATTTTCATCGTTTAATGTTTATATTGTTTTTAAATTATTAATCAAATTGAGGTGCAAAATTAGTCAATATTGACGTAATTACCTAATATAATAGGAAAAAACCTGCAAAATTTATCATTTTAAACATCTCGGCTGAATATTTCAGCATATTTTTTTGACAATTTTATACCAACGGTATCATGCTCTTACAGTAGTGCACAGCACCGCTCAAAGATATGTCTGCCATGCAGCCTATCCATGCAAATATAATGTTTTTAGAGCATAAAGGTGCGTTTTCCTATAAAAATCAGCCCTAAAAAACTGCGTTTTCCTATAAAACAGGGCTCCCAAAAGGTGCGTTTTCCTATAATTTCAACAGCAAAAAAGGTGCGTTTTCCGAAAAACCTTTGCCTGAACAAGGCATACACAAAAAGTTTTGATAAAAACTCGTCACTCGTCACAAAGGCATATAAAACACTGGAATACAACGCATTACAGTGTGACGAGTTGTATTTTCAACTCATCACGTCAAAGTCTCCAAGCCAAGGATGTGATGAGTTCATCCAGCAACTCATCACGCCGCAACGGACTGACGGACAGCACGTTACACTGCATTGTGACGAGTGACGAGTTTTTATCAAAACTTTTTTAGGCTTTCTGCCGTTGACTTTTTCTGATTTTGGTTGACTCCATGCGGCTCTGGTCCTGAAACAAGTTGACTTTAACACTAATCTGTCATCAGACCGCACATGGCCTTATCTATTTTGTGCATTCAGCTTTCAGTCCGTCTTTTGTCGTTTTTTTTCTTGACATAGCTCGCTATGGCTCTGCAAAAGGCATCCTTTTACAGTATAAAAGAGCACATTTTATGCTGCAAAAGCATACCTTTTAGAAGGCCATTTGCCGTGTTTTGAAAGACATACGACGGGCGCATAATTCAGATAACACACTATTATCTTACTTTAATCAATCCAGCATGAATACCCTCAAATTTAATTGCATAGGGGGGGTATCTCCCTTCACTTCTTACCGTATCATTTTATTATAATTCTTTTTGTCTTACCATCTTTCATCTTAACAATATTGATACCTTTTTGTGGAGACGATAGACGAAGTCCGTCTATGGTATAATATGCTGCAAATTTATCTTTGTCTGCAGTTTCTATGACACTAATATCTGTTGTTGTATCAACAGTTACAGTACATACAGCTACAAAACCTCCGTCTACGGTTGTTGCCGTGACCACAGAAATGCCATTGTCTAAAGCAATTATTGTACCATTATTTGAAACTGTGCATACATTTTCTTTAGAACTACTCCAGCGTACCTCTTTATTTGAAGCATCTTCTGGCAAAACCATTGCTTGAAGATGTGCTGTTTCACCAATATTTGTAAGAACCAATTCGCTATAATCTAATATTATACCCGTAACAGGTTGCAATACCGTTACTTCACATTCGTCTTTAACGTCTTCATTTTCAGCAGATGTGACCGTTATAACGGCTGTACCAGCACCTTTGCCTGTTATAATGCCATCTTTGCTGACAGTTGCTACGTCTTCATTGTTTGAAATCCACACAATTTCTTTATTGTCCGCATCAATCGGTATTAAGGAAACACACAGTTGTTTTTTATCTCCTACATTTAAAGATACATTTCGAACATTTAATTTAATTTCCTGTACAGGATTTACGACACTTATTATACAAGAATCTTTTGCATTATGATTGTCTACAGAAACGACTTTAATACTCGTTTTACCCGATTTTAATGCCGTGACTTGTCCGTTTTCATCGACTTTCGCAACTTTTTCATCATCTGAGCTCCATTTTAGAGATGTATTATCGGCATTATAAGGAAACACTGTTGCATAAAGATTTAAGTTTTCTCCCATTTTCAATATCGCACTTGTTTTATCCAATTTCACACTCTCTACACGACACGATTCTTCTATTAATTGTGCATAACTCCATGCGTTATAACCTCCAGGAAAGAATTGCTCATCTTTATAAAATTCAAGAGTTCCTTTAGGTATATAAACAATGCTGTTAGACAAACATTTTAAATAGCTATACCTAAATGGTATTGGGGTTGTGCTTTCAAGATGAAAAACAAGATGATGACTTGACTCAAAATTTTCTCCGTTAACGTTTTCTACACTCATAGGTATATATATGTTTTGTCCATCTTTTAAATTGAATGACGTTAAATTATACGTTCGCAAATTCTTAGGCAGGAAAAGGGTATCAGGAGTATAAGGAATACCTGCAAAAGCAAAATCGCCAATATATTCAATATTTTCTTTTAGTGAAATAGAGTCTAAATTTGCTTTATAAAAGCAATGATCACCAATGAACTTTAAAGTAGATGAGAAGCTAACTTCTTTAATTGGATTTATATCTGTATTTCCATATCTACCATCAGAAAAAGCATAACTCATAATAGAATCAGTGCCCTCTCTTAATATCAGGTTTGTTATATTGAAATTTGATTCTGTCCCTCCGTCAAAAGATGTAAAGGCACCTTTAGTTATAATGTGCATGGCATATCCTCCTGCCGTTAATGTATCTACCGACAAAAAATTTCCAATACATGAATTACTTTCTGTAGCGGATAATGGGAGTATTAAATGTTTTAATTTGAAATTCTTTCCTGCCATCCAGCTAATTCCAAACATATTATCAGTAAGAACATTGTCTTTTTCATTTTTTTCTGTGCCTACGATATTTGCATTTTCCAAATCCAACTTTCCGTCTAAACTATGTTTCATTATAAGTTGTCCAATAAAAAGTAAATCGGTGGAATTGATATATCCGGTTACAATAAGATTTCTTACTGTTTGCTGATCTTTATACTCAATCTTGCTTGAGAGCCATCCAGGCGTTTGGTTATCCACTGTCAACGAAGTATGTTGGGCATATGCAGTAAACCCAATAAGCATTACTATTATTAGCAAAAATAAAATTCTTTTCATGAAAATTTAATTTAAATGTTTATGATTATTGTTCATTAGCAATAAAAGTTTAATAATAAGACAATAAATGAGAAATCATTTAATCTTAAATAAAAAACGGACAATTCACATTGGCTTATTTGACGTAAACACCTTCAATTTTATTTAATCTCATTTTCGTTTAATGTAGAAATGAACTTCCAAACTCCTTCCTCGGAACAAGTGAATGGAAGTCCGTTTCCATTTTTAAAAATTAAAATATAACTATTATAATTCAAAAAGTCCCATTTACTATTTGAAACCTTTGATAAATCTTTGATTTTAACAATCGCTTTAGGTAAAGACTTATTACTTATGTTTATATCGGCAAGAGTATTAAGAAAATCAATAATGTCTGAGGTCAATATTACTTGCATGGTTCTATAGTATCTAAGAAGATCATAAATTTTGGAATTACATGATACACTTTGCCTGTAGAATATTCTTCCACAACACCTATTGTTCGGTCATGGTATGCACCTGTTACGGAATCAAATATAGGTTCATTACCCCAACAGTAAAACACTCCTGTGCGTTCTTTCATTACATTCTCAGCGTTTTCTCCAGCTGATTCATAGTCACCAATTGTTCCATTGAATTGTTCTAAAGTAAACCTTACTTTTCGTAAATCATCCATATTGTTAATATTAAATTACAATTTGACAAACTCCCAAGTCAAATATATATCGATTGCAAACGTTTGTATACAAAAAAGCGTGGGAGTTCCCATCCGTTACCCGTCCCACTGCTTGAGGCCTTCGCATCGCCCGGTATCGTTGAACGAGCAACACAGAAGCCCACGCTGATATGTATGAAGACCTTCATTGGCATGTTCGTTTTCAACGAACTTGCACAATAAAGACTGTACATACCCACAATGGACATCTATCGTTGCCATGTTCTTGACGACACCAGAAGTTTGCGAAGTTTCAAGCAGTCAAGCACAAAGCGTCAGATAAACGCCTTTCCTAAATGTATAGTCCCCTCACTCCACCACCTGCGTGGCTTCTGCAAGATGAACATTGCAAAGATAGTGCAAATCCATCGTCTCACAAAATAAAACACATAAAATATTTTAATTTTACATTATCCTTAATTCCGCAACACTATTACAAATATAACTTTTTAAGTACCTGAGCAACAAA
>OGOM01000504.1_pt1 | contig 38525 bp, 31 predicted proteins | sample 1552681 | NCBI WGS metagenome assembly OGOM01 (sample SAMEA2580188, study PRJEB22360) | human gut metagenome | biome: human gut; feature: human-associated habitat; material: faeces | place: Denmark | collected 2008/2010 | reverse complement strand
GTTATTGACAAACTTTTCAAAGAACTCATTTTATTTACTGCCAGAGCCGCTTAGGCGTGGCTATTTTTTAACGAACTATTGATGATATATACAGAGATTTATCTACAATCATAGAAATAGGAAATAATCTCGGAGTTCACGCAAACACACACCGAGTTATGAAACGCTCTGAAAATGCATGGGACTTGGATCCATGCGGATGGGCACAAGACTATGTCAACGACTATTTGGGAGATAAGGACGGGGGTGAATTTGCACAAGAATGCTTTAACAACTATTGGTCGGGTACCGGAGACAGAATGTCTATAAGTCCAGATAGATTTAACGACATCACCCAGTATGTCAATAAGCCAAACAGTTTTAACGGCATGAGCTCATTTGTGAAGGACGGAAAACAATACTACCAATCTACAGCAAGCTTCTATGGTACACCTTACCAATATTCATTAGGCTCAGCTACAATTATTTACGATTCAAACATGAATCCTGTAGGATTAAGTGACACTTATGATTTCAATCCCATGTCATGGGGAGATAGGGATGCAAAATCCGAGGCCATGACAAGAGCTGTAAATATAGCAGGTACAATCTGTGATGCTGCATCTTTTAACATATCATATGGAATCACAAAATAGATAACAATCGTAACCAAAGGGACACCCTGTAAAAAGGGTGTTTCTTTTATTTTTAAACACATGAATACTCAAATCAAACTTATCCTACGCGCCCTATTGCCATTACTGTTCATTGGAGCGAACAGAATAGGCCAGCACATAGCCCGCCCTCATTTCATCCCGGACGGTGCCGCAGTGAGGGCTGAAGTATTGTTCCCCGCATTTTTGCTCTTCTTCTTCCCTATCATCCTGCTCATACACGGATGTATTTGTTATATAAACCAACGTCATAAGTTTAACCTGAAACGTCTGGCTTACGCTTTGGCCATCCTGTTCATTCTAATGTCCATTCCAACCTTTTTCCTTTCGGACAACCCATTATCTGCTAAAATATGGGAAGCATCAGAAAACCTTTTTGGCGCGGTAATACTTTGGCTGTACCTTTATGGGATGAACGCCACGAGACAGGTTAACGTCCCGGAATGGAATAGCAAATCCAGCGTGGCATGGTTCTGCATCAGCTTATGCCTCATCGTAGGAATTCTCATTCCGTCTTGCCTGTTTCATTATGGAGTCATAGGAAGCATGCCATTCAGATTGTACAGCCCGCTCATCCTGTCATACGGATGGTTCGGGCTTATATGGCTTTTGCAAAACAACTGGATAAAAGCCGGGCTTTTAATTCTGGCCGTTTTCTCTTTCGTCTACATGTTCAACATGTCCACTATTCCATAACATTAAAATCAACTGCAATGAAAAACCTTCTTCTTTGCTGCCTTGCTGCAACCTTAGCCGTCTCCTCCTGCCAGAAAACGGGCATCAGGCAGACGCTGGAAAAAGCCGGTGAAAACCGCCGGGAACTGGAAACCGTATTGGAACATTACAAAAATGAGCCGCTCAAAGAGAAAGCCGCACGCTTCCTTCTGGAAAACATGGACGGGCATTTCGCCCACACCGGTGAAGCCGTCGACGTGTACGACAATTACATGGACAGTGTGTTCCGCCATTGCAACGGAGACCGTGTGTTCTGGATCATGAAATACGATACTATCTTGCAACGAACAGGCCTGGATTTGGAATTAAGCCAAGACGAACGCCTGTACGATGCCCAATCCGTCACGGCAGACTTCCTGACCGAACATATCGACAGTGCATTCACCGTATGGCAACAGAACTGGAACAAACAATACAGTTTCGAAATGTTCTGCCGCTATGTGCTGCCTTACCGTATCGGGAATGAAAAGACAAGCTTTTGGAGGAGGACATTCACCGTGCCTTCATGGGTACGCGAAGCATACGCCCCCAACCAAGACAACTCCACCTACGCCTATGGCATGGCCAACGACATTTTAGGAGGCATGCGTTCCGTCATTTATTATCCTCCGCAATTCCTTCCCGACCTCCCCCTCACGGCACTCGAACATGTCAAGTCGGCTTCCTGCAAGGAATATGCACACCTGTGCGTGGCCGTACTGAGGGCGCATGGCCTGCCTGCCACCATCGACTTCACACCACAGTGGGGCAACCGCGGATTGGGGCATGAATGGTGCGTGTTCTTTCCCGACAACCATTCTTTCATCCCTTTCAATCCGGGGGAACGACTCGGAGACCACTTCATGAAGCGGAAGGAAGACCGGCTGACCAAAGTGTTCCGCCAAACCTACGAGAAACAACCGGAATCGCTCTATATGCAGAATAAGGGGGAAGAGGAGATTCCCGACCTTTTCGACACACCTTATATCATGGATGTGACAAGGGAATACACGGCCACTTCCGATGTGGAGGTGGAATTGTACGACGACGTTGAAAGCGGCAGATTCGTCTACCTGTCCGTCTTCGACAACCAAGACTGGAGCATCGTGCATTGGGGCACGCGCCACGGACGGAAAGCCACCTTCCGGGACATGGCACGAAACGTAGTGTACATGCCCGTACATTATTCCGAAGAAAACGGCACGGTTCCGGCCGGAGACGCTTTCCTTTTAGACCCACAAGGAAATATCCATAAAATGACAGCCGACACCACACAACGCACGACGGTGGAAGTGAAACGCAAATTCCGCGACGTACGTTCCAACCAATTCCTTCAGGGCGTAATCGGCGGGAAGTTCCAAGTGGCCAACCAGGAAGACTTCAGCGATTCGCTGACCATACATGTCATCCCGCATCTGAAGGACAACAAATTCCATGTCGTCCATCCCCGTTACACCGGCGAATACAGATATTTCCGTTACCTGTCGCCGGACTGGTCGAGGGGCAACATGGCCGAACTTTATACGTTCAATGCCGCCGGCGACACGCTGAAGCATAAACGGCTGATGGGCAACTTCCACGTACGTCCCTGGTGTGGGCCGGAAAACCTGTTCGACGGTAATGTCCTTTCCTTCTACGACTCCCACGACGTGTACGGCGTATGGTACGGATGGGAACTGGAACAGCCGGAAAACGTGGCACGTATCGTATTCCTGCCGCGTAACGATGACAACTTCATCCGCGAAGGCGAAGAATACGAATTGTTCTATTGGAACCACGGGACATGGATGTCATTAGGGCGCAAGACGGGGAATTTCGAGGCGGTATTGAAATACGACAACGTCCCGGCCCAGGCCTTGTTCCGCCTGCACAACCGTACCAAAGGCTCGGAAGAAAGAATCTTCACTTACGAAGACGGAAAGCAAATCTGGTGGTAACCCTTTGGGTATCTACACAGGGATTTTACAAAAAGATCCTTCATCTTTCAGGCTTCATGGTAATCCGTTCATAATATTGACGTTACAGGCTGAAGGATGTTTCAGGCATCCTTCAGCCAAGCCTCATTTCGTTCGGCACAGAACGGAAAATCGTTCGCCTGAGATTGAAAAATCATTCGGCTGAGATTCATTTTTCGTTCTCAGCCGAATGATTTTTCATTTGCCTCATGATGAAAATCCGCTTTCTGCAATGAAAGGAAACTGAAAGATGGCCTCCCTATTCTTCATCCCATAACAAACTATACGACAAAGCGTTGACATGTCGCCTGAAAGATGAAGGCTCTTTTCTGAAAAACCTTGGGAGGGAAAGCATGCGGGACGTGGAAGCTATAAACACATAAAAAAAGCATCCATAATCCTTGGATTACCGATGCCTTTATATTTTGTCGGGATGACTGGATTCGAACCAGCGACCACTCGCCCCCCAGACGAGTACTCTAACCGAACTGAGCTACATCCCGTTTGCGGGTGCAAAAGTAGAAATTGTTTTTGAATTCTCCAAATAAATTTCTACTTTTGTGCTGGTATAACCCACATTTTAGGCAAAACATGCAAATCAGACTTACCGCGCCGCTACACCTGCGGCATAAAACCATACTGCCGGCCAGCAAAAGCATCAGCAACCGGGCCCTCATCATCCATGCACTGGCCGGAGGAAAAGACTTGCCGAAAAATGTGTCGGACTGCGACGACACATTCGTTATGGTAAGGGCACTGATGCAAACCGACGACCCCATCGACATCATGGCGGCCGGTACGGCCATGCGTTTCCTTTCGGCTTACTGGTCTGTGAACGAGGGAACACATACCCTGACCGGTACAGCCCGGATGAAACAACGCCCCATCGGCATCTTGGTAAATGCCCTGCGGACACTGGGCGCACAAATAGAATATGTGGAAACGGAAGGTTATCCCCCCCTGCGTATTTCCGGCGGACTGCATGAGGGAGGCCGGCTCAGCCTGCCGGGAGACGTGAGTTCCCAATACATTTCCGCTTTGCTGATGATCGGTCCGGTCCTAAGAAAGGGTTTGGAACTGGAACTGACGGGACAGGTCATTTCACGCCCCTACATCGACCTTACCCTGAAACTGATGAAAGACTTCGGTGCACAAGCGGAATGGACAGACGAACGACACATCAAGGTGGAACCGCAACCTTACCGTCCGACACCCTATTATATAGAAAACGACTGGAGCGCGGCATCCTACTGGTATGAAATGATGGCTCTGACGCCCGACAAAGACGCGGAAATCGTCCTGACCGGCCTGTTCGCAGACAGTGCCCAAGGAGATTCTGCCGTACATGGCCTGTTCGAACCGATAGGCGTGCACACGGAATTCTTCTGCGACGACGACGGAATACCATGTGTCAGACTGACCAAACAACCCATCGCCACGGAACGTCTGGAGTATGATTTCGTCAACCAACCAGACTTGGCACAGACATTTGTAGTCACGTGTGCCATGTTGGGGCTCCCGTTTCGTTTCACGGGTCTGCAAAGCCTGAAAATCAAGGAAACCGACCGCATCTCCGCACTTATCCGCGAACTGGACAAACTGGGGTATCCCTTGCATGAAGCCTGCGGATCAGAATTATTCTGGGACGGGCAACGCACTGAAGTCCGGCCACATCCGGCCATCGACACCTACGAAGACCATCGCATGGCCATGGCGTTTGCACCTTGCTGTTTCGTCGTTCCCGAAATATATATCAATCATCCGCAAGTGGTCAGCAAATCTTATCCCCATTATTGGGACCACTTGAAAGAAGCGGGATTTGAAATTACGGCCTTATGATTATCATTTACATTCTTATAGCCCTTGTCGTCGCGGCCGTCATTGCTTTCGTGGCCGGCAGTTTGCGCAACCGCTCACTGAAAAAGAAACTGGCACAAGGCGAAATCAGCGAAATGCCGACCGTGGTACAACCGCCACAGGAATGTTGCGGACAGCACGAAGTATGCGAAAAAGAAAGTCTGCTGGCTGCCGTAAGCAAACAAATAGAGTATTACAACGATGAAGAACTCGACCGTTTCCGGGGAAAGGACTCTTCCGCGTACAGCGAGACGGAAACGGACGAGTTTAGAGATGTCCTCTACACAATGCGCGATGACGAAGTGGCCGGATGGGTGCGCAGCCTGCAACTGCGCGGCGTTCCCTTGCCCGACGCATTGAAAGACGAAGTTTTCCTTATTATCGGAGAAAGGAGATTCGACCACGCATGAGCATCCTGTCTTACACTTTCTTCCAGAATGCCCTGTTAGGCAGTCTGTTGGCCAGTATCCTTTGCGGGCTGATAGGCACTTATATCGTTGCACGGAGGTTGGTCTTCATCAGCGGCGGCATCACCCATGCCTCGTTCGGCGGTATCGGTATCGGAGTTTACCTCGGATTTTCTCCCATACTCTCTGCAGCCGTGTTTTCCGTATTGTCCGCCTGCGGCATACAATGGTTCAGCCACCGCCGCGACATGCGCGAAGATTCGGCCATCGCCATTTTCTGGACTTTAGGCATGAGCATCGGCATCATTTGCAGTTTCTTGGCACCGGGCTTCACCCCGGAGCTGTCCTCCTATCTGTTCGGCAACATATTGACCGTGACCCCCTCGGACCTTTATTTGTTAGGCACATTGGCACTCATCGCCATTGTGGTTTTCACATGCTTCCTTCGTCCGCTCGTTTCCATGGCTTTCGATGCCGAATTCGCCCGTTCGCAACGCCTTCCGGTCATCACGGTGGAATATCTGATGATGGACTTCATCGCACTGACTATTGTAGCCTGCCTGCGTATGGTGGGCATCGTGTTGGTCATCTCCCTACTGACCATCCCTCAAGTAACGGCCAATATTTTCACGCATAGTTTCAAACGTATGGCATTGCTCTCCATCGTGACAGGTTACAGCGGCTGTCTGGGCGGCCTTTACCTGTCGTACCATTACAATATACCGTCGGGCGCCTCCATCATTTTCGTCTCCATACTCATCTATTTGGTGTGCAAAGGAATTTCATGGTCGATTATTCGATGGAGAAGGCAATAAAATACATGTTTTTCAGTTATCTAACTGTGTAAAGAACGCATTGGGAAAAAGGATTCTACATATCATCACCTCCGGACTCGTCCTCCTGTCCGTCCTGACGGCGTGTTCCACGAAAAAGAACACGTCGGGCACCCGTTTTTACCATGCCATGACGGCACGGTTCAATACGTACTTTAACGGGTCGGAGGCCTTCAAAGAAGGAGTCCTCGAACAACAAAAAGGACATAAGGACAATTACACGACCTTATTGCCCATGTATGCCGTGCGAAATAAATCTACGGCAGCCATGGGAAAGTCCAACTTCGAGACCGCCATCGAAAAATGCGAGAAAGCCATCAAGCTGCACTCCATAAAGGCGCGGCCGAAATCGAACGTCAACAAGCGGAAAACGGCCAAGGAAAAAGCGTATATGGCCCGTAAGGAGTTCAACCCATTCTTGCGGCACGCCTGGCTGCTCATGGGGAAAGCCCAATTCCAGCAGGGCAATTTCATCGAAGCGGCCTCCACGTTCAATTATATCAGCGGGCTGTATGCCGGACAGCCTGAAATCGTGTCCGTAGCCCGGGCCTATCTGGCCCGTTGCTACGTAGAACTGGAATGGCCTTACGATGCAGAGGATGTCTTTCATAAAATACAACGTGACAGTATCGGGAGTGAAGGAAAACGGGAATTCAACGCTTCATACGCCGATTACCTCATCTTCGTGAAACAATATAAAGAGGCTATTCCTTATTTGCAAAAAGCCGTCAAGAAAGAAAAAAGCAAACTGCAACGTGCACGCCTGAACTTCCTGCTGGGACAGTTGTACCACGAAACGGGAAACAAAGCAGAAGCCTACAAGGCCTTGCGGCGTGTCATACGTGCCAATCCTCCATACGAATTGTCTTTCAACGCCCGTATCCTGCAAACCGAGGCCATGGCCAGCGGGAACCACAATAAAATGGTGAAGAAATTGCGACGCATGGCCAAGAACAAGAAAAACAAGGACTATCAGGACCAGATTTATTATGCCATCGGCAATATCTATCTGGCCAACCGGGATACCGCCCGGTGTATCGGGGCATACGAAACCGGTGCCAAAGAAAGTACACAGAACGGCATTGCCAAAGCCATGGTATTGTTGCGTCTGGGTGAGATTTATTGGGACAAGGAGGACTATATCAACGCACAACGCTGTTACGCCGAACTGGTCGGCATATTGGACAAAGAAAACGAAGCTTACAAAGAGGCGGAACGCCGCTCAGGCATCCTGACCGAACTGGAACCTCATTTGTCGGCCATCAAACTGCAAGACAGCCTGCAATGGTTGGCCAAGTTGCCCGAAAACGAACGTAACGAGGCCATCGACAAAGTCATCGAGGCCTTGAAGAAGCAAGAGAAAGAAGAAGCACGCAAGGCCATGCAGGCCGAAATGGCTGCCAATATGCCCAAAACTCCCCCAGCCACACCCACCCTGCCTACGGGAAACCGCGGGGCGCAGGCGGGAGCTTCCGGACAAACCGGCACGTGGTATTTCTATAACCCGTCGGTCGTAGCCCAAGGCAAACGTCAGTTCCAACGTACGTGGGGCAAACGCCCGTTGGAAGACAACTGGCGGAGAAGCCATAAGAACGAGGACCGCACGGAAGATTTCGGAGAATATGACTACAGCGAAGAGAGCGACAGCCTGATGGCGGCACCAGACGACCGCCACGCCTTGGCCGACAGCATTGCCGAAGCCCAGGAGCGTATGGCCGACTCATTGGCCAGCGACCCGCACAACCGGGAATATTACCTGCAACAAATCCCGTTCACGGAAGAGCAGTTGCAAGCCTCCAACGACATCCTGCGTGATGCGCTTTATCAAGCCGGCATCCTGGAAATGGAGAGACTGGAAAATTTCGGTTTGGCACGGCGTACCCTGTTGCGTCTTATCGAAACGTTCCCGGACGTAGCCGACAAAGACAACGTGTACTACCATCTATTCCTTATCAACGGCCGACTGAATGACATGGCCGAAGCCGAACAGTATAAACAGCGGCTCATCGAGGAGTTCCCAGACAGCCGGTATGCCATCATGCTGGCCAACCCCAAATACGAGCTTTACGCAAGGCAGGGCAAGCACATAGAGGATTCTCTGTATGCCGCCACATACGAAGCTTACGGCAAGAACGAATATGAGGAAGTGTTCCGCAATTATTCCATTTCGACTTCGGATTTCCCGGAGGGGGCACACCGCGCTAAATTCATGTTCATACAAGCCATGAGCCAACTGTACGGCGGAGAACGGGACAGCTTCTTGGTCACGTTGAAACAAGTCATCGAGAAATATCCGAAAGACGAAGTAACGGAAATTGCACAAAGCATCGTGAAAGGCATTCAGGAAGGCCGGTCGCTGACCGACGGGAAATACGCGGCAAGCGACATCTGGAGCCGGCGTTCGCTGACGGCTCTGCAAGACTCCACAGCCGAAGCGCAGCAATTAAGCGACGAACGCCTCAGCAACTTCGTATTCCTGTTGGCCTATCCGGAAAACAGTCTGGACGAGGACCAACTGTTATATGAGATGGCCCTGTATAATTTCACCAGTTTTATGGTACGCAATTTCGACATCGACATCGTGAAGGCCGACGGACTGGCACAAATGCGCGTCAGCGGTTTCCTCAACTATGACGAGGCACACGCTTACGCCCAAAAGCTGTATGCCGATCCGCACATGAGTGTCGTGCTTAAAAACATACGTTCTGTCATCATCTCCGAAAGCAACCTGAAACTGCTGGGCACGGTCTTCAGTTTCGACGATTACAAGAAGTTCTACGATGAGAAGTTCGCACCGCTGCAAGTGCCGGAGGACCTGAGACTGGACGAACCTACTTCCATCGAAATCCGTACGCCGGACGACGAACCGCCTGCCGGAGACGAAGAATACGAAGAAGAGGAGGAAGACACGGACAGCGGTATTATTTTCTAACATACGAAACCATTACAATGATGAACAACGGTTTATTACTTTGGGTAGACGATGAAATAGAATTGCTGAAAGCGCATATTCTTTTTCTCGAAAAGAAAGGATACGAGGTAGAAACCGTATCCAACGGGCAGGATGCACTGGACAAGTGCAGCGAAACGACCTACGACCTGATTCTGCTGGACGAGAACATGCCCGGCCTGAGCGGGCTGGAAACCTTGTCGCGCATCAAGGAAATCACACCGGTCACGCCGGTAGTCATGGTGACGAAGAGCGAAGAGGAGAATATCATGGACCAGGCCATCGGTTCCAAAATTGCCGACTATCTCATCAAGCCCGTCAACCCCACGCAAATCCTCCTGACCCTGAAAAAGAACATCCATAAGAAAGAAATCGTCACGGAGGTGGCTCAAAACGCCTATCAACAGAACTTCGGCAAGATTGGCATGCAAATCAATGACTCATTGACGTTCGAGGACTGGAAAGAGGTGTACAAACGATTGGTATACTGGGAACTGGAGCTGTCCGAGACCGACAGCAACATGGACGAAATGCTGGGCATGCAGAAAACGGAAGCCAACCTGGCTTTTGCCAAATTCATACACAAACACTACGAAGAGTGGATCACCCACCCCGAAGACCGCCCGCTGATGAGTCCGGATATCTTCAAAACCAAAATATTCCCCCTGCTGAACCAAGGGGAAAAGGTGTTTCTCATCGTTCTGGACAACTTCCGTTACGACCAATGGCGGACACTCAGTACGGAACTGGCGGATGCGTTCCTCATCGACGAAGATATTTATTGCAGCATCTTGCCCACGGCCACACAATATGCGCGCAACGCCATCTTTTCCGGTCTGATGCCGGACAAAATCGCCCAAATGTACCCGGACCTCTGGGTGGACGAAGACGAAGAAGAGGGCAAGAACCTGAACGAAGGGCCTCTCATCCAGACCCAATTGGACCGTTACCGCCGTAAGAATACATTCAGTTACCATAAAATCAATGATTCGACTACGGCCGATAAACTTATCGGCCAGTTCAAACAGTTGGAAAAATATGACTTGAACGTCATTGTGCTCAACTTTATCGACATGCTTTCCCATGCTCGTACGGAATCGAAAATGGTGCGCGAACTGGCTTCCAACGAGGCAGCCTATCGCAGCATCACCCAAAGCTGGTTCCGGCATTCTGCCGTGAAAGACCTGTTCAAGGCCCTGGCCGCAAGCGACTACAAAATCATCGTCACGACCGACCACGGCAGTATCCGCGTAGATAACCCTGTAAAAGTACAGAGCAACAGTAAGGAAATCAATGCTAACCTGCGCTATAAGCTATCACGTAATATGGCATACAACCCCAAACAGGTATTTGAAATCACCCGCCCGGCCGAGGTACACCTTCCCTCACCCAATGTGAGTACGCGCTATATCTTTGCCACAGGACGCGATTTCTTTGCCTACCCCAATAATTACAACCATTATGTCAGTTACTACACCGATACCTTCCAGCACGGAGGTATTTCGATGGAGGAAATGATAATCCCGCTCATCACACTGAGCGGACGAAGCTGAAAGTAAATTGTAAATTCAATCTAATATGGAAATTAAAATTCAATCTCTGGAGCACATCCATGAAGCCGCCCGCGAGTTTATCGCTGCTATGGGGGACAATACTGTTTTCGCTCTCTATGGAAAAATGGGAGCCGGTAAAACGACTTTCATCAAGGCACTTTGCCAGGAGTTGGGCGTTGAAGACGTCGTTACATCACCCACCTTTGCCGTTATCAATGAATATCGTTCGGACATAGCAGGAGAATTGATCTACCATTTCGACTTCTATCGGATCAAGAAGCTGGAAGAAGTATATGATATGGGATACGAAGATTACTTCTACAGTGGTGCACTCTGTTTCATTGAATGGCCGGAGCTGGTAGAAGAACTGTTGCCGGGCAATACAGTGAAAGTAACCATCGAAGAGAACGAAGACGGTTCACGCACAGTGAGCTTCTAAAAGTTTGAAAAGTTCATAATAAAGGAAAAAATAATAGATATTTTCCTTTGAGTTATCAAAAAGAATGCCTATATTTGCAATATAGCAGAAAAGAACAAGGTACAGTAGTTTCAATATGCTGTGAATGTTCTTTCATAAACCTTAATTATGCAAAAATATACTTTCTCATATCAATATGGGAAATGCCCCTGATGTAATAGGGCGTGGAAGTGATTCCGCGCCCTATTTTTATGTCTTCTTCAACCAAAGACATGACGCGCACTTGGAAAACAGGTATACCCATGCCAAAACATCTCACCTTACCAAACCAAGAAGCAATCCTCTAATTTACAACTAAATACGAAACAAGAACAAATCTCCGCAGAACGAAAAATCATTCGTCTGCAATTGATTTTCCAATCGGCTGAGAATCGTTTTCCGTTCTGCGGAGATTATTTTTCAAAATGGCGTAGCGGCAGTTCTGTCTTACATTTTCACAGACTCGAACCGCTGCCGTCATAAACTTATAAATCAGGATTAATCCTCCTCACCGAAAGATTCCCCGTATTCCAACTCGCCCTGGACCACCCACAGGATATCTTCAGCCGCAAAGTCGCCCATCTTGTCTTTACGGGCCTGACTGATGACGTAATCCACTATTTTGTCCTGGTCGATTTCTATATAGCCGTCCTTGTCGGGCGCCGCATCCAGAATACCGCTATTGGCATAATACTCCACGATGACATCCAGAAAGTAATAAAGCTCTTCGTCCGTAAACTTGTCTTTTACTTCTTGCGGCAAGTAATTTTTGATGAACTCCACCGTGCGTGCATCGTCCTCAGCATCTTGCAGGAGTTCCTGTTCCAAACTGTCCATAACTTATATCTTTAAAGGATGGCCTTCAGCTTTTCCTCGAAAGTACTCTTCGGAGCCGCACCGACTTGTTTGTCCACCACCTCACCGTTTTTAATGAAGATCACAGTAGGCACGTTGCGCACACCGAAACGCATGGCCAAGCCGTCGTTTTCCTCCACATCGCACTTGCCGATGACAGCTTGTTCCTTATATTCTTCTGCCAACGCCTCGATATCCGGTCCGATTTTCTTGCACGGGCCACACCATGTCGCCCAGAAATCTACCACCACAGGCTTACCTGAAGCCAACAACTCTTCAAAATTTGAATCTGTAATTGCTAATGCCATTGTATTATTCCTTTTAATCGTTTGTTATTACTGACAAATATACTAATTTATTTTATATGACAGGACGGGTTTGCTTTGAATATAAGAAATTAAATCCTTTTTAACTGACACTTTCGCCAACTTGGATTGCATCGTCAGGTTCATCTGTCCCAACGGGTCGAGAATGTGGAAATAAAGGTCGGTATTGCCGGGACACTCCTTCACGATGTCGGAAAGCGAAAGCACGATATCCTCATCCAACGCATCCAAAGCCACGGATATCGTAATCCTTTCCACCAGAGTGTCTTTCACATCTGCCAGAAAATCAATGCGCCCGATACGGAAATCCAGTTTGGAAGGATCCCATTGCCGGGGCTGGCATTTAGCCGTAATATAGAGCGTATTCCCCACATCCATATATGAGCCCCATGTAGGCCAATCCTGTCCGAACAAAGCCAGCTCGTATGCTCCCGTGAAATCCTCCATCGTCACGATGCCATACGGCTTACCTGTCTTGGAGATACCCTTCCGTACGGCCGTGACCATGCCGCCCAGCGTGAGGTCCATATTGACAAACTGTTCCAAATCTTTCAAATCCGCCATGTGCACGTTGCACACATTTTGAAGTATGACGGCATAATCGTCCAACGGATGGGCGGACAGATAAATGCCGACCAAGTCGCGCTCCTTGTTCAAACGCTCCAACGAACTCCACGGTTCGGCCTGCGGCACTTCCGGCGTGGCGATTTCCACCATGTCCATATCCCCGAAAAGTGAATTCTGCACGGCATCCTTGTCGGTCTGGTAGCGCGAGCCGTAACGTGCCAACTGGTCGATAAAGCTTTCCCCTTTGGCATTCACGCCGAAATACTGTTCGCGGGTGATGCCGTCGAAACAATCGAAAGCCCCCGAAAGCACCAGGCTTTCCAGGTTATTCCGTTTCACGGCTCCGCTCGGCACACGTTGAATGAAGTCGAAAATGTTCTTATAAGTCCCGTGGGCTTCCCTTTCTTTCACGATGGCGTCCACAGCCGAATCGCCCAAGCCCTTGACGGCCCCCAAGCCAAAACGGATGTTTCCGTCTACGTCCACACTGAACTTCCGGCGGCTGATGTTGACGTCCGGTCCCAAGGTATTGATACCGATACTTTTGCACTCGCTCATCAGCTTTGTAATATCGGTAATGTTCGCCAAACTTCGGCTCATTACGGCCGCCATATACTGGGCGGGGAAATTGGCTTTCAGGTAGGCCGTCTGATAGGCAACCCAAGAGTAGCACGTGGCATGGCTCTTATTGAACGCATACGAGGCAAACTTCTTCCAGTCCGCCCAAATCTTTTCCAGCACTTTCGGGTCGTGGCCATTCTTCTTTCCGCCCTCGATGAACTTGGGATACATGTGATTCAGCTTTTCTATCAGCTTCTTACCCATAGCCTTACGCAATGTATCGCTCTCGCCTCGCGTAAAATCGGCCAACTGACGGGACAGCAACATCACCTGCTCCTGATACACCGTGATACCGTATGTGTCTTTCAGATACTTCTCCATACACGGTATGTCGTATTCCACCGGTTTACGTCCTTGTTTACGGTCGATAAAGTCGGGTATATAGTCCATCGGTCCCGGACGGTAAAGCGCATTCATGGCAATAAGGTCCTCGAATGTGGAAGGCTGCAATTCGCGCAAATACTTCTGCATGCCGGGGGATTCGAACTGGAACGTCCCGATGGTGCGTCCGTCGCAATACAGACGATAGGTGGCCGGGTCCGTAATGTCCAATGCGTCCACGTCTATTTCCATCCCGAGACTGTCGTAGATGTTGGCCTGGCATTCCTTGATGATGGAAAGGGTCTTCAGCCCCAAAAAGTCCATCTTGATCAATCCCGTGTCTTCAATCACGGAACCTTCGTACTGCGTACAGCGGAGCTTCTCTCCCGTTTCCTTGTCCTCGGCTGTGCTGACCGGCACCCAATCGGACACGTCGTCACGACAGATGATCACACCGCAGGCATGCACGCCCGTGTTCCGCACATTACCCTCCAGCATCCGGGCATAACGGATGGTGTCGCGCAACAAAGGATTCGGCGATGCCTCGGCCTGTTGCAACTCCGGAATACACGAGATGGCATTCGGGAGATTCATTTTACGCGACTTGCCGTTTTCGTCGTCCGGCAACTTGTCCGGTATGAGCTTACACAATCCGTTGGAAATGTCCAACGGCAGCTTTTCCACCCGGGCCACATCCTTTATGGCCAGTTTCGTGGCCATCGTACCATAGGTAATGATATGCGCCACTTTCTCTTCACCGTATTTCTGCGTCACCCAACTCAAGACCTTTCCGCGTCCGTCATCGTCGAAATCCACGTCGATATCGGGCAATGAAATACGGTCGGGGTTCAGGAAACGCTCAAACAGCAAATCGTATTCAATGGGATCTATCTTCGTGATACCCAAACAATAGGCCACCGCAGAACCGGCCGCCGACCCACGTCCCGGCCCCACGGACACGTTCAACTCGTGACGCGCAGCATTGATATAGTCCTGCACGATGAGGAAGTAACCGGGGAAACCCATCGTCTTCATCACGTGCAACTCGAAGTTGATACGTTCCCGCACATGCTCCGGCAGCGGGTCGCCATAAAGCTTGGCCGCCCCGATATAGGTCAGTTCAGCCAGATAATCGGCTTCCAACTTCAAACGGTAAAGCTTGTCACAGCCACCCAGTTTCTTCACTTTCTGTTCGGCGTCCTCGCGGCTGAGCACCACGTTGCCGTTTTCGTCACGGGTAAACTCCTCAAACAAGTCCTCATCGGTATATTTCTTCCGATAGCCTTCTTCGGTTCCAAATTCTTCCGGAATGGCAAAGTTCGGCATAATCGGCGCATGGTCGATGCTGTAAAACTCCACTTGGTCGCAAATGTCGCAAGTGTTGGCCAATGCCTCCGGCACGTCTGCAAACACTTCATTCATTTCCGCCCGCGTCTTGAACCATTCCTGTTTGGAATAAAGCATACGTTTCGGGTCATCCAAATCACGGTTGGTGCTCAAGCAGATCAAACGGTCGTGTGCTTCGGCATCCTCCTGTTCCACAAAATGGCAGTCGTTCGTACAGACCAACTTCACGTCATATTTACGGGCCAGTTCTATCAATTGCGCATTGGCCCGTTGCTGCAACGGGAAAGTCTCACGGTTGGCCCGTTGGTCCGGATCTTTCACCTCATGGCGCTGAAGTTCCAGATAATAGTTGTCTCCAAACACGCGTTTGTACCACTGCACCGCTTCTTCAGCCCCTTCAAGGTCGCCCGACAGTATTTTCCGAGGAACTTCACCGGCTATACAAGCCGAACAGACAATCAAACCTTCACTGTGCGCCTCCAGTTCAAAACGGTCCGTACGCGGACGCACATAAAAACCGTCTGTCCACGACTTGGAGACCAATTTGACCAAGTTATGATACCCCGTTTCATTTTTAGCCAACACGATTAAATGATACCGCCGGCCGTCCTTTTCTTTTTCCATCTGATCCAGACGACGAGGCGCCACATACATTTCACAACCGAATATCGGTTTGAACAAACGTTTCCGGGCCGCCACCAACTCCACGCGAGCCGTGGCCAACTGATCGGCAATCGGAGGAAACTCCGGTTGCGCCTCCGGCACGAAATTCGCCTCAGCCGGTATCGGCTCGTCATTCGCTTCTGCCCGCCTTCTCAGTTCATCGGCTTCTTTCTGCTTCTTTTTCTGCCCGTCCACCCATTCTTTCAGGGCCGCATCCTCACCGTTCTCCAACAAGGCGATACGCTTCTTCCACATTTTGATGTCCGCATTCGTACCGCTGTTCTTTTTGGTCGTATAATTAAAAAACTCCTTGATGGCCATCATGTTGCCATGGTCGGTGATGGCCATTCCGCGCATACCGTCTTTCATCGCCTTGTCAACCAAGCGCGACACGCTGGCCTGACCGTCGAGGATGGAATATTGGGTGTGCACATGAAGATGTACGAAGTCCTGCATAATAGTTACAATTTGGTAAAACAGAAATTACGGGCTAAAGTTACGCCACATTGAGGAAACCAACAAAATAAACCTTCGTTTTTTAACATAAAAGACTTTTTAGGGGTCGGCCTTTGAAAAAGAAAGTAGGGAATTTTGCATTTTAACGGAATATAGCTACCTTTGTCCGCTAATACAAGGGGAAAACTCCATGGGACGCAAATTGAATAAATTAAAAAAAATCAGAATACATCGGGAAGGAACGCACACGCTCATCGCGGGTGCAGGGGTGTTGTTGCTGTTCAACGCCTGCCTTTACTATGCTTTTGAATGCAAGCTCCCGTTCTATATTTCTGCAACCGTATGCACGGTCATCTACCTTATCGTAGTCAATTTCTTCCGATGCCCGGTCAGACGTTTCGAAGGGGACACGGAAAACGTTGTCGTAGCTCCGGCCGACGGTAAAATCGTCGTGATAGAAGAGGTGGACGAAAACGAATATTTCCATGACCGCCGACTGATGGTTTCCATATTCATGAGCTTGACCAACGTGCATGCCAACTGGATTCCGGTGGACGGAACCGTAAGGCTGGTGGAACACCATGACGGAAACTTTCATAAGGCTTGGCTGCCGAAGGCCAGCATTGAGAATGAACGTTCCACTATCGTCATCGAAACACCGGACGGGGTCTTCATCATGGCCCGGCAGATTGCCGGTGCTATGGCCCGACGCATCGTGACATACGCCCGCGAAGACGAAGACTGTTATATCGACGAACACATGGGATTCATCAAGTTCGGTTCCAGAGTAGACCTTTTCCTTCCGGTCGGGACCAAAGTCAACGTCAAATTGGGGCAAAAGACGGTGGGTAACGAAACCATCATCGCCAAATTATAATAAAATGTTATATGGCAAATATCATCATACGACAGATTCCCAACAGCATTACTTGCTGCAACCTGATTTCCGGCTGTATGGCTACGGGTGCAGCTTTCTACGGTAATTACAGTTGGGCGTTTCTGCTCATTGTCATAGGAGCCGTATTCGATTTCTTCGATGGGATGTCGGCTCGCGTGCTGAAAGTATCCTCCCCCATAGGAAAGGAATTGGATTCGTTGGCAGATGTAGTGACCTTTGGAGTAGCCCCTTCGGCCATGATATTCCATCTGTTCCATCGGGTGGTCTACCCCGACTTCATGGAACCGCTACGCGACGTGATGCCCTATACGGCTTTCCTTATGGCAGCTTTTTCGGCTTTGCGATTAGCCAAATTCAATATCGACACGCGGCAAACATCGTCTTTCATCGGTGTACCTACCCCGGCCAACACCTTGTTTTGGGCTTCGCTGATTGTGGGCAATTACGGTTTTTTGGTTTCAGAAAAGTTCAATGCTTTCTTCCTTTTCATGTTCATGTTGTTATCCTGTTTCCTTTTGGTAGCGGAGATTCCCATGTTCGCCCTCAAATTCAAGAACCTTTCCTGGCAAGACAATAAAATTAAGTTTATTTTTATCTTGACTTGTATTCCCATGATTATCTTTCTGGGGTTCAGTTGTTTTGCAGCCATCATCGCATGGTATGTCATTCTTTCCGTCCTGACTTCGCGACAGAAAACACACTGATTCTGGCATGGTTCTTGTTTATAAGTCCGGCAACAAAGCATAAAAAATTATATTTATGACAGGTCCTTTCGGATGTTTATTCGGTTTACTTTTTGCCTTTTTGGCCTTCCTACTCATTATGGTTCTTAATATAGCCAGAAGAGTACGGAACATCATGTCTTCATTTTCTCCCAAGAACCATAAACAACAGTCTTCATCCGGTAATCCCCACGGACAAACCACGTCGCAAAATCATTCTCAATCCTCGTCCCACGGTTCGCACAAAATATTCGACGACAACGAAGGGGAATATGTGGACTACGAGGAAATCAAATAAAAGAAACCTAACGCTTCCCCTTAAAGAAGTCTTTCAGCAAAGCCACGGACTCGTCCGCCATCACACCACTCACCACTTCCGTTCGCGGATGTATGGCTTGCGGTGCAAACATCCTGTATCCTCTTTTTTCATCCGTTGCCCCGTAGACCAGGCGTTTCACCTGTGCCCATCCGATGGCCCCCGCACACATCACACACGGTTCCAAGGTTACGTAAAGCGTACATTCGTTCAAATACTTTCCGCCTAAAGCATTGGCAGCCGCCGTAATCACCTGCATCTCGGCATGGGCCGTCACATCCGTCAACGTTTCCGTCAGATTATGTGCACGTGCCAGAATACGGTCGCCGCAAACGACTACGGCCCCTACCGGTATTTCATCCTCTTCATAAGCACGCCGCGCCTCTTCCAGCGCTTTTTTCATGTAAAAAGCATCATCTGCCATATCTTCACAATTTAGTACATGCAAAAGTAAGATTTCTGCAAGGATTCACCAATATTTTTAATAAATTTGCAGCACGGGAATCCAACAAATCGATATGGCCGCGCACAATGAACTGGGAAAAGAGGGGGAACTACTGGCTGCAAATCATCTGCAATCAGAAGGTTATGTCATCCGACACCGGAACTGGAGGTGCGGACACAAGGAATTGGACATCGTGGCCGAAAAAGACGGCACGCTGGTCTTCGTGGAAGTAAAGACCAGAAAAGACGTTTTATTCGGACTCCCCGAAGACGCTGTCACAAACGGGAAAATACGACGCATTGTCAGTTCGGCCGACGCCTACTTGCGCAAATACGCCATCGACCTTCCGGTACGCTTCGACCTTATCACCATCGTAACGGGAGAAAACGGGCTTCCCCGGCTAAGGCATATAGAGGACGCCTTTTACCCGCCGCTATACTGACCTGCAACACGATTAGAATATTTTGAATATGACGCATTCACTTTACATATTGGACGATTCGCCATGGTTTGAATGGATACGACTCCACTCGACAGATTCCACCATCGATTTCCTGAAACACTATCGTCCTGTTTCTCCGAAAGACATGATTCTGGTCACGGCAGACTTCCAGACTGCCGGACGCGGACAAGCCGGCAACTCTTGGGAGTCGGAAGCCGGTAAGAATCTTTTGTTCGGGCTGCTCTTCCATCCCCGTGAAGTGGAAGCCAACCGGCAGTTCATCCTGTCCCAGGCCGTGGCACTGTCTATCTGCGAAACGTTGTCCGACTACGCCGAAGACATCCGCATCAAATGGCCGAACGACATCTACTGGAAGGACCGGAAAATCTGTGGCATGCTCATCGAAAACACCTTGGTAGGACGATGTATCGAGAATTGCATCATAGGAGCCGGCATCAATATAAACCAACAAACGTTCTGTAGCGATGCCCCCAATCCGGTCTCGCTCCGGCAAATCACGGGAAAAGAACAAGAACCGGTATTCATCTTAGCCGACACCATCAAACGCTTCAAGGACTATTATCGGAAAATCCAACAAGGCCAAACGGAGGACATCGTCCGTAACTACCGGGAACGGCTTTACCGGCACAACGGTTTTCATCTTTACCAAGACGCGGACGGCGTTTTCGAAGCTGAAATCCACGACGTGGAACCCACCGGGCATCTGGTCCTGACAGACAGGGACGGCACGACACGAAGATATGCCTTCAAGGAAGTAAGCCACCTGATACCGTCGGACACAACCCTGTCCGCCCCATTCGTACTTTAACCCACCAAAATACTTTATTATGGCTAAATTCAAAAGAATACTCCTCAAACTGAGCGGCGAGAGCCTCATGGGAGAACAACGTTACGGCATCGACGAAAAGCGTCTGGCCGAATATGCGGAACAAATCAAAGAAGTGCACGACATGGGCGTGCAAATCGGCATCGTCATCGGCGGCGGCAACATATTCCGCGGCCTGAGCGGTGCAGGAAAGGGATTCGACCGTGTCAAAGGCGACCAAATGGGCATGTGCGCCACGGTCATCAATTCGCTCGGACTGAGCAGCGCCCTGGGAGCCATCGGCGTAAAAAGCCGCGTGCTGACCGCCATCCGCATGGAGCCTATCGGCGAGTTTTACAGCAAATGGAAAGCCATCGAGTGCATGGAAGCCGGAGAAGTGGTTATCATGAGCGCCGGCACGGGCAATCCTTATTTCACGACCGACACGGGTTCCTCGTTGCGCGGCATTGAAATCGAAGCCGACGTGATGCTTAAAGGGACGCGTGTGGACGGCGTGTACACGGCCGACCCGGAAAAAGACCCCACGGCCACGAAGTTCAGTGAAATCACATACGATGAAATCTACCACAAAGGCCTGAAAGTAATGGACCTCACCGCAACTACGATGTGCAAGGAAAACCATCTGCCCATCTACGTTTTCAACATGGACGTGTACGGCAACCTGAAAAAAGTAATGGAAGGAGAAAACATCGGGACTTTGGTACACAACTGATTCCATATCCGCCTCGGAACGACCGACAAATAAAACGCAATGCCCGTCATGTCGCATACATGACGGGCATTTTATACTCCAATAACAGCAATCAGTGGGATACAGAATCCGAAAACACGTTAATCACCACCACACCGGCAATAATCAAAGCCAACCCCAACACGGCCGGCCAGTCAAGATGCTGTTTGAACACCGTGAAACCGATGACGGCTATCAGCACGATTCCCACGCCCGACCAAATGGCGTATGCAATGCCCACCGGGATGTGTTTCAGCACCAAGCTAAGGCAATAAAAAGCCGCCGCATACCCGGCTACCGTCACCACCGAAGGCCAAAACTTCGTGAACTGCTCGCTTTGTTTCAGAAAAGAAGTCGCCACTGTTTCAAAAACAATAGCCATCAACAATACCAAATAACTCTTCAGCATATCCCTCTCTTTTTAGAATGAAACTACAAAGATAGGTTTTTAAAAGAAAAAGAGCAAATAAGATGAAAACGAGTACCGTGTCAGAAGACTTTCCGATAATTCCTCCTCCGTTTTATTGCAGATGAATAAAAAATCCGCTACTTTTGTTTTTTAAAGTATCATAGTATCAATATATCATCTTAACAAAAGAACAGATTATGGCAGATTCAAAGACTATCCTTGACGAAGCGCAGGAGAAAATGGACATGGCGGTAATGTATCTGGACGAAGCCTTGGCGCACATCCGTGCGGGAAAGGCTGATATCCGTTTGCTCGACGGCATCCGTGTGGACTACTACGGCACGCAGAGCCCGATCTCGAACGTGGCCAACGTATCGGTGCCTGACGCACCCGATGCCCGCAGCATCGCCATCAAGCCGTGGGACAAAAACATGTTCCGCGTCATCGAAAAAGCGATTATAGATTCCGAATTGGGCATCATGCCGGAAAACAACGGTGAAATTATCCGTATCGGTATCCCGCCCTTGACCGAGGAACGCCGCAAACAGTTGGCCAAACAATGCAAGGCCGAATGCGAAACGGCAAAGGTCAGCGTACGCAATGCACGCCGCGACGCCATCGACGCCCTGAAAAAAGCCGTGAAAGACGGTATGGCCGAAGACGAACAAAAGAACTCGGAAGCCAAACTGCAAAAAATCCATGATAAGTATATCAAACAAATCGATGACTTGTACGCGGCCAAAGACAAAGAAATCATGACCGTCTGATGCGAGGGCTCGTCATCCGTAATACAGGAAGCTGGTACGTCGTCCGCACGGACGACGGCCAGCTTGTCGATTCTAAAATCAAAGGTAACTTCCGCCTGAAAGGTATACGCAGCACCAACCCGGTGGCCGTAGGCGATTTTGTGCAGATTACCGTTAATGCGGAGGGGACGGCTTTCATCACGGAGATAGAAGACCGTAAGAACTACATCATCCGGAAAGCTTCCAACCTGTCCAAACAAAGCCACATCATCGCAGCCAACGTAGACCAGGCTTTTTTAATCGTGACCGTCAGCCATCCGGAGACTTCCACCACCTTCATCGACCGTTTCCTGGCTTCGGCCGAAGCGTACCGCGTCCCGGTATCGCTCGTTTTCAACAAGACCGATTGTTACGATGCCGACGACCTCCGCTACATGGAAGGCATGATGCACCTGTACACCACCATCGGCTATCCCTGCCATGCCTGTTCCGCATTGCAGTCCATCGGTATCGACGCGCTGCGCGACAGCCTGAAAGGCCAGACCACTTTGCTCTCGGGCCATTCCGGTGTAGGAAAGTCCACTTTGCTGAACACGTTGATACCCGACCTGAACGTACGGACGGCAGAAATATCCGCCGCACACGACACGGGCATGCACACCACGACATTCAGCGAAATGTTCAGTCTGCCCGGCGGCGGTTATGTCATCGACACCCCGGGCATCAAAGGATTCGGCACGTTCGACTTCGAAAAAGAAGAAATGGCACACTACTTCCGCGAAATTTTCCGGATTTCGGCAGACTGCAAATACAACAACTGCACGCACACCCATGAACCGGGTTGCGCCGTGCGTCGCGCCGTAGAGGAACATCTCATCAGCGAAAGCCGCTATGCCTCTTACCTGAACATGCTGGAAGACCGGCATGAAAGCAAATACCGGCAAGGTTATTAACATTTCAACTACTCCCCATGGAAATCATTACCATCATCATCCTGTTTCTGTTCTGCACCCTTCTGTTGGCCGCAGAACTGTTCATCCTGCCGGGCACAGGCGTGGCCGGCATCGCCGCAATCTGTTGTCTGGTGGGTGCCAATTACTTCACCTTCGTCTGGTTCGGGCTTACCACAGGACTTTGGTTATCCGCCGCGTCACTCGTAGCCTGCATCCTCGTAGGCTATTGGATGCTACGTTCCAAGACACTGGAAAAATATTCGTTGCACAAGTCCATCGACTCCACCGCCGCCACACAGGATCAACTTTCCGTACAGCCCGGCGACGAAGGAGTAGCCGTCACCCGCCTGGCTCTCATCGGCAATGCAGACATCGGAGGCCGGTTGGTGGAAGTCAAATCTGCCGACGGTTTTCTGGACGAAGGTACTCCCGTAATAGTAGTTCGCGTAGAGGACGCCCAAATCACAGTCAAAAAGAAATAAACATATTATTCACCCTTTAATTTTCTGATATCATGTTATTAGATCCAGTTGTTTTTCCGGTATTCATTGCCATTGTCGCCATCGTTATCCTGGCGATATTTTTCCATTTCGTACCGTTCTTCCTTTGGCTTTCCGCCAAAGTCTCCGGCGTACACATCTCGCTCATCCAGCTATTCCTGATGCGCATCCGTAACGTGCCGCCCGGCGTCATTGTGCCAAGCCTCATCGAAGCCCATAAGGCCGGTCTGAAGAACATCACCCGCGACAATCTGGAAGCCCACTACATGACGGGCGGACATGTGCAACGCGTGGTACATGCCTTGGTTTCGGCATCGAAAGCCAACATCGACCTGCCTTTTGAAAAGGCCACGGCCATAGACCTGGCCGGCCGCGACGTGTTCGAGGCCGTGCAGACTTCCGTCAATCCGAAGGTAATCGACACGCCACCCGTGGCCGCCGTAGCCAAAAACGGTATCCAGTTGATAGCGAAAGCCCGTGTCACCGTACGCGCCAACATCCACCAACTGGTGGGAGGTGCAGGCGAGGACACCATCCTGGCCCGTGTAGGCGAAGGTATCGTTTCTTCCATCGGATCGGCCGAAAACCACGAGCAAGTTCTGGAAAATCCGGACTCCATCTCCAAATTGGTACTCAAAAAGGGTCTGGATGCCGGTACGGCTTTTGAAATCCTGTCCATCGACATTGCCGACATCGACGTAGGTAAGAACATCGGTGCCACCCTGCAAATCGACCAAGCCAACGCCGACAAAAACATCGCGCAGGCCAAGGCCGAGGAACGCCGTGCCATGGCTATCGCCGCCGAACAGGAAATGAAAGCCAAGGCGCAGGAAGCACGTGCCGAAGTCATTCAGGCCGAAGCCGAAGTGCCCAAAGCTTTGGCACAAGCCTTGCGCGACGGTCACATGGGTTTCATGGACTACTACAAACTGGAAAACCTGAAAGGCGACACGGCCATGCGTGAGAACATCGGCAATCTGACGAAAGACGAAATGAAAGATATTCTGAAGTAAACCGGACATCATTTCCCCTATCCCCCCATAAACCTCTTTCTTATCCCCTAAAAAGGAGGAAAGAGGTTTATTCTTTACCCACGTTCAAACGGCAGGCTCGCCCGAGCAGGCCAAAAGTAAGGAAATCACATAACAACGCTCCGAAATACACTGCTCACATTTTCAAGATGTTATGATGGCTAAAAAAATCTCCTGAGATTGGAAAATCAATCTCAGGAGAACTTTTTTTCGTTTGGCTGAGAATGAATTTTCAATCTCAGCCAAACGATTTGGCGGATTGCGGTGTATATTCTTTTCATGGCATTCCTTTTAATACAATCTCACTTCAGTATTAACCTTAATGCAGCATAACCTTCCGCACATAAACCTTTCCTTGTATTTCAACACGAACCAAGTATAATCCGACTGGCAGTTTATTACAATAGTGGATACCATCCCGTACGCAGCCACTTTCAACAGCCCGGCCATCCATACCTATCACTCTAAACCTTGCCTCTTCAGGAGCATAAATACAAATGCAATGTTCCGTAGGATGGGCCGACACTAACAGGTTCGGGGATAAAACCGTTCCGGTAATTCCATCTTCCTCATCATCCTCCCATCCGGCCGATGCTTCTTTGTCTTCTTCCTCCATCACCGTATTTACATTAGACCAGATTTCTATTTCGGATATATTGCAAGCAGCCGACCAATTATATACAGCCAAGTACCTGTACTTTCCCACAGGCCCTACGGTATAGCAACCTTCCGCACCGTCCTCAGTCAGCCAAGTATTCTCTAAAACGGGAATCCCGTCATAAATGTTTCCATTAGTACGCAAGACATCCTTCGCCTCCGATTGGTTCCATTCTCCTTTGAATCCCCCTTCAACGGTATTACCTAAAACCTTCATTTGTTCTCTCGTATCTTGCGTCACACCGTCATTATAACAAGAAAGCCGGTTTATCTCCAAACCGCCCTCCCCGAAATCGTATACCAAAAAATACTGGTGCCTCAGTCCTATTGGTGTATCCTTAATACCATCGGAGGCCGCTATCAAAGCCGCCTCCGATTCATTAGTCTTGTCATTCCCATTCGCATCATATACATTCACCGCCACAGCCTTCTCATTTATATCCACCGGTTTCAGTTCCGACTTCTCCAAAGGCACAATACGAAGTTCTTTTAAATCTAATGTATGCCCCTTTCCTTGCATATACACTCTTAACACGGTGGCCCCACACCTGACGGTCACGGTTCCCAACAGCTTTTCCGTCCAACCATTGGAAGGCTGTAGTTCCTTTCCCTTTTTTTCTCCTCCGTCAACGGCTACAAACAGTTTTGTTCCGGCTGACGAACTCCGGTAAGTGGCGTACACATTATACCGTTTTTCCACATTTGCGTCCATATTGTCATCCGGTGCCGGGAATACCATGGTATAACTCATCCATTCTCCGTGTTCCATGTCCGTCACATAAACCTCGTCCCCCTCTTTTCCTATTTCTACCGTGCCATCCGTCCGGTAAACCGACGACCGCTCCTTTCCGACATTATGATACGTGTGCATCTCTCCATCTCCTGTATAAAAATCATAGTCGACAGCTTTTATCACACACGGAATCGTAGGCATCCCCGACACCCGAACTCCGTCCTTCCATGTCCCGGCGTCGCCGACCATCCAATCCGTACGTTTCTTCGTCAACGTCCCCCAACCGGCCCATTCATAATACCAATTAGGTGCTACGCCCCAGTTTTCATGCCCATAATCCGCCATCATCTTGTCATAAGCCCGCTGTAGCCAAACATAATCGTCTACAGATACGCCTGCCCTAACCCGGTAATGTTCCAACGCTTGCGTCTTCCATCCACCCGGTCCAAACACTTTACCTCGATCGGCGGATGCCATGCTTTTGGCTTCCCAACGCTTGGAACGGCTTACTGCCTGGTAGAATTTACCGTTCTCAAAAGTGCACTCCTCCTCATTGGCCGTGTAAGCCGTAGGTTCCCATGGTTGCATTTGGTCGGGAAAAGACATTATCCCCGAAAGGTTGTATCGGATGTTGAATTCAATTCCTTTTAGAATCCTGTTATCCAACCAACCATATAAAGAGTCACCTTGATTCCAAGCCATTTCCGCGATTGCAGTATAATTTCCGATACCTCCCATCGTATGTCCTTGGTCACGACAAGACTCCTGACACTGTCCGTTACGATAAATATAATAACGCAGTGCCTCATCGGAATGGTATTCTTCCCCGGAAGCAGGCCATGTCACATTATAATCCCGTTTAAACTCATCCTCGCTAATCAGACTACCCTGTACCGGAGGTCCGGCCTGATAAGGCAAATCGTCCTTACGCCCGGGCAAGCAAGCCAAATAACGATAACCTCTGTCATACATCGTATCATTATCCAAATAAATCCCCATAGCCATCAAGCCACGGACTGCGAACAATCCTTGATTGCCGAAACGTCCCGGGTCGAACTTATAAATATTCCAATAAAAAGACACTCCATTCTTATTGTCATCCGATGACTTATAGGAATCTGCCGAGACTTTAGTACTGTAAAACGGATAAACCAGCATTTTCTTGAAGGCTTCTTGATCTTCCGGACGCCATCCTTCATAAGCACGCAACAACTCGGCCGCCTCTATCAACATGTATATCTTGCCGTTGTCGAGAGGTGCCGTTCCACGACTACTGGCATTCACCAAACGATTATACCGGTTCAACCTTTTCACGGCATCATCTGCATAAGCCTTGTTACCCGTAATATGGTAAAGCAATGCCATATCATGTGCCCGGCGTCCGTCGGCTCCAATGGTTCCATTGAATTTGCCCTCTTTAATTTGTGTGATATCTGCATAATTACCATCACCGATTTGTGAGTAGCCGTCTTTCAACATGTGCTGAAACGTGGTATAAAACGGCTCCTGCCGGGCCTCTACCATCGCTTTCATCCTATCCAGGTCTGCCTGTGTGTAAGTGATACCCGGATGGACAAAAGTCCTTTTCTGTGCCTGGCCTTGCAAAAAGACGAGCATCCCTAAAGCAAATGCCACTTTCCTCCATACTTTCCCCTTCTTCATTATTCCCAACTTGTTTATCATGGCTTCCATATATTACATTACCATTTACCCTTATATGATTGTATACGAACGAAGCGGCATATACGCGTAAGCCCGTCTGCGTTTTAACACTATTTATGACGATACACCCGTTATAACGCTTCTCCCTTATACTTTTTGTATTGCCGCGTCTCCTCCCGATTAATTTCCCGCAAATGTATGGCCGCACCTCCACGGGGTCTCAAACGGAATTTCAATACCTGCGAAGCATTGACCCGTTTGTATACGCATTTTACATGGGTCCGGGTTTTTACCTCTTCTCCGCCATCCGTATATATTTGAGCCAGATATGTCTTCCCCTCTTCCAAGAAAGAAAGGGGAACATCTTCCTCCGCCCCGTCATTATTGGTCAAAAGCCCTACAAACCATTCCTTCTCCTTACGCCGGGCCATGACTATCCCCTTACCCGGATGTCCGGAAAGCACCTTGGAATCATCAAATATCGTAGGCAGGTTCTCAAACCATTCTATTTCCGGTTCTCCTTGATAAGCCGAAGGTTTATCGTACCAGAAAAGGGTCTGCAACGGACTGTAAAATACCAGCGAAGCTGCCAACTGATGGGCATGTGTATTCTTCAAACGCTCGTCATAATAACAGATGGTGTAGTCTGCCGCCCCGTTTATCATACGCGTAAAAGGCAGAATGGTGTTGTGCGTTGCATCCGGAAACTCCTCGTTTCCTAAAATACCCTCCTGTGTCAGTAAATTAGGATAGGTACGACTGAAACCAGAAGGCCGGAACTCATCGTGGATGTTCATCAAAAGATGGTTCTCCGCAGCCAAACGTACCAAATCATGCAACCATGTAGCCCATCGGTGACTTGCATACTGTACAAAACCCGACTTTACCCCTACTATCCCCCATTCATGCAAGATAGGAAATAATTCACGCGCTTGTTTCATCAATGCATGCTGGTTGACATACAACCAGACTCCTACTCCTTTTCCTTTCGCATACTCAACGATACGCGGCATATCCAATGTCTTCACGACCTTTGTGGCATCTCCGTCATGCGATCCACAAGGCATATACCATTTCCAATCGAAAAGCATATAGGGTATGTGATGATTGGCGCAAAAATCCACTGTTTCTATGGCTCCTTCCGTAGTCATTGTCACTTCACGCATGATCTTTCCCGGCTTCACCCATTGCGCCGCATCGACAATCTGACATGCAGGATTCAAATTCTGTATGATATCATTATGTTCCAACAAATCTCCCGGACGGTCAGCCGCCATGATGACTTTCCACGGTGTGGCACAATAGGTCACCACATCCACAGGACTATACATGACAGAAACCAACGTATTAGCCTTCTTTTCCGAAGCCACAAATTTAGTCAGACACCAATCATCCACATCCGCATCAACCAAAGCTACCCACTTTCCTCCCGGCAATTCCACGGTCAAAGCCCGTTCCACCGAATGTTTGATGCTGCTTATGGGCAGATATTCAAACTTAGCTTGCGCCCATTGCTCAGTCCAGGCCATAGAGAATGAAGGAAAAGTATATTCCGTTAAATCTGCCGTTACCTTATGAAAAATAGCTTTGGGATGTTCCGGAAGAAAGTAACGGAAAGCAATACCTTCATCGTATGCCCGTACCTCCATATTCAGTCGGTAATCCGAACCATCCTTTTTGGAAAGGTACATCGTGGCCGATCTATAATGGTCACGTACCACGCTACGCTCTCCGTACAGTGGATTCCAGATTTCATCGTGAAGAGGATGATATGTCACAGAATCAACGTCCATATTATCCATCCAACATCCAGGTTGTTCCAAATCACGCACTCCAAGTGACATTTCCCAGACACGATTGTCCATATCAAGTCCTGCACGAGACGTTTCTATCACAGGAGCTCCCCGATAATCCACACGATAACACAATTCATTCGTCCCCGAAGCCGTTCGACGTACCTCAAAAGAAACATAATGAGACCCATCGGGAGAAAACAGCTCCATTTTCGGTTCACTCTCAGCCCATAATGCCGATACGCCCCCAAACATGAGCACCAACACTTTTACTTTTTTCATTAGTTTCATTTTAATCTTATTAATATCTTCCATGTAAATTATCCAATTATCCACTTCTCCACCCTTGACTATACGCCACCTCTGGCAAGAAGACAATATTACTCTTATAATTAAATACGTTTCAGTGATGTTTATTACGCATTCAAACATCCATAATATAACACAAAATATATTAAATCACAGTATTGACAACATAGCAGGCATTATTGGGCATTTTCTCAAATCTCATCCGATAATACCGTAAAAAAACAGAGCGTAACAAATATACGTTCAAGCTATCTGCTACACTCTCCAATATAAGAATAAGGAAAGAACCTCCTCCCTCTACTTTTCCCGCTACTTAGCTTCTTGTCCCCGCCGCTTCATCTCGCGGTCCGACCATTTCTTCAGGCGTTTGTATTCCTTTTTGGTCAACCGCATGAAAGAACCGTGCTGCGGTGCCTCCACCCCTTCTATGGTGACAGGGGAATGGAAATTCTGCATACGTTCGTCGGCCTGACAGATACGATACTGCCGGGGTTTCGTGGAATATTGGATATAGGCCACCCGCCAAGTGCTGTCTCCTATCAGTTGGAAAGCCGAGCATCCTTCGCATTTCCGATTGCCCTCGAAACGCACATAGTCCGTTTCGCTCTTAATCCGGTAAGGTCCCGTCAGCTTGTCGGCCACGGCAGCAAAGATTCCCGGCGTTCCGCCTTCCTTTTTTATCAGCATGTGATACTTGCCATCGGCCGAGATATAGTTGATGTCCGCGTCAATCGTAGCATAGCCCCAGTCGAACATCAAGCGGGGCTTGGTCAGTGTCGTAAACGAATGGTCGGCATAAGAATAATACATGCGGTCATACTTTTCTTCCTCCGGATTCCACAAAGAATAGTAAATCATATATCCGCCTTTCGTCCCGTCCGGCCATACGTAGGCAGGATCCCAAAAAATCTGCGGAGCCCAAACCCGTTTTATCCCAGTATAGTCACAATACACATCCGGAGAATCCGGGTCGGAAAAGACGGAAGGACCTTTACGAAAATCGAAAGCCACGGATTCCCAGTGTATCAAGTCATCACTGCGAAGCAGGTCTATGCCATGGTTGAACCAGGAACGGCTTTTACGGTTGCTCATATCCGTCGTCACCATCACGTACCCTTTGCCGTCGTACGTCCTGCAAATATAAGCATCGCGCGCCCCTCCCTCTATGGGGGAAAGCTTCTCTACATCGTACACGGGATCACCTCCTAACAGGTCTTCGTAATGCAAGCCGTCCCGACTCAAGGCGTATGCCGTCCATTCTCCACGGCCGCTCATGTGACAGTATAAATAACCGTAATCTCCCTTTTGAAGATTTTGCGCTGCAAGCGGGGCGCATGCCATCCAGACCGCACAACCCCATGCCCACCATTTGTTTCTCATGTTTCTTTCTGTTTTTGAAGATTAAAAAAACCGCTGCACAGAATCACTTCTCCGCAGCGGCAAAAAACGGTGACACTATAAACCTATATACCATAAAAACGCCACCGTTATTCTTTTATCTGTATGAAAGATTATTTCTTACAGACGTTCCAAGGTTTGATTTGCTTGAAGAAATCGTTGCCTTTGTTATCCACCAGGATAAACGCAGGGAAGTCTTCCACTTCAATTTTCCAGATGGCTTCCATCCCCAACTCAGGGTATTCCACGCACTCGATGCTCTTGATGTTGTTCTGCGCAAGGATGGCCGCCGGACCACCGATAGAACCGAGGTAGAAGCCGCCGTGCTTCTTGCAGGCATCGGTCACTACCTGACTGCGGTTCCCCTTAGCCAGCATAATCATGGAACCGCCATGGCTCTGGAACAAGTCTACATACGGGTCCATACGGTTGGCCGTAGTCGGCCCCATGGAACCGCAAGCCATACCCGACGGGGTCTTGGCCGGACCGGCATAATAAATAGGATGGTCCTTGATGTATTGCGGCAAGTCTTCGCCACGGTCGAGACGCTCTTTCAGCTTGGCATGGGCGATGTCGCGGCCTACGATAATCGTACCGTTCAAAGACAAGCGGGTAGCCACCGGATACTGATCCAACTGTGCCAGAATCTCTTTCATCGGACGGTTCAAATCCACACGTACCACATCGCCCTCGCCGGCCTGACGCAACTCTTCCGGAATCAGTTCGCCCGGATTGCTGTCGAGTTTTTCAATCCAGATACCGTCCTTGTCAATTTTACATTTGATATTACGGTCGGCCGAGCAAGACACGCCCAGACCTACCGGACAAGACGCACCGTGACGCGGCAAACGGATGATACGCACATCGTGTGCGAGGTACTTGCCGCCGAACTGTGCACCGAGACCGATCTTATGCGCCTCTTCCAAAACTTGCTTTTCGAGTTCCACGTCGCGGAATGCGCGCCCCGTGGCATCACCCGTGGTCGGCAGGTTGTCATAATAATGAGTAGAAGCCAGCTTCACGGTGAGCAGGTTCTTTTCAGCCGATGTGCCGCCGATAACGAATGCGATATGATAAGGAGGACAAGCAGCCGTACCGAGGCTCTTCATCTTCTCAATCATGAACGGTACCAAAGTAGCCGGATTGAGGATGGCTTTCGTCTCCTGATACAAATAAGTCTTATTGGCAGACCCACCGCCTTTGGTCACGCACAAGAAACGGTACTCCATTCCTTCGGTGGCTTCGATGTCGATTTGTGCCGGGAGGTTGCACTTGGTGTTCACCTCTTCGTACATGCTCAACGGGGCATTCTGGCTGTAACGCAGGTTTTCTTCGGTATAAGTCTTATAGACACCTTTCGACAAAGCCTCTTCGTCGCAATAACCGGTCCACACCTGCTGGCCTTTTTCGCCATGGATGATGGCCGTACCCGTATCCTGACAGAACGGAAGAACGCCCTTGCATGCCACTTCCGCATTGCGCAGGAACGTCAACGCCACATACTTGTCATTGTCGCTGGCCTCAGGGTCGTGCAAAATCTTCGCCACTTGTTCATTATGAGAACGACGCAACATGAACGACACATCGCGGAACGCCGCGTTTGCCATCGCCGTCAATCCCTCGGGAGCCACCTTCAACACGGGGTGCCCTTCAAACTCGCCGACCGACACATAGTCTTTGGTCAGCAAATAATATTCAGTATCGTCCTTGCCCATCTGGAACATCGGAGCGTACTTGAACTCAGGTGCATTTGCCATAATCGTTTTTGTTTTAAATTGAGATATTTCTTGTTTCGTACTTGCAAAGATAGTGAAAGGCGAGCGCAGAGACAAGCGAAAACGAAGTTTTCATGCTTGGCTATTTCCTGTTTTCCCCGCCCTATGCCCCTTCTTCGTCGTATTTCTCAAAAAGGAAATCATTGTAGGGGTATTTCTGCACGTGAAGTTCGCGTACTTTGTCGTACAACACTTTCTTCAATTCCTCCAAATTGGTCTTCTCACGGGCTGAAATGAAAATGCAGTTGTCGTTGCGGCGAGCCATCCATGTCTTCATCAGGTCGTCCAGCGACACGTTTTCTTTCGTAGCCGGCGTCAGGTCGTCTTCCTCTTTTTCCACCCAGTCATAAGCGTCTATCTTGTTGAACACAATCATGCACGGCTTGTCGCTGCATCCCAAGTCGCCCAGCGTCTTCTCCACCACTTGAATCTGGTCTTCGAAGTCGGGGTGGGCGATGTCTACCACATGCAACAGCAAGTCGGCCTCGCGCACCTCGTCCAACGTGCTTTTGAAAGAATCCACCAAGTCGGTCGGCAATTTACGGATAAAACCGACCGTATCGGACAGCAGGAAGGGCAGATTGTCGATGATAACCTTACGCACCGTCGTGTCCAACGTAGCGAACAGCTTGTTCTCGGCAAACACGTCACTCTTCGAGAGCAGGTTCATCAGCGTGCTTTTCCCCACGTTGGCCCGCCCCAGCAGCACACAGTCCACGCCATGGCGCAGCACCGCGCCCGCGCTGTAGCCGGAGATCAGCGCGTCCAGCGCGGCCTTTTGCTCGGTCAGCGTCCCGACAAACGCCGCGTCGGACAACTCGGGCACGTCCTCCTCGGGGTAATCGACCCAGGCGGTCAGGTGGGCGTTCAGCGTTTGCAGCGCAGTCTGTATCTTACCGATGCGCTTTGCCAGCCGCCCGTCCAGCGCGGATTTTGCCAGCGAGAATACCGTATCGGTCTTGACCAGGGACATCGTGGACGAAAAGCCCATGACCGCCAGATTGATGGTGTACAGGCCAGTGTTCACGATGATGCCTGCCATGATGCTCTCAACGCCCAGACGTGTCTGCAAAAAGGCGGTGACAAAGCCCGAACACACACCCGCCGCCATGGCCGCGAACAGGGCCAGGATGGGGTGGCCTGTCAGCGCCACCTGGCAGGCCACGGCACAGCCAAGGGTGAAGCAGCCATCGGTGGACAGGTCGGCAATGTTCAGGATCGAATAGCTCAGAAACAGCGCCAGCGCGACCGGCGCGTACAAAAAGCCCAGCTCCAGGGCGGTCTGTGTGATGATGAGCATGGGGTCGCTCTCCTTTCAGGCTTCGGCCCTCCGACCTTGGTCGGAGGGCTTCCGCGTTGTTGTTTCGGTTCAGTCCTTGGTGGTGGTCACTTCCACGACGGTGCCCATGCTGTCGAAGCAGGAATACTCGGCCTGCTTGCCGATCATAGCCGCGGTATCGGTGTTGACGGTGATGATGCCGCCGTCCATGAGGTAGTAGTCCTCCATGCCGTCCATACCCTCGGTGATGGCCTTGTAGGCGAGGTCGGCGGTCTTGGCGCCGAGATCGGTGTAGTTCACGCCGCAGGTGGCGTAGGCGCCGTTGCGGACGAAGGAGTCCGCGCCGGTGTAGTGGGGAATGCCATTGGCGGCAAGGTCCTCGGCGATCGCCATTTCCGCTGCCATGATGACGTTGTCGGTCGGGGTGAACACGGCATCCACACTGGCGGCGATGAGCGCGGAGGCTGCGGCGACGACCTCGTCGTTGGTGTTGGCGGTCTGCTCGATGTAGGTGATGCCCTTGGCGTCAAGGTAAGCCTTGGCGTCCGCGATGGGCTTGGCGGAGTTCGGCTCATTGAGGGAGTAGAGCAGGCCGACCTTGGCGACGTTCGGGTTCTGGGCGAACATCATATCCATGATGGACTGGGTGTTCAGCGCGTCGGACGTGCCGGTGACATAGTCAATGTCGGTCAGGTCTGCGGCGGCGGGGTCGGAGATGGCCGCGTAGATGACCGGGGTCTTGGTGGACTCGGCGGCGGTGGTCATGCACTGGGCGGCCAGCGTCGCGATGGGAATGATGGCGTCATAGCCGTCGGCGACGACCTGTGTACCGATCTGGTTCAGCGTTGTGGCGTCGTTCTGGCCGTTGAAGTCCTTGTACTCGATCGTGATGCCCTTCTCGGCGGCCTTGGCATCCAGCTCTTTCTCAATAGCCACGCGGATCTCGTCGAGGCTGGCGTGGTCAAGCTGCTGGACAATGGCGACCTTGTAGCTGTCAGCGGCGGCGGTGTCCGCGGTGCTCTCGGCAGCGGACGCGGTGGTCTCGGCGGAAGATGCGGCAGTGTTGGCGGTATCGGCGGTGTAACCACAGGCGGCCAGGCTGGTCATCATAGCGGCGGCGGACAGAACAGCAACAAACTTTTTCATGGTAAATTCTCCTTACTTTGTAAATTGTAGTGAATGTCAGGTTTGTAGGAGCGAGCAATGCTTGCCCCTATAGTGCCCGGTGCGTTCCCGGGCCATCCAGTTTTACAAATTCAGGCTTGCCATCGCTCTTTCATCAGGTTCATGTTCCCTCTCCCCCAGTGTTAAAAACAAAACTGCCCTTGCACAGAACTTCTCCTGTGCAAGGGCAGATAAAACAAATCTGTGGTGCCACCTTGCTTGCCGTGCTTACTATACAATCACGGCCACTCTGTAGGGAACCAACATTCCCCTGCTCTGTAACGGGAGCTGCCCGTCAACGGATACTGCGGGCCATGCCCGTTTCCCCGTGCCCTCCGCGAACCATTATGCAGACCCGCTCTGTATCCCCTTCCCAGCATCGGGGACTCTCTGTAACTGCGCTGTGTGCTTTACTTTCGCTTCATTGGTTTAAAGCATTTATACCACACACGGGCGTGTTTGTCAACACCCAATTTCAAATTTTATTCAGATTCTGCGGATTCCGGCGACGCCATGTTGTTTTTATCCAGCACAAACAGTTTTTGCACCTGTTCGGCCACGGGGGTGTCGGTGTCCTTCAGCAGGCAGTTCTCCGTCAGGTAGGGGCTGTCCTCGCCGTCCAGCGCCAGCAGCATATCCTTTCCGCGCAGGGCGTCGCTGCCCAGATACTCGGTCAGGCTGTCGGCGTCCCAGGCGGTCTCGGTATCGTCGGGCGTGAAGCTGCCGGCGTTGCTCCAGGTGCCGTAGACTGCGCCAATGGCGCAGACGCGCTGCGGGTCCTCGTCCTCGCCGTATTTCTGCTTATCCAGCTGCGCCTGCAGCTCGGACGCCATGCTGCCCTCGGTCATCAGGGCGCTGGCCTCGTCGGTAAAGATCAGGATGCCGTCCTTCTTATAGGTTTTCAGCAGCTGCTTCGCGTCGTAGGTCGGCAGCTCACTGTCGTCCGCGACGTTCAGCGTGCCCTGCATGGCGTAGTACAGGCGGGACACGGCGGCGTAACTGCTGCCGAAGAACCGCTCCATCTGGCGCGGATATTTGGCCATCGCCGTCTTGAACCAGTAGACGGCATTGCTGGTCGTGCCGCTGCGCATGGCCTGCACAGCCTCGGTGATCTCTGTCTCGGGCGTGTTGTGGCTCGCATTGGCCAGCACGGTCAGCGCTTTGCCCACTGTCGCACTGCGGGCATCTGCCCCCAGACCCGCGGCGTGGAAAACACCGGGGTAGCGCGTGCGGACGTGCTCCCACAGGGTGCGGGCGCTGTCGCGCCGGTCGGCGGGCAGCACGGACAGGTAGCTGTCCAGGCTCCCGGTATTGCCGGTCTGCAGATAGTTGTCCAGCAGCCCGGCGGCGCGGGCGCCGTCCGGCACGGCCACGACCCGCACGCCCGCGCTGTACAGCTTGTCGATCAGCGCACCGCGCAGCTCATTGCCGCGCAGGTTGTCGGTGTCGGCCACAAAGACGCGGTAGTCGTCGCTGCCGAAGTCCGACGCATCGAGCGCGTAAGTCATATCAATGCGGTGCAGATACTTACTATTGTACTCCTCCACGGGGTTGGTCACGTCGGCGCTCTCGCGGGTCGCAATGACCAGCTCGCCCGCAGCCTCGGCGGCGGGGCGGCAATGACCTCCTCGGCGGTCTTATCATCGTACAAAAAGTCCTGCAATGCCTTAATATTCACGACCCAGTCGGGGTCGTACATCAGGCGGTCATCCATACCCGTGCGGATGCCGTAGGTGCCCTGCAGCGGCATGGACATCTGCTGCACATCGCAGCCCAAAAAGCCCGGCAGCTGCACGAGCAGCGCGGCGATCTCGGACTTGGTAAAGTTCGTCTGGATCAGCGGCAGAATGGTGTTGAGCAGGTTGTCCAGCTCCATGACGCTGGCGTTCTGCACCTGATCCAGCACGGCCTTAATGACGGTGCGCTGGCGCTCGACGCGCTTCCAGTCGTTGTCGATCTTGCGCAGACGGGCGTATTGCAGCGCCGTGTAGCCGTCAAAGTGGTTGGGGCCCGGGTCAACGTGGTTGACGATCAGCATCGAGTTGGAGGGGACCTCCCAGTTCAGGGCCTTGGCCTCCATCTCGGTAATATCAAGGTCTACGCCGCCGACGGCGTCCACGATCTGGACGAAGGAGTTGAAGTTGACGCGGACGTAGTGGTCTACCTGCACGTTGAAGCAGTCCTCGATGGTTTTCATTGTCAGTTTTGCGCCGCCGTAGCGGAAAGTGTGGGTGATCCAGTCGCACTGGCCCTCATAGCCGTCCAGCAAGATCGGCACGCCGGTGCCGCGCTCAATGGAGACCAGCCGGATGACGTGATCCTTGATGTCGAGCGAGACCAGGATCATGCTGTCGGCGCGCGCGTCGTCGCTGAACTCGGTGGTGTCCTCCGTGCCGTCGAGCTGGTTCAGGTGGGTGAAGGCATCGGCGTCGTTGACGGCCTCGGTGCGCTCGTCGGTGCCGATGAGCAGGATGTTCAGCACGTTGTCGTCAGAGAACGGGCTGCCCTCGGGCATTGTCATCTCGCTTTCGGTGTGGGTCAGGCCGGTTCCGTCCAGGTCCTGGTCCTCGTCCGCGCCGATCTCACCCATCTCGCTGACGCTGCCGTCATCATAGCGCAGCAGGTCGAGCTTGCCGTTGACGTAAAGGGCCGCCAGCACAGCCAGCACGGCCAGAATGCCGACAACAATGACCGCGATTTTGCCGCCCTTGGGCAGGCGCCGCCACGGGTTCTTTTTTAGCGATCCATCGGTTGTTTTTTCGGTTTTCGTTTCCAGTTCGTTCATATTTTTACTTTCCCCTGTTGTTGCCTTGCCTATAATCCTGTTGTGTAGGGGCGAGCATTGCTCGCCCGTGCCCGCTTGCCATGTGCACACCTTTCCCGGAAAGAACTGCCGCGGCAAGGTCGGCGGGCGGCCCCTACACGTATTACGTGCGTTTTAAGCGTTTGGCGATTTGCCGCACATCACAGCAATAATACAAAAACGCCAGCCCTGCAAAGACGGTCAGTCCCAGTGCGCGCCAGGTGAACCAGCCGTGCTGGATGCTGTGGGTGCGCAGCGCGATGAACCACGCCGGGGTCATCAGCGCGCAGAGCCCCAGCGGCAGTGCGCGCGCGAGCTGCTGCCTGTCCCGGATGCTGGCCGCAAACAGCGCCAGAAGCAGAACGACAGCGAGCACCA
>OGOM01000480.1_pt1 | contig 39645 bp, 30 predicted proteins | sample 1552681 | NCBI WGS metagenome assembly OGOM01 (sample SAMEA2580188, study PRJEB22360) | human gut metagenome | biome: human gut; feature: human-associated habitat; material: faeces | place: Denmark | collected 2008/2010 | reverse complement strand
TTTGCGGGATCTCGACCGGGGATTTGTGAATTTCTTTCAGAAACGGGCTTCCTATTGAAGGGGGCGATTTCCTGTAAATTCAAATCGTTTTCTACCTGTAAGATCATTCCGGGGAAGACGGTCAAATAAAATGAAAATACAGATGAGGAGAAAATAAAATGTTATTTTTTGTAAACGATTACTGCGAGGGAGCCCATCCGGCGATCCTCCAGAAGCTTCTGGAAACCAATATGGAGAAGCTTTCCGGCTATGGCACAGACAAATACTGTGATTCTGCAAAGGAGAAGATCCGTAAAGCCTGTGGCTGTCCGGATGCAGATGTGTTTTTCCTGGTGGGAGGAACTCAGACCAATGCCACGATCATAGGTTCTGTCCTGAACCGTTATGAAGGTGTTCTTGCGGCGCAGACCGGACACGTAAGCTGTCATGAGGCCGGAGCAATCGAGTATACAGGACATAAGGTACTGACACTTCCGGCAGAAAACGGAAAGATCAAAGCAGAAAGTATCACAGATTATGTGGAAACTTTTTATGGTGATGAAAGTCACGACCATATGGTATTTCCGGGAATGGTTTATATTTCCCATCCGACAGAGTACGGAACACTTTATACGAAGAAAGAGCTGGAGGAAATTTCCGAGGTATGCCATAAATACGAACTTCCGCTGTTTTTGGACGGAGCAAGACTTGGCTACGGTCTGGTAAGTCCGGAAGCAGATGTGACACTTGAGGATATAGCCAGATGTACAGATGTGTTCTACATCGGCGGAACCAAGGTAGGAGCACTCTGCGGTGAGGCAGTGGTCTTTACGAAAAAAGCTCCGAAGCACTTTATGACTATGGTGAAGCAGCAGGGAGCCCTTCTGGCAAAAGGCCGTCTTCTGGGAATCCAGTTTGACACACTGTTTACCGATGATCTGTATACAAGAATCAGCAAAAATGCTATTGAAACAGCTATGAAGCTGAAAAGAGCCCTTCAGGAAAAAGGATATCAGCTTTTTATGGATTCTCCCACGAACCAGCAGTTTGTAGTTTTGGAAAATAAAAAGAAAGAAGAACTGGGCAAAGAAGTTCAGTTTGATTTCTGGGAAAAATATGATAAAGATCATACAGTGATCCGTTTTGCCACAAGCTGGGGAACAAAAATGGAAGATATTGACGCGCTGATCGAGTTGCTGTAGGGCTGTCGGCAGACGATAAAAGAGATGAGATGGAAAAACTCCGTGAGGTCCGGGTGAATGCAGACCTCACGGAGTTTTTGTTTTCGAAAATTATAACTTCTTACCCTTCTCAGCAGCTGCGGTAAGCGCTTCGAATACGGCACTGCGGAAGCCGCTCTTTTCCAGGGTGCGGACACCTTCAATGGTAGTTCCTGCCGGTGAGCAGACCATGTCTTTCAGGTCTCCCGGGTGTCTGCCGGTTTCCAGAACCATTTTTGCGCTGCCGAGAACAGTCTGGGAAGCAAATTTATAAGCCTGCTTACGAGGCATTCCCTGGCTGACAGCGGCATCTGCCATGGCTTCGATAAACATAAACACATAAGCCGGTGAACAGCCGCCTACAGCGCCTGCGGCGTCCATCAGACGCTCCGGTACCACTTCGGTACAGCCAAAGCTGTCTGTGATCTTAAGGATTTCTGCCAGTTCGTCTTCCGAAACCCGGTCATTGGTACATACAGCAGTCATTCCGGCCCCAACCTGTGCAGGAGTATTAGGCATAAAACGGACAACTTTCAGAGGAAGACCGGCTTTTTCTTCCAGCCATGCAAGAGTCTTGCCGGGAGCGATTCCGATGATGGTGTGCTCTGTCGTGAGACTGTCGTGGACCTCTGTGAGAACTTCCTCATAAAACTGCGGCTTTACTGCAAGAACGACAGTTTTTGCAGATCTGACTATTTCATTGTTATCCAGAGTGGTGACAACACCAAGAGTTTTTTCACTGCGCGCTCTGCCTTCTTCTGTAAGGTTGGAAACAATGATCTCGTCCTTTGAAAAGATCCCCTGACGGAGAATACCGCCGATCATGGCAGAGGCCATATTTCCACATCCGATAAATCCAATCTTCATAAACAAAAATCCTCCTTGAAATTTATAAAAAAGGACACGCCTGACTGCGTGCCCTCTTTGGCAATGAAAGCAGATAACGGGAATCGAACCCGCCTCCTCAGCTTGGGAAGCTGATGTTCTACCGATGAACTATATCTGCCTGCATTACTAATTATAGCACCTGAAATAAGAAATACAAGTGCGATTAGCATAAATTCTGTGCATCGCGAAGCATGTTACTGAGAACGGGGTGAACAGTAATCGCTCTGCCAGCCCTGGCTCATGGTACTGTTATGATATCTGGTGGAATAAGTTACATCTTCTCCGAACCAGTCCGGCGCAGTGTAGGCATTGGCGGCTTCCTCTGTAGGAAATTCCACCTCAGCCAGAAGAACTCCCTCGTATTCTCCGTGGAACACATCCAGTTCAATAAAAAGTCCGTCTTTTTCCGGAATCACATAGCGGTCCTTGGTAATGAGGATACCGTCTGCTTTAGGCTTCAGATGCTCATAGGCTTCAGCGGTGAGCGGAAGATTATATTCTTCACGGCTCATGAGACCCTTGGATTTGTAAGTAAGAAAATAGTCATCATCCTGCCGGCGGATGCGGACGACAGGGGAAGTGCAAAGATACCCCTGCTCGATCCTGTGGCAGGGATAAGAAGCCAGATCCTGCGGAAGGTCATCCTTCCGGATCAGAAATTTACGTTCGATCTCCATATAAAAAACCTCCGGATTTGTGAAATGAAAAGATATTATGTTCAGTCTACAGGAAAAAAACAGGATTTGCAATGGCATATCTGTTGAAATTTCTTGACATTTTCAGATGGAAAAAGCATTATGGAAGGGAATGGGGAATACAGAAAATATTTATGGATTTTATAAAAGAAAGGATGAACAGGATCATGAGTAAAGTATATATTTTTTTCGCAGATGGTTTTGAAGATATTGAAGGACTGACCGTGGTAGATCTGATGAGAAGAGCCGGGATCGACATCCAGACAGTATCTATCAAAGAGACAAAAGAGATCAGAACCTCTCATGGGATCGATCTTCTTACAGACCGTACCTTTGGAGAATGTGATTTTTCCGATGCGGATATGCTTGTAATTCCGGGAGGAATGCCGGGAACAAAATATCTGGAGGAATATAAACCGCTGACTGAGCTTCTGACAGATTTCTATCAGAATGGTGGCAAGGTAGCAGCTATTTGTGCGGCACCAGGTATATTCGAGAGACTTGGATTCCTGAAAGGCAGAAATGCTACATCGTACCCATCTGTTATGGAACAGCTTAAAAGTGCCAGAACATCTCTGGAGCCTGTAGTGGTAGATGGAAATGTAACTACCAGCAGAGGCCTTGGAACAGCCATCGATTTCAGCCTTTCCCTGATCGGACAGCTGGAGGGAAGCTCAAAGGCAGAAGAGATCGCTGAATCGGTGGTGTATGTAAGAGCATGAAAAAAGAGATGAAACAGGTCCTGTGGGTAGTGGCGCTTTTTGTTATACTGATGACAGCCACAGGAAATTTGGTGTCAGCTGCCGGCTTTGACTGGTCGGATGATACATTCGGGAATGCTTGCAAAAAAGTGTATTCCGTATCTTTCAGGTCAGGCGGAGGAGCCTCCTCTGCTATATATAAAAAATTGGAAAAGAAACAGAAATATGGTTCCATGATCACGATTCCCAAAGTGCCGCAGGTCCCAGCAGGATATCAGGCAGAAGGATGGTCTCTGAAAAAAGGAGGAGCGGAGGCAGGATATAAGCCGGGAAAAAAATATTTTGTAAAAAGAAATGTAACGTTTTATGCAGTGATAAAAAAGAAGAACAATCCCAAACTGATCCTGCACAGGAATGACGGAGATATCTACAAGATCATCCAGGCTCCAAGCGGAAAACTGAAACTACCGGTGATGGCCAATGAAGAGAATTATACATTCCTTGGATGGTCTACCAGGGCAGGTCAGAAGACCGCACCAAGGTATGAAGCCGGACAGGTGATCACAGTCAGTGGGACCATGCATCTCTATGCGGTGAGATTTTGGCGGTATCAGGAACCGAATCTGGTCAGGAACAGCTTTCATTATCCTGAGAATTACGAAAGGATCATCTTTGTGGGAGATTCCAGGACATATGGTCTTCAGAAGGTATTGTACGAACAGTTTGGAAAGGAGTATGTGGACAGCCATGTCAGTTTTGTATGCTGTTCTAATACGGAACTGGGCTGGCTGAAGTCAACGGGCGCACAGGCTCTTTTGAAAGAAATAGAAAAATGTCGTAAAAATGAAAAATACGCAAAGATCGCAGTGGTGTTTAATCATGGTATCAATGATCTCAGAGATATTAACGGAAAACAGGATCTGAATGATAGACTCTCACAGTACGTGTCTTATATGAAAAAGCTGGGAACAAAGCTTTCCATGAAAAACTGCAGTCTGTATTATATGTCTGTGAATCCGATCAATGGAGGGGAAAAGGGAAGTACCAAGAATCGTAAATGTGAGGATGTCCGGACTTTTAACAGCGGTCTTGCCGGTGAGCTTGGAAGTCAGTACCACTATATTGATGTTTACAGTTATCTGATGCGGACCGGATATGGTACTGTATCCAATACGGGAGACGGTACAGACGATGGTGTTCATTATACGCCTAAAACTTATAAAAGGATTTTTACATTTTGTCTTAACAACATAAGAAAGACAGAAAATTACTTTAACATTGAGGACGTGGGCAGCTGAGAAATGCCCTGTGGGGGCATATGGAAAACTGAAAAAAATACTGGCGTTTTTACAGTGGTTATGCTATACTACAGAAATGACTGTAAATATATAATGCGAGTGTTAACTATTTTATATAAGGTATTTACTCGATATGATTAAGGAGGAACAAGAAACATGAGTTTACAGGTGGAAAAAATGGAGAAAAACATGGCGAAACTTACAATCGAGGTTTCCGCCGAGGATCTTGACAAAGCAATGCAGAATGCATATCAGAAAGCAAAAGGCAGAATTTCTATTCCGGGATTCCGTAAAGGAAAAGCTCCAAGAAAAATGATCGAGCAGATGTACGGAAAGGGAGTATTCCTTGAGGACGCTGCAAACGCTCTGATCCCTGAGCATTACAGCAAAGCACTTGCTGAGTGTGATCTTGAGATCGTTTCCCAGCCTAAGATCGATGTAACACAGGTTGAGCCTGGCAAACCATTTATCTTTACAGCAGAAGTAGCTACTAAACCAGAGGTAACTCTTGGTGACTATAAAGGACTTGAGGTTCCGAAGTCTGAGACAGAGGTAACAGACGAGGAAGTTGAGGCTGAGCTTAAGAAAGAGCAGGAGAAAAACTCCAGAACCATCACAGTTGAGGATCGTGCAGCACAGAACGGCGATACAGCAACTATCGATTTCGAGGGCTTCGTAGATGGTGAGGCATTCGAGGGCGGTAAAGGAACAGACTATCCGCTGACACTTGGTTCCAACACCTTCATCCCGGGATTCGAGGAGCAGCTTGTTGGTGCTAACACAGGTGATCACGTAGAAGTTAAGGTTACATTCCCGGAGGAGTATCAGGCAAAAGAGCTTGCTGGAAAAGAAGCTGTATTCCAGTGCGATGTTAAGAAGATCGAAGCAAAAGAGCTTCCGGAGCTTGACGATGACTTTGCTAAGGATGTATCTGAGTTTGATACACTTGCTGAGTACAAGGAAGACGTTAAGAAGAACCTGACAGAGAAGAAAGCAGAAGATGCACGTCGTGCAAAAGAAGATGCAGCAGTAGATAAAGTGATCGAGAATGCACAGATGGATATTCCGGAGGCAATGATCGAGACACAGACACGTCAGATGCTTGACGATTTCGCAAGAAGAATGCAGTCCCAGGGTCTTTCCATGGAGCAGTACTTCCAGTTCACAGGCCAGAGCGTTGACAAGATGATGGAAGACATGAAGCCACAGGCTCTTAAGAGAATCCAGACAAGACTTGTTCTTGAGAAGATCGCTGAGGTAGAGAACATCCAGCCAACAGAGGAAGAGGTTAACGAAGAGATCTCCAAGATGGCAGAGATGTACAAGATGGAAGCAGACAAATTAAAAGATCTCATCGGTGAGAACGAGATGGAGCAGATGAAGAAAGATATGGCTGTTCAGAAAGCTGTTACATTAGTTGCCGATGCAGCTGTAGAGGCGTAATAAACCTCGGAAATGGAGGGCAAAATGAGTTTAGTACCTTACGTCATTGAGCAGACCAGCAGAGGAGAAAGAAGTTATGATATCTATTCAAGACTTCTTAAGGACCGAATCATTTTCCTTGGAGAAGAGGTAAACGATGTCAGTGCGAACCTGATCGTTGCGCAGCTTCTCTTCCTGGAAGCAGAAGATCCTTCCAAGGATATCCAGCTTTATATTAACAGCCCGGGTGGTTCTGTAACTGCCGGAATGGCAATTTATGATACAATGCAGTATATCAAGTGCGATGTATCTACGATCTGCCTTGGAATGGCAGCCAGCATGGGAGCTTTCCTCCTGTCCTCCGGTGCCAAAGGCAAGAGATATGCACTGCCGAATTCGACGATCATGATCCATCAGCCATCAGGCGGTGCACAGGGGCAGGCTACAGAGATCCAGATCGTAGCTGACCAGATCGCAAAAACCAAAAAGAAGCTGAACGAGATTCTTTCTGCGAATACCGGACAGCCTCTTGAGATTGTGGAAAAAGATACTGACCGTGACAACTATATGACAGCGGAAGAAGCTAAGGCATACGGCCTGATCGACGGTGTTGTGATCCACAAATAATGCGTAAGAAAAGACTCCTGTAAAGACACAGGAGTCTTATCTTGCTTTAAAAAGGAATTTTAAATGTCTGCGAGAGACGGACATTTACGCTTAGAAAGGAAACAAAAAGATATGGCAGATAAAGTAAAAGAAGGAAAGGTAAGATGCTCCTTTTGCCATAAGACTGAAGATCAGGTACGCAAGCTGATCGCAGGTCCGGATGGAGCATATATTTGTGATGAATGTATCGGGATCTGCTCCGAGATCATGGAAGAAGAATTCAGTATGTATGATCATGAGGCAGATTATGAAACAGGGATCAACCTTCTGAAACCGGAAGAGATCCACAGTATCCTGGATGAGTATGTGATCGGACAGGATGATGCCAAGAAGGCACTTTCCGTAGCTGTTTACAATCATTACAAGAGGATTCTTGCTTCAAGAAACCTGGACGTGGAGCTGCAGAAGAGTAATATCCTGATGCTTGGTCCGACCGGTTCCGGTAAGACACTTCTTGCACAGACACTGGCAAGACTGCTGAATGTTCCTTTTGCCATCGCAGATGCCACTACTCTCACAGAGGCAGGTTATGTTGGCGAGGATGTTGAGAACATTCTTCTGAAGATCATTCAGGCAGCCGATTACGATATTGAGCGTGCCCAGTACGGGATCATCTATATCGATGAGATCGATAAGATCACAAGAAAATCCGAGAATACCTCCATCACCAGAGATGTGTCCGGTGAGGGCGTACAGCAGGCACTTCTAAAAATTCTGGAAGGAACCGTTGCAAGCGTACCTCCTCAGGGAGGAAGAAAGCATCCTCATCAGGAATTTATCCAGATCGATACTACAAACATCCTGTTCATTTGCGGTGGTGCCTTTGACGGACTGGAGAAGATCATCGAGGCAAGACAGGATACCAAATCCATTGGTTTCGGAGCAGAGGTTTCCGAGAAGGAAGACCGCAATGTGGGCGAAGTTCTGAAGGAGGTTATGCCGGAGGACTTTATTAAATTTGGTCTGATCCCGGAGTTTATCGGACGAGTTCCGGTCGTGGTAACCTTGGATTCTCTGGATGAAGAAGCATTGATCCGTATTCTGAAGGAGCCTAAGAATTCCCTCACAAAACAGTACGACAAGCTTTTTGAGCTGGATGGCGTGCAGCTTGAGTTCCAGGATGAAGCACTTGAGACAGTTGCCCGGAAATCTCTTGAGAGAAAAACAGGTGCCAGAGGACTTCGTGCCATCATGGAGCATACCCTGATGGATCTGATGTACAAGACACCATCGGACGACACCATCCGTAAGTGTATCGTCACAAAAGAGGCAGTGGAGGGAACCGGAGAGCCGGAGATCATCCACGGGGAGGCCAAGGCTCCTGCAAAAAAAGCAGGACGCAAAACATCCCGTTCGAGAAAGAAAGGCAAGCCGGAAACAGCTTGATGAAGGGAATGACATAAATGACAAATCAGGTCAATATATTGCCAATGATCGCTCTCCGTGGGACTACAGTCCTTCCGGATATGATCGTACACTTTGATGTGAGCAGAGAGAAATCTATCCGTGCCGTGGAAGCAGCCATGCTCCATGACCAGAAGATCTTTCTGCTGACACAGAAGGATCCTGAGGTGGAAATACCGGAACTTACGGATCTGTATCAGGTAGGAACTGTCGCTTATATCAAGCAGGTGGTGAAGCTTCCACAGGATCTTTACCGGGTTCTGGTTGAGGGACTGGACAGGGCAGAGGTTCTGGGCCTGGAGCAGGAGGAACCATATCTGAAGGCGGAATGCGAGATCGTTACGGCACAGGAAGAGGATTACCCGGAACCGGTAAAGGACGCCATGCTTCGCAGCATCCGGGAGCTTTTTCAGAGATACTGCAGAGAAAGCGGAAAAGTAAGCAAGGATCTGGTAACCCAGATCATGAACATCGAAGATGTGCAGGAAACTATCGACCAGATCGCAGTAAATCTTCCGATGGCGTATCAGAACAAGCAGAAGCTTCTGGAAGCAGTGTCTTTGAATGACCGTTATGAGATCCTTGGAGCGCTTCTTGGCAGCGAGATCGAGGTGATCCATATCACTAAAGATCTTCAGCGCAAGGTGAAATCCCATATCGACAAGAATCAGAGAGAGTATATCCTCCGGGAACAGCTGAAAACCATCCGTGAGGAGCTGGGCGAGGAGAATACTGCTGATGATATCGATGAATTTAAAAAACAGCTGAAGGAGCTGGATGCATCTGATGAAGTAAAAGAGAAGATTTCCAAGGAGATCAGCCGTTTTAAAGGAATGGCAGCCAGTGCTGCAGAGGCAACGGTGCAGAGAGGCTATCTGGAAACCGTTCTTGCACTTCCGTGGAATAAGAAATCCGAGGATTCCGAGGATCTTGAGAACGCATGGAAGGTTTTGGAAGAGGGTCATTACGGACTGAAAGAGGTCAAAGAACGTATCATGGAATTCCTTGCTGTACGTAAGCTGACCCACAAGGGAAAGAGTCCGATCCTCTGTCTGGTGGGACCTCCGGGAACCGGAAAAACTTCCATTGCACGTTCTGTGGCAGAGGCCATGAACAAGAAATATGTCCGCATCTGTCTTGGAGGTGTCCGTGATGAGGCAGAGATCCGTGGCCACAGAAAGACTTACGTCGGTGCCATGCCAGGAAGGATCACAGTCGCACTGAAGGAAGCCGGAGTCAGCAACCCGCTGATGCTTCTTGATGAGATCGACAAGACCAGCAGCGATTATAAGGGAGATACCTCCGCAGCACTTCTGGAGGTTCTGGATCCGGAGCAGAACAGTAAGTTCAATGATCACTATGTGGAGATTCCCCAGGATCTTTCCGAGGTACTGTTTATTGCTACTGCAAATGATGTTCAGGGAATCCCGAGACCTCTTCTTGACCGTATGGAGCTGATGGAAATCCCGGGATATACGGAAAATGAGAAGGAACATATCGCAAGGGAACATCTGATCCCGAAGCAGATGGAGATCAACGGTATTCCGGAAGGCAAGCTGGTGATCCAGCCGGCAGCTCTTGGCAAGCTGATCAACAACTATACCAAGGAAGCAGGAGTCCGTTCTCTGGAGAGAAGCATCGGACGTATCTGCAGAAAAACTGCACGTGCTATCATGGAAGAGGGTAAGGATAAGGTAGTTGTCACATCCAGAAATATTTCCAGATTCCTTGGCAAAGAACGATATAACTATCTGATGGCCAATGAGAAGGATGAGATCGGGATCGCCCGCGGTCTTGCATGGACACAGGTAGGCGGTGATACCCTGCAGATCGAAGTCAATATCATGCCCGGAAAAGGCGAGCTGCTTCTTACCGGACAGCTTGGAGATGTGATGAAGGAATCTGCACAGGCAGGTATCAGTTATATCCGTTCGGTTTCTGACCAATATGAGATCGATCCGGAATTTTTCCAGAAGCATGATATGCATGTACATATTCCGGAGGGTGCCGTTCCGAAGGATGGCCCGTCTGCCGGTATTACAATGGCAACTGCCATGCTGTCTGCAATTATCGAAAAACCGGTACGTGCGGATCTTGCCATGACCGGTGAGATCACCTTAAGAGGCCGTGTGCTTCCGATCGGCGGACTGAAAGAGAAGCTGCTTGCAGCTAAATATGCCAGGATCAAGGAAGTCCTTGTTCCGGAAAAAAATCGTCCGGACATCGAGGAGATGGACAGAGAGATCATCCAGGGACTGGATATCCGGTTTGTGGATAACATGAAAGAAGTTCTCGGTGAAGCTCTTGTATAAACAAAAAACAGAAAAACCCTGCCCTGACCTTCAGGACAGGGCTTTTAAAAGAAAAGGGAGGAATAACGAATGGTAATCAAAAACGTATCGCTGGATATCGTCTGCGGCATCACAAGCAAGATCCCGGACACAGGAAGGCCGGAGGTAGCTTTTGCGGGAAAATCAAATGTAGGGAAATCCTCCCTGATCAATGGTCTGATGAACCGCAAGGCCCTGGCAAGAACCAGTGCACAGCCGGGAAAAACACAGACGATCAATTTTTATAATATTAATGAAGCAATGTATCTCGTAGACCTGCCGGGCTACGGCTACGCCAAGGTTTCTGCGGCAGAGAAGGAAAAATGGGGAAAAATGATCGAGGGCTATCTTCATAATTCCAAAGAGCTCCGTGCGGTTTTTCTCCTGGTGGATATCCGCCACAAGCCTTCCGCCAATGACAAGCAGATGTATGACTGGATCTGTCACAACGGATATGAGCCGGTGATCATCGCGACCAAGCTTGACAAGCTGAAACGCAGCCAGGTGGCAAAAAGCCTGAAGGAGATCCGCATCGGACTGGGCCTTCCGAAAGAGGGAAAGATCCTTCCGTTTTCTGCGGAGACGAAGCAGGGAAGAGACGAGATATGGGCACTGATCGATGAGTTGACCGGCCTTGGTGAACCGGCAGCTACAGAGGATTAAGGAGAGCAGAAAAGATGGGAATTATCAAGGCGCTCAAGCTGGGATTTGACTATCAGAGATACGATGATGACGGCAATGTGGTAGACATGCAGCGTGCAGTCAATGATGTGGACCTGGACATTAAAGCAGGAGAATTTGTGGCAGTTCTGGGACATAACGGATCCGGAAAATCCACACTGGCGAAGCATATGAATGCGCTTCTGATCCCAACAGAGGGAACGATGCTGGTGGACGGGATCGATACCGCCAGAGAGACCAAACTCTGGAAGGTACGCCAGAAGGCAGGAATGGTATTTCAGAATCCGGATAACCAGATCATAGGAACCGTTGTGGAAGAGGATGTAGGCTTTGGTCCGGAAAATATGGGAGTTCCTACAGATGATATCTGGAAACGGGTGAATGACAGCCTGGAAAAAGTCGGTATGACAGCCTATCGTTATCAGTCCCCAAACAAACTTTCCGGAGGGCAGAAGCAGAGAGTGGCTATTGCAGGTGTGATGGCCATGCGCTCGCGGTGCATCATTCTGGATGAGCCTACCGCCATGCTGGATCCTAACGGAAGAAAGGAAGTCCTGGAGGCAGTGCGGGAGCTGAACCGTAAGGAAAAGGTAACAGTCATTCTGATCACCCATTACATGGAGGAAGTGATCCATGCTGACCGTGTTTATGTCATGGACAGCGGAAATGTTGTGATGCAGGGAAATCCCAAAGAGATCTTTTCTCAGGTGGATACCCTTAAGGCGTATGGACTGGATGTACCACAGGTAACACTTCTTGCATATGAACTGAAGAAATCCGGCGTGGATGTTCCGGATGGAATACTGACTACAGAGGAGCTGGTGAGCGCATTATGTCAATCGAATTAAAAAATGTAACCTATACCTACAGCCCCGGGACAGCCTATGAGAGCCATGCGCTGAAGGATGTCAGCCTTGTGATCCCGGACGGCCAGTTTATCGGGATCATCGGACACACAGGAAGCGGAAAATCCACGCTGATCCAGCATCTGAATGCGCTGGTACAGCCAACATCCGGCCAGGTTCTGTATAACGGAGAAGATGTGTGGGCTGAGAAATATGACCGGAAACAGCTCCGCAGCGAGGTTGGTCTGGTGTTCCAGTACCCGGAGCATCAGCTGTTTGAAAATGATGTGATCTCGGATGTATGCTTCGGACCTATGAATCAGGGACTTTCCAGGGAAGAAGCAGAGAAAGAAGCGAAGCAGGCTCTGACTCAGGTTGGAGTAAAAGAGTCCAATTTCAAGAAATCACCCTTTGAGCTTTCCGGAGGCCAGAAAAAAAGGGTAGCTATTGCAGGGGTTCTTGCCATGAACCCGAAGATCCTGATCCTGGACGAGCCCACAGCAGGGCTTGACCCGAAGGGCAGGGATGATATCCTGGATCAGATCGCAGAGCTTCATAAGGTGCGAGGGATAACCATTGTTCTGGTTTCCCACAGCATGGAGGATATTGCGAAATATGTGGAGCGCCTCATTGTTATGAATCACGGAGAAGCTGTATTTGATGATGAGCCAAAGAAGGTTTTTTCCCATTATAAGGAACTGGAAACCATGGGACTTGCCGCACCGCAGATTACTTATATCATGCATGCGCTGAAGGAACATGGGCTGCATGTGGATGCAGATGCCACAACGGTGGAGGAAGCCAGAGATAGTATCCTTGCCGCACTTGCGCAGGCGAACTCTCCATTACTGAACAAAGGAGGGGCGGAAAAATGATCAGAGATATTACCATTGGCCAGTATTATCCGGCCAAATCCGTTCTTCACAGACTGGACCCACGGACCAAATTTCTGGGAACTCTGGGATTTCTGATCTCTGTGTTCCTGTTCCATACATTTCTCGGATATGCGGTGGCAACAGCATTTCTGGTAGCCATGATCGCAATATCCAAGGTTCCGGTGAAATTCATGTTCAAAGGTCTGAAGGCTATCGTTATGATCCTTCTGATCACGGTTGTGTTCAATATCATCCTGACGCCTGGCGAAGTGCTGTGGCGTTTCGGGATCATCAAGGTCACAAGGGAAGGCCTTGTTCTTGCAGGAAGAATGGCGATCCGTCTTGTTTACCTTGTGATCGGATCTTCCATCATGACATTGACTACCACGCCGAATCAGCTGACAGATGGTCTGGAGAGACTGCTCCGTCCGCTGAACAAGATCCGGGTGCCGGTACATGAGATCGCCATGATGATGTCCATTGCCCTTCGCTTTATCCCGATCCTTCTGGAGGAGACGGATAAGATCATGAAAGCACAGATCGCCAGAGGTGCAGATTTCGAAAACGGAAACCTGATCCAGAAGGCGAAAAATATGGTACCCCTTCTTGTGCCGCTGTTTATTTCAGCGTTCCGCCGCGCCAATGATCTGGCAATGGCCATGGAAGCAAGGTGTTACCATGGTGGAGAGCACAGAACCCAGATGAAGCCGCTGCATTATGAAAAAAGAGATTATGCGGCCTATGGAATCCTTGTGGCATATCTTGCGGTGGGTGTTGCATTCCGTGTGGCGGGACTGTAGCCAAATCCTGCCGGTACTCAGACATGGAACGGTCCGAAGCGCTGCATTTTGCACAGCGGAACTGTAACCGGATCAGGCAGGCATTTTGCAGGACAGTATGTCTGTTTTGGGATAGAAAGTACTGCAGGGATGTCTGTATCAGGAGGGAATATATTTTATGAAACGAGTAGGACTTGTTGTAGCTTATGATGGAACCAAGTACTCAGGCTGGCAGACACAGCCAAATGGAATCACCATTCAGGGCGTTTTAAACGATACCTTAAGTGAGCTGCTTGGGGAAAAAATCGAGACCATCGGTGCCAGCCGTACAGATGCAGGAGTGCACGCTCTTGGAAATGTGGCGGTGTTTGATACCGAATCCAGGATCCCCGGGGAAAAATTTTCCTATGCACTGAACCAGAGACTTCCGGAGGATATCCGTATCCAGCTTTCTGAGGAGGTGGAGCCGGATTTTCATCCCCGTTATTGTGACAGTGAAAAAACATATGAATATCGTATCCTGAACCGGCGTTTTCCGGTGCCAACGGAGCGTTTGTACTCTTATTTTTACCATTATAAACTGGATGTGGATAAGATGAAGGAAGCAACATCTTATCTGATCGGACGCCATGATTTTGCTAGCTTCTGCGGCTCCGGCGCACAGGTGAAGACCACCATCCGTACCGTGACCTCCATGGACGTGTGGAGAGATGGTGACATGGTGACCATCCGCATTTCAGGAACAGGCTTCCTTTACAATATGGTGCGTATCATTTCCGGAACCCTGATCGAGATCGGAAACGGGCAGTATCCGCCGGAACGCATGGATAAGATCCTGAAAGCCTGTGACCGCGGGGCAGCAGGCCCCACAGCTCCGGCTCAGGGTCTGACACTGATGGGAATCGAGTTTTTCTGAAAACAGGAATTTTGTTGAAAATTACAAGAAAAAACAGTTGACAGGCAAGGTGCCTTATAATATAATAACTCAATGTGACGTAGTGCGAAGATGCTTGAGCCAATAGCCCCGGCGACGGCATTTTATCAGCGGTTTCGGACATTTCCGCGATTTATTTTGCACCCGCGTTTCCATTTACTTTTTTTCGCGGAAGTACCGCGGTTTGAGAAACATTATCGTTGATAAATAACAGGAGGTAGGACCATGCAGACTTATATGGCTAATCCGGATAAAATCGAAAGAAAATGGTATGTAGTTGACGCAGAGGGTTGCACTCTGGGACGTCTGGCATCCGGTGTTGCAAGTGTTTTAAGAGGAAAGAACAAACCTCAGTTTACACCGCACGTTGACACAGGAGATTATGTAATCGTTGTAAACGCTGATAAGATTAAAGTTACAGGCAAGAAGCTTGAGCAGAAGATTTATTATAACCACTCCGACTATGTTGGTGGAATGAAAGAAACCACATTAAAAGAAATGTTAGCAAAGAAACCTGAGAAGGTTATCGAGCTCGCAGTTAAGGGAATGCTTCCGAAAGGACCTCTTGGAAGAGCTATGAACAAGAAACTTTTCGTATACGCAGGACCAGAGCACAAACATGAGGCTCAGAAGCCTGAAGTTTTAACATTTTAATAGGAGGTAGAAAACATTGGCTAGCGCAAAATTCTACGGAACAGGAAGAAGAAAGAAATCAATCGCAAGAGTTTACCTGGTACCTGGAACAGGTAAAATCACTATCAATAAAAGAAACATCGATGAGTACTTCGGACTTGAGACTCTGAAGGTTATCGTTCGTCAGCCACTGGCTTTAACAGAGACAGAGGGTAAATTCGACGTGATCGTTAATGTTCACGGCGGTGGATACACAGGACAGGCTGGAGCAATCCGTCATGGTCTTTCCAGAGCACTCCTTGAGGCAGACAAAGACTACAGACCAGCTCTTAAAGCTGCTGGATTCCTTACACGTGATCCACGTATGAAAGAGCGTAAGAAATACGGTCTCAAAGCAGCTCGTCGCGCTCCGCAGTTCAGCAAGCGATAATTCCAATCGAATACAGAAAACTATTAAAACCTCGGAAAGCCTTGATTTTCCGGGGTTTTTTATATCTGAAATTTCTAAAATTTTCTAAAAAAGGGGTCGTTTTTGAAGTGTAGCACACGTAGCGCACAAAACACCTTAAAAAATATATTGAGTATATTGCAAAGAAAAATTGCGTATGATATAATGCCAATAGGCGAAAAGAAATGACGAGTCCATGTGGACAAAAAGAATGAAGCCCTCAGTACTGCCAATACTGGGGGCTTCTTCTTGTTTGATTATAGTAGACAAGAAACTACTAGGTTAGTGCTGTCCTACTTGCCGCCGTCTAGCCATTTGCAAACATAATAGGCGACTATGCTTGCCGTGCAGGAGACAAGGAAAGAAATGACGATTTCCATATGAACTCACCTCCTCCCGTTGCCGGGTTTCGGATGGACAACAAAAGTATTATATCATAGAACAATACGGACGGGAAGAGTAAAGATATAATTATAAATAAGCTGGGGGAGACCCTTTATAGTTGTATTGCATGAAGCAGGGTTAATGCCGCGAGGATAAAGAAAAAATAAAAAAGACTACCTATTATAAATAAAAATGCGTTTCCTACAGTGTTGGAAAATATTCTTTCGTAACACACATGTAGCACACAAAACGATGTAAAAGCTTTATTTTATAGGTTCCACAGTTCTGCAAGCGATAATTCTCGTTATCTAAGAGATAATCAAAAAGAACTTATATTGCTATCAAAACCTCAGAAACGTTATGTTTCTGGGGTTTTTCTTTTGCCTGCAGAGTTTTTGTCTGGTTCGATCGTCAGGTTGATGGTATCGATCAATACCTGCATATCTAGATGAGTGTAGACACGCTCTGTCAGTGTCATGGCTCCGGAGTGCCCTACAATCTTTTTGATAATAGTCTCCTGAACTTTGGCTTCCGACAGCATGGAGATGCAGGTATGTCTTGTGCAGTGTGGTGTCCGGTCAATACCTAGCTGCTCAGTCAATGGATGCCAGTAGCTGTCATAATAATTGCGGTAAGTAAACTTCTTTCCATCCTCTGTGTGCAGCAGGTAGGAAGAACCCGGACAGGATTCATACCATGCACGATAGAAGGGGAGAAGCTTATCAGCAATCGGTACCTTTCGAATACCATTTTCCGTCTTACTGGAGATGACGTCAAAATACTGTTCATCCAGATGGACATTTTCCTTTTTTAAATTCAGAAACTCGGAGATCCGGACACCGTTATAAAGCAGCATCAGGATGATCTGATAATACTTGTTCTCCTGCATTGTCCAGATTTTTGCAACTTCCTCTTTTGAAGTAACTATTCAGTACACAATGTCACTTAGTTAACGTTTAATAGGGAGCGAATTCTTACAGAACAAATTACAGATAAGCCTTAGTGAAACCGTTTTACAGATATGTTTACGATTTACTCGTGAAGGAAAGCACGACAAAAAGACAGATTGCAAATCTGCCTCAAAACGGATTATAATGATAAAGGTGTCTATGCTGCCCGATATATAAAATATCGCGGCCTTCGGAAATGAGCCGTTTGGAGTCTTGGGTATTGGCGTTCATTCCTGATAGGGATCAATTCCTTTTTCAGCAGGGACATCACATCATATTGGTCTTTCTCCGTGGTCAGACGGAGAAAGACTCTGCAGATATGGGCAGCCATAGTAAAATTGACTTTGTATTCATGTTTTGTCCCATGTGCCTCCAGTACTATGTGGTTTATCATTGTTTCAGTTATGTTATACGCAAGTAGCCTTTCCCATATTTCCTGTTTCACGTATTCGGGTTTATATGCATGGAAATTACTCAGCCCAATGGTGTATTTCAGTTTCCTGAATGAGGATTCGATGTTCCATCTGGCATTGTACAAGGTTTTGATACGTTCCGCAGGGAATTCATCACGTGGCAGATTAGTCACGATGCGCTCGTATGTAGAATCGTTGATGGGGAAACGCACAATACGGAAGGACAGTTCATATGTATCATAACTTCCATATTCAATGAAATCGAAAGCAGCTGCCTGATCCACAAAGCATATGTAACCTTCTGTGTGGATGCCTGTCAAAACTTTTTTCGAATGGATCCGGACCAGTGTGACTCTGACATCAATATCGAAGGATTCCTTATCTGGAAAATTAAAATTGCCGACCAGTCCTTTGGAATGGATATCCTTGGTACGGAACAGGAAATGCTGTCCCTGTTCCATAACATGTGCCATGTTGTTATAAGAGCAATAGCCGCGGTCACCGATATAGATATTTTTTCTTCCGTCCAAAACATCGTGCCGGTCAACAATATCACAGAAAGCACCGAATTCATTTTTGCAGCGGACGGGCTGGATCAGCGCATCCGTGTAAGTATGGGTATCCAAGTCATAAAAAGCATTCAGGTGCCTGCTGTAGACACCGTTGGCAGAGCGTCCCGGGCAACAGTAGTAGTCTGGTGATGAGAAGGCCGGAGTGCTGAAAAAAGTGCAGGTGGAGCCATCGGCAGCCAGGAAACGGTAATGTGAATCCTTAAAGGAAGCGGGCGGCAACTCCATGGAAGAGGAATTAAAGTGCCGGAATACAGCTTCCAACGCCTCAGGTTTAAGCTTTGCCCGCTGCTGGCTGAGAGCAGAAGCGGTTGGCATAGAAGAATCCAATCCCCAGAAATCAAGCATTTCAACCCTGGTTGAAGACGAGCCTTGTGAAACGAGAAAGGAAATAAGTTTCTGAGCAGGGATTTTTTTGCTTCTTTTGAAAGCGGAATCGGGATGGACAGCATACTGTGAAATATCAGAAACAACATGTTCCACAGAAGAAAAAAACAGTTCTTTGATTTGTTGATGGATCATGATCAAGTGCCTCCTTGAGAAAGTGATATACCACTAATTCAAGGGCCGCTCTCGCTACCTCAACAAATCTATCAGTAGCGAGAGCGGCCGCACATTTTGCTTCCTATGTCAACCCTTTGGGTAGCTTTTTTGAAAAAATTTGGGTTAGACCCATAATTAGGGGCTAACCCTGTAACTTAACTAAATGACATTGGGTTCTGAATAGTTACATTATTTTTTATAATTCAGAAGCGCTACAATGGGTAAGGTCATAAAATCACCATGAATTCTTGGTATGTACTCATAAGCGTCCCCCTTTTCTGACAGGAATCGTACGGAGTGAACAGTAACCTGAGAAGTGCAATCAGCATAGAGTGTAAATGTTGTAAAAAAATGATAAAAATAAATATAAATACATAAAAATAATGGTTAAAATGACTAAGGCATGATAGAATAATAGAAAACAAAAAAGCCGTTGCACACGACTTTTTTATGCCGCACCCTGCGGCGCCAGAAGGCGGTTTCGGGTTTCCCCTTATTTGAACTCGTCTTGTTAATACATGATTACCATAGCATCAGAAATTTCAAATGTCAATATATTTTGGAGGATTTTTTATGAATTCTGATAAAAGAGAAGATTATTATGTGGGATTAGATATGGGTACGGGATCACTGGGTGGTGCTGTTACGGATACACAGTATCATCTGTTGAAAGTAAAAGGAAAAGATTTTTGGTTTGTAAGGGAATATGAAACTGCAAAATCCCAATTAGACAGAAGAACCCATCGGATCGCAAAAAGAAGGTTACAGCGTCATAAGGCGAGGATCGGATTGATCCGGTCATATTTTGCAGAGGATGTACTGAAACATGATCCACTGTTTTATATTCGACAGGATAACAGCAAATATTACCAGGAAGATAAAGATGCCAGACTGACTACAAAAGACAGCCTTTTTGCAGACCCGGGTTATGGAGACAAAGAATATCACGATGACAAAGAATACCCTACGATTTTTCATCTGCGGCAGGCACTTTTAAGAGATCAAATAAAAGACGAAGAGAGATATTCACGCTTCCTGTATCTGGCGATTATCAACATGTTCGAACATCGTGGACACTTTCTTTTGAATACAGAATCCAGTGATCTGAATGCAGATATGATAAAAGATGTAGGTGAACTGGTGATGAATGCTATCTGTGGTGTTTCGGAATATGGTTCGGTTACCTATAAGGAAATCATAGAAATTCTGGAAGATAAGAATATTTCAAGGACTGCTAAGAAGGATCAGATAGCATCTAAAGTCGATATCAAAAAATCGGAGAAAGCACAGATGGAACGGATCAAATGCCTGTGCGGTATGGAAGCAGATGCCAGAGTCATGTTTGAACTCGAGGCAGATGAAAAGATTAAGATCGCATTTCAGCAGGCTGCTTTTGAAAATGAGAAAGAAGAAATCGAAGTTGCGATTGGAGAAGACCGCTATCTGATCATAGAAAATATGAAACAACTGTATGATTACAGTCAGCTGCAGTCTGTATTGAATGGATTCGATTATCTTTCAGACGCCAGAGTGCAGATGTACGAAAAACATAAAGAAGATCTGCATCTTTTGAAAAAGGTATATAGAAAAAATCTGGATCGGGAAATGTATGATAGGATGTTCCGCTCAGGAGAAGAGGGAAGTTATTGTGCGTATTCCAATTCCACGAATTCAGTGGATTCTCTGGCAGAAGCGAAAAAGTACAGAAGAAATATGAAAAAAAGAAGCCAGAAAGATCTCTATGACAGGATCAAGAAAGATCTGAAAGAGGTTCATGACGCGGATGCAGATGCTATTCGCAAAGAGATGGAATTAGAACGTTTTCTGCCCAAGCAGATTACCGGTGCAAATGGAATCATTCCAAACCAGGTACACCGAAAAGAATTAAAGAAAATTCTTGAAAATGCAGAGCACCATCTCGATTTTCTAAAAGAAAAAGATGAAAGTGGATATACGGTATCTGAGCGGATCCTGATGCTGTTTTCCAGTAACATTCCATACTATGTCGGACCTGTAGGCAGCGGATCAAAAACAGGATGGGCAAAGATACAGGAATCAGGACAGGTATTACCTTGGAATATGGAACAGAAGATTGATATGGAACAGACTTCAGAACGTTTTATCACGAATCTCATCCGGGAATGTACGTACCTTTCCGGAGAAAAAGTCTTGCCAAAGCAGTCTTTATTATATGAGAGCTATTGCGTTCTCAATGAAATTAATAATTTACGCATTCGTGGAAAACGAATCGTACCGGAATTAAAACAGGATATCTACAGAGAAGTCTTCCAGAGCTCCAGAATGGGAAAGAAAGTTACGAAAAAGAATCTTTGCACGTATTTGATAAACAGAGGACTGATTACGGAAGAATCTGAAGTTTCAGGGATTGACAAAGAGATCAATGCGTATCTGCCATCTTATGGAAAGATGTATGGCGTTTTTGGAGAACGTCTGAGAGAAGAAGCAGTTCAAGAGATAGCAGAAAAAATTATTTATTACGGAACTATCTATGGGGATGCCAAGTCGATGTTCCGAAAAAAACTGAATCAGTATGTTTCTGACGGGTGGCTGACAGAACCCCAGGCAAAACGGATTTCCGGTTATAAATTTAAGGACTGGGCAAGAATTTCCAGAAGTATGTTATGCCTGAGCGGATGTGATAAAAGTACAGGTGAGAAAATTTCTCTGATCCGGGCTATGTGGGAATATAATCTGAACTTTATGGAGTTGATTTACAGCGAAGATTTTACTTTTCAAAAAGAACTGGAAGAGAGAAGAAAAGCGTTAGGAAAAACTTTGCAGGAATTTCAATTTGAAGATCTGGACGAGTACTATTACAGTGCACCTGTGAAACGTATGATCTGGCAGGCTGTTCAGGCATTAAAAGAAATTACGCAGATCATGGGACATAACCCAAAACGTATCTTTATTGAGATGACTAGAACAGAGGAAGAAAAAGGAGAACAGGGAAGAAAGAATTCAAGAGAAAAACGTCTGTTAAAATTGTATGAAAGCATCAGGGACGAAAGAAACTGGGCCGCAGAAATAAAAAATGCAAATGCATCCGGAAAATTAAACAGTAAAAAAATGTATCTTTATTATCTGCAGATGGGAAGGGATGTATATACGGGAGAACCCATCGATATTGAAGATCTATTTGATGATAGCAGATATGACATTGATCATATTTATCCAAGAAGCTTGACGAATGACAACAATATTGAAAATAATCTTGTTCTGGTGTCAAAAACGATCAATCAGAACGAGAAAAAGAATGATTATCCGGTGCCGGAAAAGGTCAGAACGAATAAAAAAGTCCGGGATCTGTGGCATACACTTCATAAAATGGGATTTATGAATGATGAAAAATACAATCGCCTGACATCCACGGAACATCTGACAGACGATCAGCTTGCCGGATTTATCGCAAGACAGTTGGTGGAGACCGCACAGGGAGCAAAAGGAATCGCAGAGCTTATGAAGGCGATGCTGCCGGGAACAGATATTGTATATGCGAAGGCAAGAAATGTATCTGACTTCAGAAAAGAATACAAGATGCTAAAAAGCAGATTAGTCAATGATTATCATCACGCACAGGATGCATATTTGAATATTGTTGTGGGAAATGTGTATTTTACGAAATTCACCAGAAATCCTGTGAATTTTGTAAAGAAAGAAGCAAGACGTGATGGCAGAAACTATGATTATAATCTGTATAAAATGTACAGTAAAGATATCATAAGAAATGGAGAAATAGCTTGGATTGCAACAAGCGAACAGGGACCGGGAACGATTCGTCTGGTAAAGGAAACGATGGGAAGGAATACGCCGGTCATTACAAGACAGGCATTTGAACAGCAGGGAGAATTGTTTAATCTTCAGCCGGTTGGAAAGTATTCTGCTAAGAAGGATAATTATGTTCCACTAAAAATAAATGATGAAAAAGTGCAGGACGTAAGCAAATATGGTGGTTACACTTCTCTGAATCCTTCCTATTTTATCTTTATAGAACATGGACCGGAAAAAAAGAGAAAGAAATGTTTCGAAGTGATACAGAGCTATTATTCTGCTCGGATAAAAACGGAAAAGGATTTGATTGATTTTCTGGTACAAAAAGGATATAAAAATCCAAGAGTGATAAATGCCGGGATAAAAAAGAATGCACTCATAAAATACAATGGATATTTCTTATATATTATTGGAATGGATGCAAGAAAAAATATTGAATTTTCTAATGCAACGGCAATGTGCTTAAAGAATAACTATATACAATATGTTTGCAAGCTGGAGAAAATGAATAAGGCGATTTTGTTATCAGAAAAACAGAAAACAAATTTACACTGGGATGAAAGAATCACCTGTGAAAGCAATCTGGAACTGTACAGAGAACTTACAGAAAAACATCTGCATTCCATCTATCAAAAACATCCAAAAAGCATAGGAAAGTGTCTTGCAGAGGGAGAAGGAGCATTTAAACTTCTTGATATCGAACAACAGGTGAAGATTTTATGTGATATCGTTCAGTATACATCCTTTCAGAGAGGAGTCTTCTCATTGAAGGTTCTTGGAGGACCCAAAGAGGTAGGAAGAATCCGAATATCCGGAAATATGACAGAGGCAAAAGAATGTAAACTTATCAATTATTCGATTACCGGTATGTATAAAACAGAAATGGATCTACTGAAAAAATAGGGAGGGATAAGTATGAGCTGGCGGACGGTGATCATATCCAGCACGGCGAAGCTGGATTACCAGATGGGATATCTGGTGCTCCGAAAAGATGATGTAACAAAGATTCATCTTTCGGAAATTGAAACAGTAATGATAGAATCCACATCGGTGTCACTGACCGCGGCTCTCTTATGTGAACTGACAAAGAAAAAGATCAAAGTGATCTTTTGTGATGAAAAGAGAAATCCTTCGTCAGAACTCATCAGTTACTACGGAGCGCATGATACCTCATTAAAAGTCAGGAATCAGATTGCATGGACCGATGATATAAAAAAACATGTCTGGACAGAAATTGTGGCAGAAAAAATACGGAAACAGGCGTTGCATCTGCAGCATTGGAAACGAGAGGAAGCAGATCTGCTTTATCAGTATATCAATGAAATAGAATTCGGGGATGCTACGAACCGGGAGGGGCATGCGGCGAAAGTTTACTTTAATGCTCTGTTTGGTATGGATTTTACCAGAAGCGCGGAAAATGTTACGAATGCTGCGCTGAATTATGGTTATTCACTGCTGTTGTCAACATTTAATCGCTGCGTGGTTGCCAATGGGTATATTACACAGCTGGGGCTTTTCCATGATAATGTATTTAATCAGTTCAATCTGGCCTGTGATCTGATGGAACCGTTTCGCCCGCTTGTGGATCTGAAAGTGAAAAAGATGGCCTTCCCGTTTTTTGAAAAGGAAGAAAAACATGAAATGGTTTCGCTGCTAAAAGAAGAAGTAATAATCGGTAACCGAAACGAATATCTGACCAATGCGATAAAAATATATACCAGGAGTGTCTTTGATGCATTAAATGATAACGATGTATCGCAGATAAAATTTTATAGGACAAATGAGTTATAGATATATGAGAGTAATGGTATTTTTTGATCTTCCGGTTATTACCAGTGCAAACCGAAAAGATTACAGGGATTTTCACAAGTATCTGATAAAGACAGGATTTCTGATGATGCAGGAATCGGTGTACTGTAAGCTGGCACAGAATTCCACAATGGCAGATGCAATTGTGGAAAATATCAGGAAAAATAAGCCTGCGGATGGACTGGTACAGGTGCTGAAGATAACGGAGAAGCAATTTGGAAAAATGGAATTTATTGTTGGAACGAAAAAAAGCGAAATTCTCGACACAGACGAAAGAGTGGTGATCATATGAAACTTGTGAATCCCAGATTAGGATTGGAAGTGGAGTTATCCGAAAATCAGGTTTTGAACATAACCGTTGAATCACCGGTAAAATTTTCAGAGGTTGTATATCATATTTGCAGACAGGCAGGAGGAGAAGAAGGAGAATTCATCCTTTCGGATATTGAAAAGGAACTGTCTATGGGAAAAAGGACGGTAGTGATTAATAATCCGTTGACGGTTAATTGTGAGGAAAAAAGGATTCTATCTCAGCTTTATAAAAATCTTTCAGAAAAAATATTAGAAGATCATTTTGAAGAATTTGCGACTGTGAATCAGAAGGTTATCCAGTTTATGGATAAGGTTACGAGTTCTTCCGAATATAATCTGACATATGATGTTGATTTTCAGGCAGCAGGTCTGATAAAATATTGTAATGTACATATGGATTCCTGTTATGATAATCTGACTGAAAAGTTTATAGACTATCTGAGAACCATGAAGCAGATCTGTAATGTTGATATTGTTTTTGTGTTGAATCTGAAGCAATATTTCAGTACCGAGGATCTGAGAGAAATCTATAAACACTGTTTTTATACGAAGATGTATCTGATTAATCTGGAAGGAGTAAAATCAGACCCCATCGAAAGTGACAGATATGTTATTATAGATAAAGATCTTTGTGTGCTGGACCTTGTGTATTAACAACCTTCTATTGCAAGAAGATAACGACTCGGCGAGAACCGGATTTGAGGTTTGAGAGTCTTGTTAATACGGAAGGATTTCAAACAAGGGATATGTTACCGAAGATTATACGTTAGTTTGAGAGTCTTGTTAATACGGAAGGATTTCAAACAACAGTTTCACGTTTTGCATCACGAATACAAGTTTGAGAGTCTTGTTAATACGGAAGGATTTCAAACCCCAACCGGATTGAGATGGCATACAGACTGGTTTGAGAGTCTTGTTAATACGGAAGGATTTCAAACTGCCCGCCGAGTGCAAGTGTTCCGCCTTTGGTTTGAGAGTCTTGTTAATACGGAAGGATTTCAAACAAATATTCCAGTAACCACCTGCGCTGTTGAGTTTGAGAGTCTTGTTAATACGGAAGGATTTCAAACGATTCAAAACAGAAGATGGACAGTTCGATGGTTTGAGAGTCTTGTTAATACGGAAGGATTTCAAACGGCGGGACCCCCCTTATGAGAGAGGGTTCCGTTTGAGAGTCTTGTTAATACGGAAGGATTTCAAACTCCGGAAGTGCATAAATATTTTCCACTTCAGTTTGAGAGTCTTGTTAATACGGAAGGATTTCAAACAGCCTGGCACGGTATTCCTGTTTCCGGTTCGTTTGAGAGTCTTGTTAATACGGAAGGATTTCAAACCGAGCAAGAGAAACGTATCAAGGAATTAGAGTTTGAGAGTCTTGTTAATACGGAAGGATTTCAAACGAAAAACTGAGAATACAAAGAGGAGATCACGTTTGAGAGTCTTGTTAATACGGAAGGATTTCAAACGCGTTATAACTTACTCATATGTATCTGAAGGTTTGAGAGTCTTGTTAATACGGAAGGATTTCAAACTGGAAGATTATTAAAATCATCATAGCCAGCGTTTGAGAGTCTTGTTAATACGGAAGGATTTCAAACTGCCCCTGTTCGGTATCGTTGAACACTCCGGTTTGAGAGTCTTGTTAATACGGAAGGATTTCAAACGTTCTGCACAGTCATTTTCATTGCTTCTCTGTTTGAGAGTCTTGTTAATACGGAAGGATTTCAAACGGACTTGAAGGACTGACAGATGCAGAATCTGTTTGAGAGTCTTGTTAATACGGAAGGATTTCAAACAGGAGTATAAGGAAGTAGGTAAACGGTGCAGTTTGAGAGTCTTGTTAATACGGAAGGATTTCAAACTATAACCAAGTTAGGAAACAAGTCCTAACCGGTTTGAGAGTCTTGTTAATACGGAAGGATTTCAAACCAGCCCTTGCCCCAGCATTCTTCCACATTCGTTTGAGAGTCTTGTTAATACGGAAGGATTTCAAACGTGCTATCGTGTCACTAACGAGGAACTCAGGTTTGAGAGTCTTGTTAATACGGAAGGATTTCAAACTGCATCTGACTGCTTTTACGTTCACGCTTGGTTTGAGAGTCTTGTTAATACGGAAGGATTTCAAACAGGAATGGCAAGTCAATGAAAAGCAATACAGTTTGAGAGTCTTGTTAATACGGAAGGATTTCAAACACTGGATCCGGGCAAATGAACACTGGGTATGTTTGAGAGTCTTGTTAATACGGAAGGATTTCAAACCGAAACAGTACGCCGGACCGCAGGGAATCCGTTTGAGAGTCTTGTTAATACGGAAGGATTTCAAACTCATATTCAATTTGTATGTCCACGGAGTGGGTTTGAGAGTCTTGTTAATACGGAAGGATTTCAAACTGGAGATAGAAGAGAAACACACAGGACGTTGTTTGAGAGTCTTGTTAATACGGAAGGATTTCAAACTTATTTTTTATAGTAATAGTAGCATTGGTAGTTTGAGAGTCTTGTTAATACGGAAGGATTTCAAACCGCCGGGACAGAAATACAGCGTAAACGTCGGTTTGAGAGTCTTGTTAATACGGAAGGATTTCAAACTATCAAGCGTTCATGTGTGATTGTCACATGTTTGAGAGTCTTGAGAAGGTTGAGTACAACAGACAGCATGAGTATATGACGGAATCCAGAGAAAAAAAGATGTTGCCTATCTTTCTCAATTGAAAAAAGAGTACGGCCTGAATTGAGAGGATGTCAGATCGACGTGAAAAAATACGCACTGTTGGATACTGACTTCATTTCCAAAACGCACTCTGTTCAAGATGAAATGTTTTGTCTGCATAGCAGAAGAAGGCGGTGAAAACATCTTAAAAGTATACAGAGTATATTGCGAAGAAAAATCGCATATGATATAATGCTCGCAGGCAAAAAAGAATTAAAGTGTTTATAACAAAAAAATCAAAAGCCCTCGAAGTTGCAGCTTCCAGGGCTTTCTTCTTATTTCATTTTTTATTACAGTGGACAAGGAATCATCAGGTCAGAGCTCCGCTGTTTGTAGTATAGACGATAATTGTTGATTTTATTACGCAACAGGAATATTCAGTTAGGCTTACGCACAACAGAAAATTTCCATTCAATGCAGAAAGGGGCGGTTTTATGAAGCAGGATACACTGGAGGGCAGAGCAAAAACGAAAAACGGTGTCATTCGATTATGCTTTTCGGTGCTTTGTATTTTGTTGGAAGCAGCTTTTATCATTATCGTGATCACAAGGCTGAATGAATATGCGGAGATCGTTAATCTGCTGACTAGAGTCTTTGCAGGAATTCTGGTTCTGGCACTATATGCATCCGATCAGACCTCTTCCATGAAAATGCCGTGGATCATTCTGATACTTGTGTTTCCGATCATGGGTGTAGCACTGTATCTTCTGATTGGATTAAATGGCGGAACCCGTAAAATGCGAGAACGATATGCGGATATCGACAGAAAGCTTCTGCCGCTTCTGCCGGATAATCGGGAAAAACTGGAAAATATCAAAAATAAAATCCCCAAAGCAGGAAATATCAGTGAGTATATTTGGAAAAATGCAGGTTATCCTGTATACCAGAATACGGATATTGTTTATTATGATGAGGCGGTAAAGGGATTAGAAGCACAGTTATCAGCACTGTCAAAGGCTGAAAAGTTTATTTTTATGGAATACCATGCGATAGAAGATGCAGAGGCCTGGAAAAAGATCCAGAAAGTGCTGGAGGAGCGTGTACAGGCAGGCGTGGAAGTGCGAGTATTTTATGATGATATGGGCTCTATTGGATTTATTAATACGGATTTCGTAAAAAAGATGGAGCAGATCGGAATCCACTGCCGGGTATTTAATCCGTTTATGCCGGGACTGAATGTATTTCTGAACAACCGTGATCATCGAAAAATAACCGTGATCGATGGAAAAGTAGCTTTCACAGGCGGCTATAATCTGGCAAATGAATATTTTAATTACACCAATCCTTACGGACAATGGAAGGATACCGGGATTCGTCTTGAAGGCGATGCAGTTCAGTCGCTGACAGCAACATTCCTTGAAATGTGGAATGCAGCCAATGACAGGAATAATAATGAGGATTTCAGCAAATATTTTATAAGATCAGAATATAAGGCAGCTCAGAACGGATTTGTACAGCCTTATGCAGATAGTCCAATGGATGATGAACAGGTAGGAGAGGAAGTTTATATCAGCATGGTCAACAAAGCTGAAAAATACTGCTGGTTTATAACGCCATATCTGATCATTACGGATGAAATGACACATGCGCTGTGTCTTGCTGCAAAGCGGGGGATTGATGTCAGGATCATTACACCGGGAATCCCGGATAAAAAAATGATTTACAGTGTTACACGTTCCTTTTATCATGGACTGGTTAAAAATGGAGTGCGGATCTACGAGTGGACACCTGGCTTCTGTCACGCCAAGATGAGCGTGGCAGATGACTGTATGGCAACATGCGGAACCATAAATCTGGATTACAGAAGTCTTTATCATCATTTTGAAAACGGATGCTTTATGGCAGACAGTCCGGCTGTGTTATCCATAAGAAATGACCTGGAAGAAACAATGAAGGAATGTCGGGAAGTAACAGAACAATACCGTACAGGACGCAGTGCATATCTTCGTCTGGGACAGCTTTTCATGAGATTGTTTGCAGGATTATTGTAAGGAAGAGGTGTAAATCTATGTGTACAGCAGCAACGTATCAGACAAAGGATTTTTATATGGGAAGAACTCTTGACTATGAGTTTTCCTATGGGGAAGAGGTGACCATAACTCCAAGAAATTATGAGTTCGATTTCCGATATGCAGGAAAAGCAAAAACACATTATGCTCTCATAGGAATGGCGTTTGTAGCAGGAGATTATCCGCTTTATTATGATGCGGCTAATGAAAAGGGACTGGGTATGGCAGGACTTAACTTTGTGGGAAATGCGGCATATGCAGATGAAGCGACAGAGGCAGATAAGGATCTTGTCCAGGTGGCGCAATATGAATTTATTCCATGGATCCTTACCCAATGTGCTTCGGTGGCTGAAGCAAGGAGGATGCTTTCCAATATGAAGCTTATGGGAACACCCTTCAGTGAACAGCTTCCAACGGCACAGCTTCACTGGATGATCGCAGACAAGGAGGAATGCATCGTTGTAGAATCTATGAAAGACGGAATGCACATCTATGACGATCCTGTTGGCGTACTTACAAATAATCCTCCATTCCCCGGCCAGATGTTTGCACTTAACAATTATGCGGGTGTATCCAGAAAGCAGCCGGAAAGTACATTTGCAGGAGTGCTGGAGCTGGATCCATACAGCAGAGGAATGGGCGGAATGGGAATTCCGGGAGATCTTTCAAGCCAGTCAAGATTTGTAAAGGTTGCATTTACAAAATTAAACGCAATATCCGGAGATGGGGAAAACGAAAGTGTCAGCCAGTTTTTCCATATTTTAGGCTCTGTTGATCAGCAGCGGGGATGCTGTGAGGTATCAGAGGGCGCATATGAGATCACGATCTATACTTCATGCTGCAACACGACAAAGGGAATCTATTATTATACCACATATGATAATCACCAGATAACCGCAGTAGATATGTATGCGGAAAACCTTGATTCAGACAAGCTGATCCGTTATCCGATCATATTAAACGGTGAGATCCGATGGCATAATAAATAAGAACAGGATTTTTACAGAAGATAATGAGGTAGGAAGATGGAAAATTATTCAATAGTATTCAGCAGCTTAACCGGTAATACAAAAAAGCTGCCAGTTAGCCGATCGTAGTGTATACAGAGATTTGACTTTACAGCAGAGAAAAATATCAAGTATAATACTATAGCATTATTAAAAATCCCTTCCGGGAAAACAGAAAAACCACAATGATAAAGGAATATAACAAATGAGTATTTTAAATGTAGAACACCTGACCCACGGGTTTGGAGACAGAGCGATTTTCGAAGATGTATCTTTCCGGCTTCTTAAGGGAGAACACATCGGACTTGTAGGCGCTAATGGCGAAGGAAAGTCCACATTTATGAGTATTGTGACCGGAAAACTGATGCCGGATGAGGGCAAGGTAGAGTGGGCAAAAAATGTCCACGCAGGCTATCTGGATCAGCATGCAGTTCTGGAAAAGGGGATGACCATCGGCCAGGTGCTGAAATCCGCTTTTGATCCTCTTCTCAAAAAAGAAGAACGGATGAACGAGATCTGCGACAAGCTGGGAACTGCAGATCCTGACGAGATGGATGGTCTGATGGAAGAGCTTGGAACGATCCAGGACGAACTGACACTTCACGATTTTTATGCGATCGATGCCAAAGTGGAGGAGGTTGCCAGAGCTCTGGGCCTTCTGGATCTTGGGCTTGACCGTGATGTTACGGATCTAAGCGGCGGACAGCGAACCAAGGTACTTCTTGCGAAGCTTCTTCTTGAGAAGCCTGACATCCTGCTTCTGGATGAGCCTACCAACTATCTGGATGAGGAGCATATTGCATGGCTGAAAAGATATCTTCTGGATTATGAGAATGCCTTTATCCTTATTTCCCACGATATTCCCTTCCTGAATTCTGTAGTTAACATTATCTATCATATGGAAAATCAGGAACTGAACCGTTATGTAGGAGATTACGATCATTTCCAGGAGGTCTATGCGGTCAAGAAGGCACAGCTGGAGGCTGCTTACCGCAAACAGCAGCAGGAGATCAGTGAGCTGAAGGATTTTGTAGCAAGGAATAAGGCCCGTGTTTCCACAAGAAACATGGCTATGTCCCGCCAGAAAAAGCTGGACAAGATGGATGTGATCGAGCTGGCAGCAGAGAAGCCGAAGCCGGAGTTCAAATTCCGTTATGGCCGAACACCAGGAAAGATGCTTTTTGAGACACATGACCTTGTGATCGGTTATGATGAGCCGCTTTCCAAGCCACTGAATTTTACTATGGAGCGAGGACAGAAGATCGCACTGGTGGGAACCAATGGAATAGGAAAAACAACACTTCTTCGAAGCCTTCTTGGACTGATCAAGCCTCTTTCCGGAAGCGTGGAGCAGGGCGAGAACCTTGAGATCGGATATTTTGAGCAGGAAGTTAAAGGTGAGAATCGAACTACATGTATCGAAGAGCTCTGGCAGGAATTTCCGTCATTTTCCCAGTATGAAGTGCGTTCCGCACTGGCAAAATGCGGCCTGACAACCAAGCATATTGAGAGCCAGGTACGAGTTTTAAGCGGTGGTGAGCAGGCAAAAGTGCGTCTTTGCAAGCTGGTGAACCGTGACACCAATATTCTTCTTCTGGACGAGCCTACCAATCATCTGGATGTAGATGCAAAAGACGAGCTGAAAAAAGCTCTCCGGGAATACCGCGGAAGTATCCTTCTCATCTGCCATGAACCGGAATTTTACCAGGATGTGGTAAATGAAGTCTGGGATATGAGCAAGTGGACAACCAAGATATTCTGATAATGGATATAGATATATGGCAGAAAAGACCGATATAATTCGAAAAGTACAATAAATGGGACATAAAGATGACAGCATAAGGGCAGCAGAGTCTGCCAGACAGAATACAGAGGACAAATAAATGGAAGAAACACAATTGAAAAAATTCAGTATCGTTATGGAGGGCGGCGGTATGCGAGGTTTGTATACAGCCGGTGTGATCGATGTTCTGATGGAAAATGAGATTTACGCAGACAGTGCGGTGGGCGTATCGGCTGGAGCTGTTTTTGGATGCAATTATAAGTCCAGGCAGATCGGGAGAGTTCTTCGCTATAACAAAAAGTACTGCAAGGATAAAAGACTTGCAAGCATCCGGAACTGGATCACAACAGGAGATGTATACAGCCGGGAATTCGGATATTATGAACTGCCCTGGAAGCTGGATATTTTTGACCGTCAGACCTACGCAGAAAATCCCATGAAATTTACAGTGGTGTGTACGGACCTGGATACAGGAAAACCGGTGTATCATGAATGTCCCAACGGAGATGTGGAGGATATTGAATGGATGCGTGCGTCTGCATCGATCCCGATAGCCTCCCGACCGGTGAAGCTTGGGGGAAAGAGACTTCTGGATGGTGGTGTGTCTGATCCGATCCCGGTTAAATGGATGCTTTCTCGGGGATATGAAAAAAACGTAGTGGTGCTTACCAGAGATGTGAAGTACCGAAAAAAAGCAAACCCGAAGATGCAGCTTTTTCTGAAAGCAGTATTACATAAATATCCGGCTTTTCTGAAGGATCTGGAGGAACGGCATATCCATTATAATGAAACACTGGAGGAACTGTCTGCTCTGGAAAAAGAGGGTCGCGTTCATATCATCCGTCCGAGCAGACCCATCCAGGCGGCGATGATCGAGCGTGATGAGAGTAATCTGGAGTGGATCTACCAGACAGGAAGAGCAGATATGAAAAAGGATCTGGAGAGGCTGAAAGCCTACCTGGATTCCTGAATCACAGACCGAAACAAAATTCGACTTATACCCCTTTCTATGTTATGATAGTGGATATCATTACAACAGAAAGGGGTATTTTCAATGGGAGAAAAACCTCAGAATATAAAACACAGACATATAAGCTTGGGCGTGCTTGCCCATGTGGATGCAGGAAAGACGACATTATCGGAAGGCCTGCTTTTTAAATGCGGAAGGATCCGGAAAATCGGAAGAGTCGATCACAAGGATGCGTATCTGGATACCTATGAGCTTGAGAGGGAGAGAGGAATCACCATTTTTTCAAAGCAGGCAGTTTTTTCCATGGGGGATATGGAAGTGACACTTCTGGATACACCGGGGCATGTGGATTTTTCTGCTGAGATGGAGCGTACCCTGCAGGTGCTGGATTATGCGATCCTGGTGATCAACGGAGCAGATGGTGTGCAAGGGCATACACAGACATTGTGGAGACTGCTGACACAGTATAAGATCCCAACATTTCTTTTTGTAAATAAAATGGACCAGGAAGGAACGGACAGGGAAAGACTTCTTGAGGAGCTGAAGAAGAAATTAAGCGGATGTTGTGTGGATTTTAGTGGAGAACTGGAATGCTCCGGTGCAGAAGCAGCAGGGAAAAAGGAGAATCCTGTGGATAACTCCGGGAAATCTCCGTCAGCTGAAGGAATGCAGCTGAAAGACAACGCCAGTGAAGCAGAAAAAGAGAATATATCCGGAACGCAGGGCGCTTCTGATAAAATAAATGGAACTGATGATTTTCTGGAAAATATTGCCATGTGTGAGGAGAACCTTCTGGAAAGCTTCCTGGAAACAGGAACGATCGCAAAAAAGGACGTGGCAGAGCTGATCCTGGAGCGAAAGCTTTTTCCATGCTTTTTTGGATCTGCCCTGAAGATGGAAGGCGTAGATGCTTTTATCCATGGAATGGAGACCTACATGGCAGTACCGTCCTATCCCGCAGAATTCGGAGCCAGGATCTTTAAAATCGCCAGAGATGAGCAGGGAAACCGTCTCACTTATATGAAGATCACCGGCGGCAGCCTGAAGGTTAAGGAGACGCTGACCAATGCAGGAAGAAATGGTATTCCGGCAGAGGAGATCTGGGAGGAAAAGGCAGATCAGATCCGTATCTATTCCGGTGCAAAATTTGAAATGCTCAAAGAGGCAGAGGCAGGAACCGTCTGTGCAGTTACAGGTCTTACCGAAACATATCCGGGAGAGGGACTTGGCATTGAGGCGGATTCTGCCATGCCGGTGCTGGAACCGGTACTGAATTATCAGATCATCCTTCCGGAGGGCTGTGACGCCCACAGGATGCTGAAAAGCCTGAAGGAGCTGGAGGAGGAAGAACCGCAGCTTCATATCATGTGGGATGAGCAGCTGGGAGAGATCCACGCCATGCTGATGGGCGAGGTACAGATCGAGATCCTGAAGCATCTGATCTGGGAGCGCTTTCATGTGGCAGTAGAATTTGGGACCGGTAATATCGTATACAAAGAAACCATTGTCGCACCGGTGGAAGGCGTGGGACATTTTGAACCGCTTCGTCATTATGCAGAGGTGCATCTTCTTCTGGAACCGGGAGAGAGAGGAAGCGGACTGCAGTTTTTTACTGCGGCAAATGAAGATCAGCTGGATCGGAACTGGCAGCGGCTGATCCTGACACATCTGGAGGAAAAAGAGCATCTGGGAGTCCTTACTGGATCACCCATCACCGATATGCAGATCACACTTCTCACCGGACGGGCACATCAGAAGCATACGGAAGGTGGAGATTTCCGGCAGGCGACCTACCGTGCTGTGCGCCAGGGCCTCAAGAAAGCGGAGACACTTCTTCTGGAACCCTATTACAGCTTCCGACTTGAGGTTCCGGCAGAAAATGTAGGACGTGCCATGACGGATATCCAGAGGATGCAGGGAACCTTTCAGGGGCCGGAAACCCAGGGAGAGCTGTCGGTGATCACAGGAAGTGCGCCGGTGGCAAAAATGAGGGATTATCAGAGCCAGGTAGTTTCCTACACAAGAGGCAGAGGTCATCTGACCTGTACTCTGAATGGCTATGAACCCTGTCAGGATCAGGAGCAGATCGCAGAGGAGATCGGATATGATTCCGAGAGAGATCTTGAGAATCCGACAGGCTCTGTATTCTGTGCCCATGGAGCAGGCTTCGTGGTTCCCTGGTATGAGGTAGAAGAATATATGCATCTGGAAGGAGCTCAGCTTCCGGACAGCAATGATGCCTATGAGGATTCCGACAACAGCTTTGCAGGAGTGCGTTCAGTTCAGGGAACAGCCAAAAACAGTCCGGATCACAGAACAGCCAATGCCGGCCGTGGAAAATATACCTCCATGTATGGAAGCTACGAAGAGGAAAAAGAACTGAAGGCAATCTTTGAGAAAACCTTTGGTCCGGTGAGCTCAAAGAAATACAGCAGTAACAGCCGAAGCTTCGGAAATCCGGAAAGCGGAAGCAGCTTTTCCGGGAAGGGAGGCAAAGATGCAGCAGATTCCGGCCTTCCGGCAAAAGCCGGTCACGGCGCCTGGAGAAACAGCAGTCCGGCCATCCACAGAGAGGACTATCTGCTGGTGGACGGCTGCAATATCATATTTGCCTGGGAGGATTTAAGAGATCTGGCACAGGCAGACTTTCATGCGGCACAGTCCAGGTTAATGGATATATTAAGCGATTATCAGGGAATTAAGGGCTGCATCCTGATCCTGGTATTTGATGCCTACCGTGTGGAGGGCCATCCGGAGGAAACATTCCAGTATCATAACATTCATGTTGTCTATACAAAAGAAGCGGAAACGGCAGACCAGTATATTGAACGCACTGTCCATAAAATCGGACGGAATCATAACGTGACAGTTGCCACATCAGACGGACTGGAGCAGATCATCATTATGGGACAGGGAGCCGCCAGGATCTCAGCGCGCGGATTCAAAGATGAGATCGCTTCCGCAAAACAGCAGATGAGAGAAGAATGGCAGGAGCGCAGGGACAACAGCAAAACCTATCTCTTTGACAGTATGACACCGGAACTGAAATCTCATATGGAAGACATCCGTCTGGGAAGAAAGAAAAAAGAAGAATTATAACAAAAAATATATGCCCTCATTGTGGGCATATTTCACAAAAATAAAAAAACTTTTTGAATTCTTTTGCAAATAAATGGGAAAAGTAGTAAAATAAGGATAGAATCCTCAGTGAGAAGCTCCTTGTCTGGATATATAACCTGGCAGGGAGCTTTCATTAGAGCACAATAAGCGCCAGGATAACAAAAGAAAAGTAAAAAAATGAAAGGAAGTGGAAAAATGTTTGAAACAGGCGAATATGTTGTGTATGGTCGTACCGGCATCTGCCAGGTAACAGGAGTTACCACAATAAGGGTGGATGGTTCCTCCGGCGAGAAGCTTTATTATGTACTGAGGCCCGGAGGAGAAACAGATGGGAAGATATTTACACCGGTGGAAGGTGGAAAGCAGGTGCTTCGCGGAATCATTACGAGGGAAGAAGCGGAGAGGCTTATCGATGAGATCCCATTCATTGAGACACTGAGTATTGAGAATGAGAAATTCCGGGAGGATAGCTACAAGAAATGCATCCGTACCTGTGAATGCAGAGATCTTCTTCGGATCATCAAGACGATCTACGTCAGAAAACAGGCCAGATTATCTCATGGCAAAAAAACAACCGCTACAGACGAGCGGTATCTGAAGCTTGCAGAGGATCATCTCTATTCTGAATTTTCCATGTTACTGGATATCCCCAAAGAACATATGGCAGATTATATTGAACAGCGAGTACACCAGCAGGAGGAAGCCGAAGAACAGGTATGCGCTGTTTGACAAAGCAGAGCGTATCTGCTATGGTATTTCCGGTAACCTTCCAGAAATCCTGTATCTGTGACAGAAGCTTCACAGGAAGTGGAGAACAGATCCAGGATCAGTCTGAATGTTATAAAGAAAAGGAGATGCCAGAGAAATGAGAGAACAGCTTACCCGCAAGGATGTTGAAAAAATAGAGCAGGAGATCGAACACCGTAAACTGGTAGTACGTAAGGAAGCCATTGAGGCGGTCAAGGAGGCACGTGCCCAGGGAGACTTAAGTGAGAACTTTGAGTATTATGCAGCCAAGAAGCATAAGAATCAGAACGAGAGCCGCATCCGTTATCTGGAGAGGATGCTGAAGACGGCATCCATTGTATCCGATGCTTCCAGATCTGACGAAGTGGGAATGGACGATATCGTGGAAGTTCTTTTTGAAGAAGATAATGAGGTGGAGAAGTACAAGCTGGTTACTTCCATCCGCGGAAATTCCATGGAAAACCGTATCAGTATTGAATCGCCTATCGGCAAGGCACTGCGCGGTCATCGTGTAGGAGACCGGGTGGAAGTAAAGGTCAATGATGATTACAGCTATTACCTTGTAATAAAATCCATCGACAAGACCGGATCTGAGGATGAGGAGATCCGCGGATTCTGATCACAGATCGCAGGGCAGCTTTGCTCATGAGCATGCAGCTCAGCGGAATGAGAATATCCGCAGCACAAAACACATCATAAGGATAAAAACCACTGTACGATATATGGGACAGAGAGATCCTGACGGGAAATCAGTTTCCCGTAACAGGATCCTCTGTTTTATTTTTTTACACAGATTTTACATTCCAGTGGGGAAAATTTTACAATAGGCCGCTATTATGAAAATCGTTGAAATGAGAAAAAAGGAAATCAAACATATCAAAAAGAGAAAGTGAAGGAGAGTATTATGGATTTTTTCAGCGTACTGGCATTGCTTGGCGGCCTTGCTATTTTCCTTTATGGAATGAACTTAATGGGAGACGGGCTTGCGAAGGTTGCAGGCGGAAAGCTTGAGCGGATCCTGGAGACACTTACCTCCAATCCCATCAGAGCCGTTCTTCTTGGAATGGGTGTGACTGCAGTGATCCAGTCATCCTCGGCAACTACCGTTATGGTCGTTGGTTTTGTAAACTCGGGAATCATGAAGCTGTCCCAGGTTGTGGGAATCATCATGGGTGCCAATATCGGTACTACCGTAACCTCATGGATCTTAAGTCTTACAGGTATCCAGAGTGATAACTTTATTATCCGGCTTTTTAAGCCGACGTCATTTTCACCGATCTTGGCACTGATCGGCGTGGTTCTGATCATGTTTACAAAAAGCCAGAAGAAAAAGGACGTGGGAGCGATCTTTGTAGGCTTTGCGATCCTGATGTATGGAATGAATGCCATGAGCGGAGCTGTGGAACCTCTTGCAGAGGTACCGGAGTTTACCGGAATGCTGGTGAAATTCTCCAATCCGATCCTTGGAGTTGTGGCCGGAGCAGTGCTGACAGCGATCATCCAGTCGTCCTCCGCATCGGTTGGTATCCTCCAGGCACTGTGCCTTACCGGAATGGTACCGTTCAGTGCAGCACTTCCTATTATCATGGGACAGAATATCGGTACCTGTATCACTGCGATCCTTTCAGCCATCGGAGCCAGCAAAAACGCAAAACGTGCGGCTATGGTTCATCTGTATTTCAATCTGATCGGAACCATGCTGTTCATGGCAGTATTTTATGCGATAAATGCAGCAGTACATTTTTCATTTATGGCACAGGCAGCGACTCCGGCCGGGATCGCGATCCTGCACAGTGCCTTCAATATCACGGCAACTCTTGTTCTTCTTCCGTTTGGAAAGGCTCTGGAGAAGCTTGCCTGTCTTACTATCCGCGACAGGAAGGAAGAGGAGGAGAAGGTGGCAGCAGATCCGGATTTCATGATCCTGGAAAGCCGTTTTCTGGAGAAACCTGCATTTGCAGTTGAGCAGAGCAGGAATGCAGCGAAAAAAATGGCAGAGGATTCTCACAGAACTCTGTTTACCGCCCTGGACCTTCTGAAGAATTTCAGCGCAGAAGGAAAGGCTCTGGTGGAAGAAGCAGAGAAAAAGGTAGACCGTTATGAGGATGAACTTGGAACCTATCTTGTAAAACTGAACCAGAAGGATCTTTCCGTTCATGACAGTCACAGTGTTTCCATCATGCTCCACTGTATCGGTGATTTCGAGAGGATTTCCGATCACGGTGTGAACATCATGGAATCCGCACAGGAGCTTTATGAAAAAGGCCTGAAGTTTTCGGATAAGGCGCTGGAAGAGTTACGTGTCATGGAGCATGCGGTGGAAGACATTGTAGATATTGCTTACAAGGTTTACGAAAATCAGGATGTGCAGCTTGCGAGAGAGATCGAGCCACTGGAGGAAGTGATCGATGAACTCAGCAAGGAACTGAAGTACCGGCATATCCAGAGACTTCGCGCCGGAGAATGTACTATTGAAATGGGATTCATCCTGTCCGATGTGACTACCAGCCTGGAGCGTGTGGCAGATCACTGTTCCAATATCGGTGTTTGTGTGACACAGGTTCATGAAGATGCTTTTGATACACATCAGCACCTGAAGCAGATCAAACATGGGCCGGACGAAACCTTCTACCGTGCGCTGGAGGTGATCCGGAATCAGTATCAGCTTCCGGAAATAAAGGATGAGCCGGCGGCAGCCCAGATGGCAGCGGCAGGGAGGCAAGCCTGTTGTC
>OGOM01000468.1_pt1 | contig 40204 bp, 37 predicted proteins | sample 1552681 | NCBI WGS metagenome assembly OGOM01 (sample SAMEA2580188, study PRJEB22360) | human gut metagenome | biome: human gut; feature: human-associated habitat; material: faeces | place: Denmark | collected 2008/2010 | reverse complement strand
GCCATATCTGAATCCAGCCAGTGATCCTGACTGATGATATTCAAGCCAAGCAGGAGCAGAAGCGTCGCTCCCAGCAAAATATATGGTATCTGTTTTTTCAGTGTTTTCATACCGCAGACCTTTCTGTTATTGCCTATGCATTCTTCCCTAACTATACACGATTTGCCGCAAAAGCACAACTGCGGCTTTTGCGGCAAATCTACAAGTTTTCTCATTAAATTAAGATCGTTTTCTCTTGGGGAAGCTGTTACCGATGCCCGGCTCTTCCCGTTTCTTTCTCTTTTTCGCTTCTCTCTCCGCTCTGTCCCCAGAGTATTTGCGGTCAGCCGTCTTTTTGTCACAGCCGCCCCATTTTCTTCCATCCTCACGGTTTTCATCTCTGCGGCGTCTTCTGTCCTCACCGAAACCGGTGCTGCCATCGTCTCTGCGATCTCTGTCACTGCGGCCGAATCTTCTGCGTTCCCCGTCTTCACGGCCAAGCTTCCGTCTTCCGTCTCCTCTGCCGAAGCTGCGACCTTCACCATCGTCTCTGCCGGACCGGCCTCTGTCCCCGAAGCGATTGCCACGCTTTGTATATTCATCTGCGGCGATCTCCTCGCCCTTGTCACCGACCTGTAATTTCAGCATGGCAGCTGCCAGCTCCAGTGCATCACAGCCTTCCTCTTCCATCTTCCGCTGTAAAAAGCTCTTCATCAGCTCGATGTCTTCATGCTCATGCAGTTCCCATGCCTTGTTCAGATATTTGTCTGCTTTCGCTTTCAGCACCTTCGCAGCACCGGGAAGCTTTTTCTCCGTGATGGTGGTGTGGCAGACTCTCTCGATCTCGCGGATCTTGTAGATCTCCCTGCTATTGGCAAAAGTGAAGGATCTGCCCTTTCTGCCGGCACGACCGGTTCTGCCGATACGGTGCACATAATTTTCCGGTTCCGTCGGCACGTCATAGTTGATGACATGTGACAGATCGCTGATATCCAATCCGCGCGCCGCAATATCCGTTGCAACGAGCACGCGAATCTTACCTTCCTTAAAGCGGTTGAGTGCGTTTTGTCTGTCAATCTGCGATTTATCGCCGTGAATCGCACCTGCGCCGACATGTGCGCGGTTCAAATCATGCGCCACTCTATCGCAGCCCGACTTGGTGCGCACAAATACCAGCGCGCGGTGCAGCTCCGGATCACGCAGCGTGTACAGCAGCAGCTTTTTCTTATTTTCCCGATCTACAAAATACACCGACTGATCAATTTTTTCCACGGTTGTGGAGACCGGATTGACTTCTACGCGCGTGAAGTCATCTTTGAGCAGGCGCTTGACCAGCGACTGCACGGATTTCGGCATGGTTGCGGAAAACAGCAGCGTCTGCATGTCATCGTGCTCACCCATACGGCGGATAATGCGTTCCACATCATCGACAAATCCCATGTCCAGCATGCGATCCGCCTCATCGAGCACAAACAGTTCAATGTCCTCCAGATCAATGTATCCCTGACCGCACAAATCGTTGAGTCTGCCCGGCGTTGCCACGAGGACATCGACACCGGCGCTCAGTGCTTCGGTCTGGTTGTACTGTGAAACGCCGCCATATACCAGCGCACAGCGAATATCTGTATATTTCGCATAAGAAACAAGGCTGTCATAGATCTGAATCGCCAGCTCACGGGTCGGCGTGAGAATCAGCGAACGGATCGGCGGAAATCCCGGCAGCCGTTCTTCATTTTTTAACTTTTGTAAAATCGGAATCGCAAACGCACAGGTCTTGCCTGTACCGGTCTGCGCCAGTCCGAGTACATCCTTGCCCGCAACAGCCGCCGGAATCGCCTGCTCCTGTATCGGGGTCGGTACGGTATAACCGGCATCGCTGAGCGCGTGCAGAAGCTCTTCATCAATGCCCAAATCGCGGAATTCCATTTCCAACAATACTCCTTTTTCTTTCGTCAATCATGTTTGTGTTATTTCCAGTATAACACACCCGAATATGTCTACCAAGTGGCAAACTGCCGATTTTTTGCAAAAAACCGAAAATCTGTGCAGATATTCCACAGATTTTCGGTTTGATTCGTTATGGATGCTTTGGCAGTGTCAGATAAAACGCAACGCCCTGCTCCACATTGCGTACACCGCACCCGCCGTTGTGCGCGTGCATAATCGCACGAACAATGGAAAGTCCAATGCCGGAGCCGCCGCCGCTGACGCGCGTGCGCGATTTATCCAGCTTATAGAACTTATCCCAAATTTTATCCATTTCTTCCTGTGCCAGCTGACTGCCTTCATTTTCCACCGTCAGCACAATATGCTTGGCATCTTCGGCTGTCTGAATTCGGATATGTCCGCCTGTCGGCGTATGGTCGATGGCGTTTGTCATGTAATTCATCACAGCGCGTTCCAGCATATCATAATCCGCATATAGCATTTCATTGCCAACGCCGGAAACGTCTACATGCAGCTGCTTTTCCTGCCACATGACCTGTGTTTTTTCCACCACTGCTTCCGCCAGCTCATAGGCATCAAACTCGGTTTTATTCGGCACGGTATTGCCCAATTCAATTTTGGACAAATCCAGCAGCTGCCGCACAAGATGGTTCATGCGCTTGGCTTCATCAATGATAATATCACAGTACTCATTTTTTGCTTCTTCTGAATCGCTGATGCCGACGCGCAGGCCCTCGGCATATCCCTGAATCAAGGCGATCGGTGTCTTGAGATCATGCGAAATATTGATGATAAACTCTTTTCTCATGTCATCAATGCGCTGTTTTTCCTCAATTTCCCGCTGCAGCTGTTCATTCATCTGCTGCAGCTCATGAATTGACGATTCCAGATCCTTGGACATCTTATTCAGGCTGTCTCCCAGCTCGCCCAACTCATCATGGTATGTGCCGGTGTATTTTTTAGAAAAATCCAGATGTGTAATGGCACGTGCGAGCTGCGTCATTTCGGTAATCGGCCGCGTAAATTTTCCGCCGATAAAAAATCCCGCAATCAGACACGCAAACAGCGCCGCAAATCCGGAGATAATCAGAAATGCCAAATTGACCGACCGTTCTTCTTTGAGCGCGGTTGTCGGTATGCGCAGCAGCACCGTATCCTCATTTTGCAGCTTGCCCAGCAGCGCGATATACGCCACCTGCCCGTCCGAGTCCTGTAAACTGGAAAAGGTGTAGCCTTTCTTTTCCAATTCCTCGCTGTTATAGACATAAATCGTCTGTCTGAGCGGGTCTTCCATCACAAAATTGCGTCCGTTGCGGTCATGCTGATAAATGGTGTCATAAAGCGTCTGATCATACTGATTCAGGATACTGATTCGGATATTATTGTTTTTCTCCAAATGCTTCAGCTCATCCTCCAGCACCGTCACATCTCCGGTATAGCAGGCATTGATGTGCTGATAAACCTTGGTCAAATTTTGCTTTTTCTCCACCAGATAATACCGCTGAAAAAACAGCAGGTTGAGCAGAATAATCACAACAATATAAATCGCCGCCGTCAATGCCACACAGCTGAAAAATCGAAATTTTAACGTGTGTATACCGCGGTATCGCTTTCCGTTTTCCTCCTGCTGCGGACGGAACGCATGTGTTTTCACTGCTGTTCTCCCTCAAACCGGTAGCCAAAGCCGCGCACGGTCTCGATCATCTTGCCGCAGTCGCCCAGCTTGGCGCGCAGCTTTTTGACATGGGTATCTACCGTGCGCAAATCGCCAAAATAATCATATCCCCACACGGCATTCAGGATATTTTCACGGGAAACCGCAATGTTTTGATTGTTTTTGAAGTAAATGAGCAATTCATATTCCTTCGGCGTCAAATCGACCGTCTGTCCGGCGACACACACCTCACGGCGAATTTCATTGACAGACAGCTCGCCCGCCTGATACACGCCCTCGCTGCGCTGATGGCAGCGCTTTTCAATGGCGCGCACCCGCGCAGACAGCACAATCGGAGAAAACGGCTTGGTGATATAATCATCTGCACCGAGGTCAAAGCCGAACACCTCATCATTTTCCTCTGTGCGTGCCGTCAGCATCATAACCGGTACCTCCGTGTTTTTGCTGCGGATATGGCGCAGAACACTCCAGCCATCGTACACCGGCATCATCACGTCCAATATAATCAGGTCAATGGAACCCAGCTTCTGGTCAATCAGCTCCATAGCCTGCCCGCCGTCCGCCGCCTGCAGGACAGTATATCCATCGCGGCGCAAAAAATCAGAAACCAAACGACGGATTCGCTCTTCATCATCTGCTATCAAAATTGTGAACATATGGCATGCTCCTCTCTGAATACCCAAGTTATATTTTTATATTACGTTAGTTGTGTGAACACAGTGTGACGATACTTGAAATTCCGCCGCTTTTTACAAAAAGTTCATAAAAAAATGCTTCTCTTTGTCGTGCGCAAAGAGAAGCATTCTGTTCATCGTTTCTTCTTGGTATCCGGAAGCTCCGGAAAGCATTCCTGTGTGATGGCGGAGGCGAGCGAGGTCAGCGTATTGTTCAAATCCGCGATAGTCAGCAGCACAGACATCGCAGCCGCTGGTGTGCCGAGCTTCATATCATTGTCGTGCACAATGGTGTCAATGGAGTCCATCAGCTGTGCGTTGATGTTGGCTCTCCGCTCCAGCTGGGTGTGAAAGCAATTTTCCAAGCCCTTTTCTCCCGCGCCGCTCTGCTCTACGCCGTTCAAAATACGCTTAATCTGCGAAATGCTCAACAGATTCTTGAGCGAATACACTGCCAGCATCTGCAAAATCTGTTCCCGCGAATATTTTTTGCCTTTAATGGGAGAAATCACGCCCGCCTTGCTGTAATTGTGAATCATGGTACGCGTCAGCGGTTCTTTTTCTCCATCTTCGCCCAAATGTTCGCTCATCAGCGCAATCACCTGATCCATATACAAATCCAGGGACGGAATGTCTTCCGGATGCAGCTGCTTCTGCTTTACGCTTTCCTGAATCAGTTTTCTAAAATCCTTACTCATGTCTGCACCCCTTATCATTCGCAATCTTTGGTAGTATCATAAACTATTTTGCAATAGAAATCAAGTTATTTCGTATTTTTTGCACGCGTTTCCTTGTTTCAAACACTATATCTTGTTCGAAACAAGAATGAAAAGTTTTTGTAAAAAGGGTTGCAAAGCAAAGACCATCGTAGTATGCTTTTAAAAAATTAGCAACTTTTTAACGAGGTGATGCATGTGCCGAATAAAAATTACCCAAAGGAAATTTTGACGATTATCCGCAGCAATCCTGCACCGGCAGAGCTGAAGGAAAAGCTGTCAGATTACCATGAGAACGATCTGGCAGACGCACTGACCGCCCTGACGCCGGAGGAGCGTCAAAAGCTGTACCCCGTACTTGGCATAGAGTATGTTGCCGAGATTTTTTCCTATTTTGACGATGCGGAACCGTATTTGAAAGAGCTGCCCAGCAAAGAAGCTGCAAAGGTCATCTCCAACATGGATTCCGACGATGCCGTCGACGCCTTGGACGATTTGGAGGAAGAAGACAAACGCAAAATCGTCAGCCATCTGGACGAAGATTCCGCCGAAGATGTCAGAATGCTGCTCTCGTACGATGAAGATGAAATCGGCAGCAGCATGACAACCAATTACATCTGTATTCGAAAGGGCATGACGATTCGGCAGGCCATGAAGGAACTCGTCAGGCAGGCGGGAGAAAACGACAATATTTCCATCTTATATGTTGTAGACGAGAGCGGCCGGTTTTACGGCGCCATCGACTTGAAGGATTTGATTATCGCTCGTTCTGAAGATTCACTGGAAAAACTCATCGTTCGTTCCTATCCGTATGTGACCGATCACGAGAAAATTTCAGCCTGTATTGACCAGATCGTGGATTACGCTGAACGTTCTCTCCCTGTGCTGAACAGCGACAAAGAACTGATTGGTATTATCACTGCATCGGATGTTGTAGAATTGGTTGACAACGAACTCGGCGATGACTACGCAAAATTGGGCGGCTTGACCGGAGAAGAAGATCTCAACGAAGGCGTTTGGGACAGCGTTCGAAAGCGTTTTCCCTGGCTCATTGCGCTGCTGTTTCTCGGCATGCTGGTGTCATCCGTTGTCGGCATGTTTGAGTCGGTCGTCGCTGTGCTGCCAATTGTCATTTGCTTCCAGTCGTTGGTTCTGGACATGGCGGGCAATGTCGGCACCCAGTCTCTGGCGGTCACCATTCGCGTGCTGATGGACGAAAATCTGACCAGCACCAAAAAGCTCCGTCTGCTGTTCAAGGAAATGCGTGTAGGTCTTATCAACGGCGCACTGCTGGCTGTGCTGACGCTGGTATCACTCGGCATCTATATTCACTTCTTTAAAGGATACGATTGGGGACAGGCCTTTCTGCTGTCCGGCTGTGTCGGCATTTCGCTCATTGTAGCGATGATTATTTCCAGCCTTGTGGGCACGGTAATTCCCATGTTTTTCCATAAAATTCACATTGATCCGGCTGTGGCTTCCGGCCCGCTCATCACAACTGTCAACGATCTCGTTGCCGTGGTGACGTACTATGGACTCGCCATGATTTTCTTGATTGATGTCTTTCATTTGGCTTAGCGCTGCGGGCGCAACAAAAAAGAAACGGCACACGCGCCGTTTCTTTTTTAATATGTCTGCAATTTTTTCAGCTGTCGGCGTGCTGTTTCTCTCAGCTCGTCATCGCTGTCCTGTGTCGACAAACGGTAATATCTGCATGCCAGCCCAATGTTTTGCGTCACGCCAATCCCATAGGCGTAGCAGTCCGCCATGTAGTGCTGTGCCGTCGTGCAGCCGCCCTGTGCTGCCAAATGCAGAAATCCAATCCCCTTTTCCAAACTCGCCGGAAGGCCGCTGTTTCCATAGATGTACGCCAAGCTCATGTATTCCATCGCATCGACGTCCTGTTCCTGCTGTATTTTCTCCCAGATCGTTTTCAGACGTTTGTTTCCTGATTTTTCGACATCATCCTCTACCGCATCCATCGGTATGCGGAATTGTTCGCCCGGACTTATATGCTTCATATGTTCGATCCCCCGCAACACATTTCTGATTTATCTTTTTCCGTGCTTCTTTCCGTGCTTTTATGCACTTTTCATATGATAGAATGCCTTTTCCTTTTTGTCAAGTTATTCTTTATCTTTTTCTTGTTATAAATCGCAATATTCCTCATTTTCTCCATATTTATCGCATATATCTCTTGTTTTTTATTTCATTCTATCTAATATATACAATCCGCTTTCTCACATTGTTTATTTTTTATCATACATATTGACATATATTCCAAAGAATACAGCAAAAAAGCAGCCCTGTTTTCACAGGACTGCATTTTTAACAATATACGATATTATTTTTCCTGCATCCATGTGCAGATTTTCCGATTACTCCGACACAACGGATACCGGTGTGACTGTCAATTCGCCATTCTGGTAATCAACAACCAGCTTTGTGCCCTCAGACAGGTCGCCCGCAATAATCGTTCTGCCGAGCAGTGTCTCGACATTGCGCTGCAGGAATCTCTTGAGTGGACGAGCGCCGTAAACCGGATCGTAGCCGTTATCAATGACATACTGCTTTGCAGCATCGGTCAGTTCTACCGACAGCTGCTTGTCTTCCAGACGCTTGCTCAGAGCCTGAATCAGCAGGTCAATGATACCCGTAATATTCTCCTTGGTCAGCGGCTTGTAGAATACAATCTCATCCAGACGGTTGAGGAATTCCGGACGGAACGAGCGGCGCAGCAGCTCATGTACCTGCTGTTTTGCATCCTCACGGATTTCACCGTCTGCGCCGATGCCATCGAGCAGGACAGACGAACCCAGATTAGAAGTCAGAATGATAATGGTGTTCTTGAAGTCCACGGTACGACCCTGCGAGTCGGTAATACGGCCATCATCCAGTACCTGCAGCAGAACGTTGAATACATCCGGATGTGCCTTTTCGATTTCATCGAACAGAACAACCGAGTACGGCTTTCTGCGAACCGCTTCGGTCAGCTGGCCGCCTTCTTCGTATCCGACATATCCCGGAGGTGCGCCAATCAGACGAGAGACGGAGTATTTTTCCATATACTCAGACATATCAATGCGAACCAGATTCTTTTCATCGTCAAACAGCGTAGCTGCCAGCGTCTTTGCCAGCTCGGTCTTGCCGACACCGGTTGGACCGAGGAACAGGAACGAACCAATCGGACGATTCGGGTCCTGAATGCCTGCGCGGGAACGCAGAATCGCTTCGGATACACGCTTCACCGCTTCATCCTGACCAATGACACGCTTGTGCAGGGTGTCTTCCAAATGCAGCAGCTTCTCGCGCTCACCCTCCATCAGACGGGCAACCGGAATGCCGGTCCAACGCTCGATAATGCGGGCAATTTCTTCATCGGTGACCTTATCACGCAGCAGGGTGTGCTTGCCCTCTGCCTGCTCGGCCTTTGCTTCTTCCTCTTCCAGCTGCTTTTTCAGTTCCGGCAGCCGGCCGTATTTGAGTTCCGCAGCCTTGTTGAGGTCATATCGCTCTTCTGCGCGTTCGATATCCGCATTCAACTGCTCAATATCTGCACGCAGCTTCTGTACCTTGCCAATGGCATTTTTTTCGTTGTCCCAGCGCGCCTTCATCGAATTGAACTGCTCGCGCATCTCTGCCAATTCCTTCTGAATTTCTGCCAGATGCTCCTTGGACAGCTTGTCATCCTCTTTCTTGAGGGCTGCTTCTTCGATTTCGTGCTGAATGATTTTGCGCTGAATAACATCCAGCTCGGTCGGCATGGAGTCAATTTCCGTGCGAATCATTGCACACGCTTCATCAACCAGATCAATCGCCTTATCCGGCAGGAATCTGTCGGTAATATACCGATTGGACAGTGTAGCGGCTGCAATCAGCGCAGAATCCTGAATCTTTACGCCGTGATAGACTTCATAGCGTTCCTTCAGACCACGCAGAATCGCAATGGTATCTTCCACTGTCGGCTCACCGACCATAACGGTCTGGAAACGACGTTCCAGAGCCGGATCCTTTTCGATATACTGGCGATACTCGTTCAGTGTCGTTGCACCGATGCAGTGCAGCTCACCGCGCGCCAGCATCGGCTTTAACAGGTTGCCCGCGTCCATGGCGCCGTCTGTCTTGCCTGCGCCGACAATGGTATGCAGCTCATCAATGAACAGAATGATATGGCCTTCGCTCTTTTTGACTTCGTTCAGAACCGCCTTCAGACGTTCCTCAAATTCGCCGCGGTACTTCGCACCGGCGACCAACGAGCCCATATCCAGCGAAAAAATGGTCTTGTCTTTCAGCGTACCCGGCACATCACCGCGCACAATACGCTGTGCCAGACCCTCTGCAATGGCGGTCTTGCCGACGCCCGGTTCACCGATCAGAACCGGATTGTTCTTGGTTTTACGAGACAAAATGCGAATGACATTACGAATCTCATCATCTCGGCCGATGACCGGATCCATCTTTTTCTGGCGAGCCTGCTCGACCAAATCCGTGCCGTATTTCTTCAGCGCATCATAGGTGTCCTCCGGAGAATCCGTTGTCACGCGCTGATTGCCGCGCACAGAGGACAAAGCCTGCAAGAAATTATTTTTCTGGATGCCAAACGTGCGGAACAGATCACGAACAGAACCGGAAGCCGTGTCGATCAGCGCAAGGAACAAATGCTCAACCGAAACAAAATCGTCCTTCATCTGCTCTGCGGCATGTTCTGCCTCATTCAAGGTTTTTTGCAAATCCGAGGTGACGTACATGCGGCTGGCATCGCGTCCGCCGGATACACGCGGCAGCTTTTCCACTGCCTGACGCGTCTGTCTTTCGAGATTATTCGGGTCAATGCCCATTTTTGTCATAAGCTGGGCAATCAATCCGCCGTCCTGATGCAGCAGGGCGAGCAGCAAATGCTCCTGTCCCATCTCTGCATTGCCGTACTCATTGTACAGCGCGTTTGCATCTTGGATTGCTTCCAGAGATTTTTGCGTAAATTTTTGTGCATTCATGGTGTTACCTCCCTTGGCCGGACTATGTATCATATGTGACACATCGTCTTTAGATTTCCTAACACCTGCATTATAGTTCCGTCTAAAAGGAAATGCAATAGCATAGTTGTTACAAGTTTGTTAATTTTAGCACTCAGCACACGAGAGTGCTAATTCTGACAAAACAGCTCTGATTCGTCAGGCGCGCAGTTCGCACCGGCTTCTTGGCTCTCCCTTTGGGAGAGCTGGCATTTGCGAAGCAAATGACTGAGAGGGCAAGACATATGAGAGTTTGTCTGATTCGTCATGAATAGCGTGTTACTCCCTCAGTCTTGCCGCGAAGCGGCAATCCAGCTCCCTCAAAGAGGGAGCCTGTCCCCTCTGTCGCTGCGCGACATCTCTCCCAGAGGGAGAGACGAGTTAAATTGTGCGAAAAATAACCGTGCCAGCTTCGTTTATCACGAAGCCGACACGGTTTATATACTAATAGTATAATATTCATTGCTTTATATTATTTGTTTTCTTGCATTTTTTCTCCGAGCTGCGTATACAGCATGACAAGCTCCTGCGCCATCTCAAGCGGACGTTCCTTTGGATTCAGGCGCAGCGACAGATATGGTTCTTCGCCTGCGTTGAGCAGCAAACGGCCTTTGTACTTCTGCATGCCGCACAGTGCCGCCATGCGGCGCAGATCCGTACCGTCTTTCGCCCAAGTCAGATAGATTCTGCCGTCCTTCTGACGAATGTCCATGATGTCCTGCACGGCAGCGCGGGCGCGCAGCAGCGCAATATCACACAGCGCAACTGCCGATGCCGGCGGCTCGCCAAAGCGGTCAATCATCTCATCCAGCAAATCGGCGCGTTCTTCTTCCGTATGAATCGCAGCAATGCGGCGATACAAGTCCACGCGCTGACCGGAATCCTCAACATATTTCTCCGGCAAATTGGCATTGACCAGCAGCTCCACCGTGCAATCGGTGCTGGAACGCGGCTTTTCGCCCTTTTCCTCCAAAACCGCTTCTTCGAGCAGCTTCAAATACAAATCATAGCCGACATTCATCAAATGTCCCGACTGCTCTGCGCCGAGCACATTGCCCGCACCGCGAATCTCCAAATCTCGCATGGCAATCTTGAAACCGGAGCCAAATTCTGCAAATTCCCGCACCGCATTCAAGCGCTTTTGCGAAATATCCGACAGCGTTTTTCCGCGCTGGAACGTAAAATATGCAAACGCATGCCGCGCCGAGCGCCCGACACGGCCGCGCGGCTGATGCAGCTGGGACAAGCCCATATGATCGGCGTCCTCGATAATCAGCGTATTGGCATTCGCAATGTCAATACCTGTCTCAATAATTGTCGTGCACACAAGCACATCAATGTCGCCGTCACTCATGCGCGTCATGATGCGCGACAGCTCCCGCTGGCTCATCTTGCCGTGCGCCACCGCAATTTCTGCATCCGGCAGCATTTTTTTGAGTTTTGCCGCACACGTGTCAATGGAACTGACCTCATTGTGCAGATAATAGGTCTGTCCGCCGCGGTAAAATTCCCGCCGCATGGCTTCCGCAATGACACCGGCATCGTACTCCATCACATAGGTCTGTACCGGATGCCGATCCTGCGGCGGCTCCTCGAGTACAGACATATCACGAATGCCGGACAGCGCCATGTTCAGCGTGCGCGGAATCGGCGTTGCGGACAGCGTGAGCACATCCACCTGCCGCGCCATTTCTTTGAGTTTTTCTTTGTGTGATACGCCAAACCGCTGTTCTTCGTCAATAATCAGCAAGCCCAAATCCTTGAATTTCATGCTCTTGTTAAACAGCTTATGGGTGCCAATGAGCAGGTCTATCTGTCCGGTTTTGACTTTTTCCAGAATGATTTTCTGCTCTTTGGCTGTTTTAAAGCGGCTGAGCATTTCAATCTTGACCGGCCATCCGGAAAAACGAGCCATGCAGGTCAGATAATGCTGGCGCGCCAAAACCGTCGTCGGCACAAGAATTGCCGCCTGCTTGCCGCCAAGAACACACTTCATGACCGCACGCAGCGCGACTTCGGTTTTGCCAAAGCCGACATCGCCGCACAACAAGCGATCCATGGGGCGTTCGGATTCCATATCCTGCTTGATTTCCTGTACACAGCGCAGCTGATCCTCGGTTTCCTCATGTTCGAACGCCGATTCAAATTCATGCTGCCAGCTGTCATCCTTTTGAAAGGCATAGCCGCGTTTGCGCTCGCGCTCTGCATACAGCGCAATCAGATTGACTGCCAGCTCTTTGACTGCGGCCTTTGCCTTGCTGCGTGTTTTCTGCCATTCAGCACCGCCCAGTTTGTTGAGCCGCACGCGGCCGCTTTCCGCCGCGTCCGAACCCGCACCGATGTATTTGGAAATCAAATCCAAACTGGTCGCCGGAACATACAGAAAATCCGTACCGGCGAACGCAATCTTGACAAAGTCCTGATACGTGCCCTCTACCCGCATGCGCTCCATGCCGACAAACCGGCCGATGCCGTGGTGTTCATGTACGACCAAATCGCCCGGCGTCAGGTCTGTATAACTGCGCACATGATCTCGATTGGATTTTTTGCAGCGTTCTTTTTTCTTTTTTCGCGCAGCAAGCATCTGTCCTTCCGTCAAAACCGCCGTTTTGAGCGAAGGATATTCGATGCCGGCAGACAAACTGCCGTCTAAAATGCTGACCCCGCCCTGCCGCGGCAGTCTGTCCGTCACCCGCGCGTCAATGCCATGCTCCTGCAAAATTTCTTTCATGGTCGTGCGGCGCATATCGCCGGAACATAGGACAATGACACGATAATTCATATCCTGATAGGCGCGAATATCCGACGCGGCTGCTTCCGTGTTTCCGGAATACGGAGATAGCTGCTTTGCCTTGATTTCCGTCACCAATTTTGGCGGACATTCCGGCACAGAGCTTAAAAACGTCTCCAAATACAGCATACTGTGCGATGCAAGCTGCTGCATGACTTCTTCCAGACTGCGCTGATATACCGCATTTTTTCCAAAAATCTGTCCGCGCTCCAGCAGTGCTTCCACATCTTCCTTCATGCGCAGCGTGAATACACGGGCCGCCTCACGCACCGCACGGAAGTCATCAAAACAGACCAGTGCTTCCTCCGGAATATACGCAGCGGCACAGGTCAGCTGCGGATAAATCAGCGGCAAATATTTATCTGCTGCCGGAAAAATGCCATCGTTATTGAGCCGCTCAATATCGCGGCGCAGATTTTTATCCAGCTCCGGATGTTTATTGGTTCGGGAAAGCATGATACCGGTCAGCTTATTGACCAGTCCCTTCATGCCGTCCGGCGCCAGCGTCGGCAGAACTTCCATGTTCGGCACGCACAGCAGCTTTTCCAGTGAACGCGTGCGGCGCTGAGAGCCGATGTCAAAATAGGACATCGTATCCACTTCCGTGTCAAAAAACTCAATGCGAACCGGATAGTCTTCTCCCGGCACAAAAATATCCAGAATGCCGCCGCGAACCGAAAACTGTCCTTCACCTTCTACCTGCATACAGCGCCGATAGCCCGCCAAAAGCAGTTTTTGAATCAGATCTTCTATCTCATATTCTCCGTTAAAATCAATCGAGAACATGGCCTCCTGCATTTTTTCCGGCGGCATGGTCGCCATGAGCAGCGCCGGAACCGTTGTAACAATGGTCTTTTTGCCGAGCCTCAAATTGCGCAGCGCGGAAATACGCTTATGCTCGTATTCGCGGGAGGACGATTCGATGTTATGAAAAACAAATTCCCTTGCCGGAAGAATTTCCACCGGACGCTCCGAAAATGCTTCCAGATCGCGCGCCATGCGGCTGCACGCCAAATCATCCGCACAGATGACAACCGCCTGTTTGTGTAGCTGTCCCGCCAGCGCTGCCGTCAGATTTGCCTTGTGAATCGGTGCGAGTCCTGTCACCTCAACCGGTGATTTGCCCGCCTTCAGTCCCTCCGCAATGCTGTCATATTCCGTTAAGTCAGCAATCAGCTGTGTGATACGTTCCATGGGAAAAACTCCTTATACACGCCGAAAAGGCCGCATACGTCTGTATGCGGCTTATTTCGATGAAATTTTTGGATGATTCTCTTACTTTTTCGGGATATAGTCATCCGGATTCAGACCCTTGCGGGTGTAGTAATCGGTCAGAGCTGCCTGAATTGCTTCTTCAGCCAGAACAGAGCAGTGCATCTTTACCGGCGGCAGACCGTCCAGCGCCTCTGCCACTGCCTTGTTGGTCAGCTTAAGTGCTTCTTCAATGGTCTTGCCCTTTACCATCTCGGTTGCCATCGAGCTGGTTGCAACAGCTGCACCGCAGCCGAAGGTCTTGAACTTGATATCTTCAATCACGCCCTCGTCGTTGATTTTCATATACATTTTCATGATGTCGCCGCACTTGGCATTGCCTACTTCGCCGACAGCATTGGCATCTTCAATCACGCCGACATTGCGCGGATTGGCAAAATGATCCATTACCTTTTCGCTGTAATCCATAGTGATAAACTCCTTTTATTGCAATACAATTCCTAAAATATTCTTACTTGTTGTCAAACATCTTCAGCATCGGCTGGCCGCTGATCATCTCATCCCATACCGGAGACATATCGCGCAGCGTCTTGACAACATATGTGATCTTTTCAATCAAGTAATCTACGTCTTCCTCGGTGTTCTGCTCACTCAGCGTGACGCGCAGAGAACCGTGTGCGATTTCGTGCGGCAGGCCAATTGCCATCAGAACATGAGACGGGTCGAGAGAACCGGTCGAGCATGCGGAGCCGGTCGAGCATGCAATGCCTGCCAGATCCAGACGCAGCACCAGAGACTCGCCCTCGATGCACTCGATAACAAAGCTTGCGGTGCCCGGCAGACGGTTTACCGGATCACCGGTCAGATGGGTATACGGAATCTTGAGCACGCCTTCAATCAGACGGTCACGCAGACCCTTGACATATGCCATGTTCTTTTCCATATTTTCGTCTGCATAACGAATGGCTTCGCCCAAGCCGACAATACCGGCAACATTTTCCGTGCCGCTGCGCAGACCGCGCTCCTGTCCGCCGCCGTGAATCAGCGGCTCCAGCTTGATGCCCTTGCGGCAATACAGGGCGCCGGTACCCTTCGGTGCATGCAGCTTATGACCGGACAGAGACAGCATGTCAATGCCCATTTCCTTCACATCAATGCGCATGTGGCCAACTGCCTGTACTGCATCGGTGTGGAACAGCACGCCGTGCTTGTGGCAAATATCCGAAATCGCCTTCAAATCCTGAATGGTGCCGATTTCGTTGTTTGCTGCCATGATGGATACCAGCGCGGTGTCCTCTGTGATGGCATTTTCCAGCTCATCCAGCTTGACATGACCCTGCTCGTCTACGCCGACGAACGTGACATCATAGCCGATTTTCTGCATGAATTCGCAGGTATACAGAACAGCATGGTGCTCAATGGTGCTGGTGATAATATGACGCTTGTTCTTCGGCAGCTTGCCGGAGAAGAACAGGCCCTTGATTGCCAGATTGTCCGCCTCAGAACCGCCGGAAGTAAAGTAAATTTCGTTCGGGTCACAGTTGAAGAACTTTGCCAGATGGCCGCGTGCTTCATCCATCGCCTTTTTCTCATCACGACCCAGCTTGTACAGGCTGGACGGGTTGCCATAACCGGTCGTCAGGTACGGCAGCATCGCGTTATATACGTTCTTGGAAATTGGTGTGGTAGCCGCGTTATCCGAATAAACAACACGTTCCATATTTCATATCCTCCTAAAGATATAGGTTTTTTTATTATCACGCAGGCAATACCTGTCTGCGATACTAATATACACGAAATTGGTGTTCATTTCAATAGCCCAGTAAAATAATCGGAAATTTTCCCATAATTTTTTGCTTGCTTTGCAGAAGAACAGTTTTATTTTACTATTTCCGGATTTAGAATACAATATAAATTCGAGAGAAAACTGCGGGCGTGTTTGACAGAAGTCTCCGTAACATGATACACTGAAAAAAAAGAAAAAGGACTGAGCTTTCATGAATCATTCTCAGTATCATGAACAGCGGCTTCGCGTCGCAATCAACCGCCGAACCAACGCAGAGCAAGGCTCTGTAAACAATCGCATCCCGCCGGAATTCGTCTCTTGCAGTGAGGATGGCATGAAATGTACCGTGCGCTACCGTCTCAAGCCGGAAATGCGCAATCCGATGGGCTGGCTGCACGGCGGCGTCACCAGTGCCATGATGGACATGGGCATGGGCTTGCTCGTATATTACAATGCAGATTTTCATTTGTGTCCGACCGCTACCATGACGGTCAACTATATCCGCCCCGGCCGCATCGGCGGAAATCTCATCGTCGAGTCGGAAATTACCTTCCGCGGACGCAAGCTGTTCCACGCCAGTGCACGCGGCTGGATGGAGGACACGCCGGACAAGCTGGTGTGCACGGCGACCGCAACGTATGCGGTCACACCAAAAGCAGATGCCGCCCACGCGGAAAACAAGCGCCTGCGCGAACAAGCCGCCAAAGAAGGGCGTGTCCCTGCAACATCCGAGAAAAAATTTTCGTCCTAACGGTTTTTTCTCATTTTATTCACACAATGTACACATAGCTACGGTATACTGAACATGTAGTCAGGAATGGCTATATAAAAGATTTTTCTTTTATCTCTCTTTTTTACCCCCCTTTAAGTTTTGTACAAGACAAGCCGGATGTTGGGGACATCCGGCTTGTCTATTTTTTGTTTTTATCAAAATTACCTAAAGTATATTTATAATAATTTTATACAAATAAAAATCACCAGTGAAAAGACTGGTGATTTTACTGCTCTTATCTTACGCACAAACCAACTTGTCTCTCCCTTTGGGAGAGCCAAGAATTTATTCTTCTTGTCGCGCCAGCATGGTCTGATACAGCTGATTTTTGCGCGCACCGGTCTGCTTCGCCGCCTGTTTGACGGCATCGCGCAGGGTCAGACCGGCAGCTGTCAATTCTTCGGTCAGTGCAATTGCCTGTTCCATCTGATCTGCCGCTCGCTGTTCCGGATGATCGGACGCACCTTCAATGACAAGTACAAACTCGCCGCGTGGTTCTGTCTCCTGATAATATGCCGCCGCCTCCGGCAGGGTCATGCGCAGGCATTCTTCGTGCAGCTTGGTAATCTCTCGTGAAATACTCACGCGGCGTTCTCCCAGCTGCTGTGCCAGCTCCTGCATCGTTGCACGCAGCCGATGCGGTGCCTCATAGACAATGCAAGTCCGTGTTTCTTGCTTGAGCACAGCGAGCCGTTCTTTTCTCTGCTTGCTGTTTGTCGGCAGAAAGCCCTCAAAGCACCATTTTCCGGACGGCAGTCCACTCTGTGCCAAGGCACTGACAGCAGCACAAGCTCCCGGCACCGGAATCACGGAAATGCCCGCCTCATGGCACAAATTTGCCAAATCTTCGCCCGGATCGCTGATTGCCGGCATGCCGGCATCCGTCACCAGCGCGCAGTTCTCGCCCGCCAATATACGCTCGACCAGCTCCGGCCCGCGCTGTTTTTTATTGTGTTCATGATAACTGATCAGCGGCTTACTGATTTCCAAGTAATGCAGCAGTTTGCCGCTGACACGGGTATCCTCTGCCGCAACAAAGTCCACTTCGCCGAGCGTCCGAACCGCACGATACGTGAGATCCTCCAGGTTTCCAATCGGTGTTGCCACCAAATAAAGCGTTCCTGCCATCAAAATTCCTCCCTGTGATAGATCGTTCGGTATTCTTCCGTGTGTTTTCCGTTTTCCCCGCAGACAAGCAGCGGCGGCAAAACCTGTACGCCGGGCGCACTGCCGCGACGCGCTTCAATCAGAACCGCAGACGGCACAGCGGTTGCCCGCTGATGCACAAACCGCATGCGTTTGGGTTCTAACTGTCTGGCTCTCATTTCCGTAATCAATTCACAGATTCGTTCCGGCCGATAAACAAACGCGGCGCGTCCGCCAAATTTGACGAGATATGCAGCAGCTCGCACGGCATCTGCCGCCGTTCCGCTGCTGTCCTGCCGTGCCGTGCTTTTATTGACGCCTTTTGCGGAAAATCCGCTGTTTTGCGCAAAATACGGCGGATTGCACACAACATAATCAAATGAACCTGTCGAAAACAGTGATTGACTCTGCTTCATATCGCCGCAAATCACCCGCATGCGCTGCTCCAAGCCATTGTGCGTGATATTCTCCTTCGCCAGAGCGGCAACTTCCGGCTGGATTTCCAATCCTGTGACAGTAATATGGGGATGCCGTGCGCACAGCAATACACTGAGCGCGCCGTTGCCGCAGCCCAAATCCATGATGCTTCCGCGCGCCGGCGGACAAGCAAAATCGGACAGAAGCATGGTGTCCTGTCCTAGTTTGAAAAAGCGGTCATCCTGTATCAACGAAAATCCGCCCCATAATTTATCTGTCCGGCGCATAGGCAACTACCTCTACATTTAGTATACTATAATGCGAATTATCCCATATGTATCATATTGAGTGCTTCATGCTCCCAACCACGGTCGGATTCCGGATCCGGTTCATCTTCCAGCAGATTGAACGCCGCCATGCCGTATGCATCGCGCATCGCGAGCAGCTCCTCATAATATGCGCGGCCGTCCGGCTCGTCAATATACGGAATCTGCTCCCGCGGCAAATCGGCATTGACCGCCGCAATGATTTCATTTTTCTCGGAAACAAACAGTGCCATGTTGAAACTCCTTGTTTGACTGAATTTTTATGTTCTTTGAAGAAAGACTTTTTTAGGCTCCCTCTTTGAGGGAGCTGGATTGCCGCCTTGCGGCAAGACTGAGGGAGTTTGTCAGATTGACAGGATACGCATAAGATTTGTCCTGATTCGAATTTGCCAGTTTTTTGCCCTCTCAGTCGTTTGCCGTGCAAACGACAGCTCTCCCAAAGGGAGAGCCGAGAAACCGGTGCGGACTGCGCGCCTGACGAATCATGAAAACTCTCAGACAGACTTGCTCGCGTGCTGCTCCTTCCGTCGTGGCTTGCGCCGTGCCACCTTTCTCAAAGAGGAAGGCGATCAAAAATCCCCCTTCGCGTGAAGGGGGATTATCCTTTGATTTACTTTTTCAGCACTTCCTGAATCGCCTCAACCAGTTCCGGCTTATCGCGCAGACCAATCAGCCGCTTGACTTCCTTGCCTTCCGAATAAATGCTCACAGTCGGAATCGACACAACGCGGTGCAGCAGCGCCAAAGTCGGCTGTTCATCAATGTTGATCTTACCGACACGAATTTTGCCGCAGTACTCCTGTGCCAGTTCTTCGATGGTCGGAGACAGCATCCGGCACGGACCGCACCAATCTGCCCAGTAATCCAGCAAAACCGGCTTGGATGCGTTGACAACTTCTTCTTCGAAGTTTTCCTGTGTAATATGTAATATTGTAGCCATGTTCCTCTTCGTCCTTCCTAAAACGCGCGACCTGCTTGCAATCTACTGCAAATGCGGTATAATAATAGCACTGCACCTCATGCAGAAGCCGTTTGCATTGGGTATTATATATTACCTATCTATTATACCCCGTTTTTATCAAAAATGGAAAGGTTTTTTGAATTATGACAGATTTTTTCCACCCGCTGATGAGTGAACAGGCACTCAAGCAGTGCAGCTCTCTGGCGCTTGCTCATATGGGCGACAGTGTCTATGAACTCATGACCCGCGGATACCTCATTCACTCCGGTCTTGTCACCAACAAGAATTTGCACCGCAAAACCATTCATCTGGTTTGTGCCGGCGCGCAGGCAGCCGGTGCACAGGCGATTTTGCCGATGCTGACCGAGGACGAACAGACTATTTTCCGTCATGGCCGCAATGCCAAGCCGAAAAGCACGCCGAAATCCTCCTCTGTTGCAGAATATGCCCTTGCAACAGCAGTTGAAGCGCTGTTTGGCTGGCTGTATCTGCAAGGCTCGTATGACCGGCTCAACGAATTATTCACAGTCTTGCTCCCAGCCGCACAGGAATGGGCAGACAACCAGAGACCAACCCGCCGCGGCTGATGCCACAGCGGGTTTTCGTCTGTCTGTGCCGTTAAGAAAACGACGGGTTGTTCTTGTTGCGGCTGTTTTTCTGATTCTTCGCCTGCTGGGTGCTGCTCTGCGGATTCTGGGACTGAGCGGAATTTTTCTGTTTTCCCGAATTGCTGCTGTTGCTATGGCACATTTCTGTGTCACCTCGCTTTCTTTTTCCCTTAGTATGGCCATGGATTGTGAAAATATACAGTTGCCAATTATCTGTTCCAATGTTATAATTAGGTGTTGTACACAACGGAATTTTTAATAAAATCAGCATGATTTTACGATTATATGGAGGTATCATCCAATGTCTGGACATTCGAAATGGAATAATATCGCAAAGCGCAAGGGCGCAAACGATGCAAAGAAAGCAGCAATCTTTACCAAGATTGGCCGTAAGATGGCTGTAGCAATCAAGGAAGGCGGCTCCAACAACCCGGACAACAATGCAAAGCTGCGCGACTGCATCGCAGAAGCAAAGGCAAACAACGTCCCGAACGACAACATCAAGCGCATGCTTGACAAGGGCAACCAGAGCAATGTTTCTTATGAATCCAACACGTACGAGGGCTACGGTCCGTCCGGCATCGCTGTTATCTGCGAGACCCTGACCGACAACCGCAACCGTACCGTTGCTGATGTCCGCCACTACTTCGACAAGTACGGCGCAGGTCTCGGCAATGCCGGCTGTGTATCTTGGCAGTTCGAGCAGAAGGGCGTTCTGATTATCGAGCGCGGCGATCTGGATGAGGACGAAACCATGATGACGGTTCTCGATGCCGGTGCCGATGACTTCCAGGCTGATGAGGACTGCTTCCAGATCTACACTGCTCCGGAAGATTTCTCTGCTGTCCGCGATGCACTGACCGAAGCAGGCTTTGAGTTCGCACAGGCTGAAATCCAGATGGTTCCGCAGAACACCATCACGCTGGAGAGCCAGGAGGATATGGCACAGCTGCGCAAGCTGCTGGACAGCCTCGAGGACAACGACGACGTACAGCACGTATGGCACAACTGGGAGAACGAGGACGACTACGAGGAGTAATCGGCTTTCCCCAAATAACGAATGAAACTCCCCTGAGAGCACGGCTCTCGGGGGAGTTTTTGTGTCTTGCTTACCTGTGCGCACAGACCAAACTCGTCTCTCCCTCTGGGAGAGATGTCGCGCAGCGACAGAGAGGGCTTGTGCCAGCTACAAACTCTCTCAGATTTGCCTGATACGAACTTGTAAGATTCAGCCCTCTCAGTCATTTGCCTTGCAAATGACAGCTCTCCCAGAGGGAGAGCCAAGAAGGCTCCATCTTTGAGGGAGCTAGATTCGCCGCAGGCGAAGACTGAGGGAGCAGCCGATTTTCCCTGACGAATTAGGGTAACCCTGATACAGACTTGTTCACGTGCTGCTCCTTCCGTCACGGCTAACGCCGCGCCACCTTCCTCAAGGAGGAAGGCTTTGGGCTTATTTTGAAAAATTTTATGTTGTCTCATTTCACTGGCAAAATAGATACCAATTTATTCAATACGTTCCGTTCATTTTTATCTAGGTGAAGAATTATTGCATCTCGCTCTGACAATCCTAATAAGAAATCAGCCGAAACATCAAAAATACAAATAAAACGAATCAATACAGCACATGATGGGTCATACTTTCCTGTTTCATACGCTGAAATAGCACTAACAGAAACACCAACCTGCTTGGCAAGCTGTTTCTGAGTCAGGTTGTATTTTCTCCGTATATATTTCATCCGCTCTCCAACATTTATCATTCTATCCACCTTCTTTGCCCCAATTATACTCTATACGTCTAATTGAGTCAAATGCGTCGTGGACGAAATACGCCGAATTCGTTCATAATAGTTGATATTCTAGGAATCACGAGGCATACTTATGAACTTCAAGTCCGGTGGAAAAGTAATCCAACAGCTTCGCAAGCAAAAGAATTTGACACAGGAACAACTCGCTGAACAAGTTGCTCTTTCTTCTAATACCATTTCTCGCATAGAACGCGGATTGCTCATGCCATCTGTTGCAACTCTTTGCAATTTGTGCAATGCTTTAGAAACTAGCGCAGACAGCATTCTCGCCGCATACATTCAGGCGGATAGTACGATTCGCTGGTCTCCGCTCGCAGAACAATTGCAAGCTCTTTCTCCGAAAAAACAAGAACAGGTAGAACGTATGTTAGCCTGCTTGCTGGAAATCCTCTAACTCTTGCCTTTTCCCCGCAGGATATGCTATACTAAAACAGAACAGAAACCAAAATAGCTCCCTCGCTAGGGAGCTATTTTCCAATTTGTTTGTACAAGAGGAGGTATCTTCATGTATCATCAGATTTCACGCCTGCTGCGCGCCGCGTGCGCATACAACGGCGCCGATCCGGCACGCAACCAGCATCTCATCAAGGTACACAACTACGCCCGTATGATCGCAGACGGCGAACACTTGGACGCACACACCCAATTTGTGCTGGAAGCCGCCGCCGTGTTGCATGACATTGGCATTCACGAAGCGGAGCGCATCCATCATTCGTCTGCCGGACAGTATCAGCAGATGGAAGGTCCTGCCGTGGCACGAAAAATTCTTGCAGATTTTCCGTTTGAACAAGAGGACATCGACCGCATTTGCTGGCTCATCGCACACCATCACGTGTACAAGCCGATTGACGGCATCGACCATCAGATTTTGCTTGAAGCGGATTTTTTGGTCAACGCGTTTGAAGAACCGTACACAGAGCCGCAAATCCAGCAGTTTTATGAGACTGTCGCCGCGACAAAGACCGGCAAAGAACTGCTGCGCACGCATTATTCCTCCTGACGGAATACACACAGCCAAACACAGGGCTTGCTTGTATAGCTGACGCGGTGGCGGCAATGCGCCGGAAGATACGCCGTATCGCCTGCATGCAGTCTCTGTTTGCTGCCGTCGGCATAGGTCAGTTCCCCGATGCCCTGCAGGACGCATACCCATTCATCTTCGGTCTGGTCATACCAGCCGGATGTCTGTCCGTTGGAAACAATGCGTTCGATGCGTGTTTTTCCCGTCAATAAAATTTCCGTCAGTTCCTGTTCCGGCAACTGTTCCGGTATGTCAAATAAATTCATAGTTTCCTCCAGAAAGGATGTATGTTATGTCTGAAATTCAGAACAATACGTTTACTTGTCCGCAGTGCGGAGAAGATGGCCCGCTCCAGATGTGGACGAGCATCAATGTCGCACACGATCCGGATGCGCGCCGCCGCATTGAAGATTTGTCTGTTTTCGAATGGACTTGCCCAAACTGCAAAAAAACAGCACTGGTACTGCATCCCTGTCTGTACCATGACCCAGCCAATGAATTCATGGTATGGTTCGCACCGGACGGAGAAATCGCAGAAGATACCCGTGATTTTTCTCAACTCAATGACTACACCCTGCGCACCACCAAGACTCCGAACGAGTTCCGCGAAAAAATCAATATTCTGGAACGGCATTTGGATGACCGCGCATTGGAGCTGACCAAGCTCATCCTCATCATGCAGCTGTCCCGCGACAATGTGGACGTCGTAGACGTCGTATTCCACAGCATAGATACTTCCGGCCGCTTTGTATTTGTTCTCGTACATCCGGACGGCGTCGAGCAGTATCTGCGCCTTCCGCCGGAGACATATCAAAAGTTCGCCAACGATGTGCGCGATTATCTGTATACACCGACGCGCGGTTTCCAGACCATTGACCTGAATTGGGCAAAGGATTCTCTGGAATTGCTCAAGGATATGCATTGATTGACATTGGCTCTCCCAAAAGGAGAGCCTTTTTTTATTTCTTCATGCAGTTATACATGCGCCAATATGTCACACCGCACTGAAGCAGCACAATCGCATAAAATGCCAGCAATCCCAACAGCATGACAAATGCCACGGTATTCTGTCTTTGCACAACCAGCGTCGCCAACAAACAGAAGAAAATTGTTAACAGCGGCAAAATTTTCCCTTTCCAGACTCGCTTCATCATGTCCAACCGCGAATCTTCATCGCAAAAGATTTCCTCATCCGCATCACTCATCTCAGAAATCGGTTTGCGGAAGTAGCTGTATCCTGCCATGTCTTGGATGTATTCCCACCCGCAGTCTTGAAACATTTGAACATATTCCTCTTTTTGTTCGATTCCTTCCGGATTAAAGTCCAACTGGTATATAACATCTTCCGGTGTGCAGCGCTCAAACCGATACCAGCACGGCAGCGTAATCCGTTGCAGCTTCCATCCCTTTTTGTGCATGCTACGCAGCCACTGCGCTTCTTGTTCCCACTGCGGGATGGTGAAAAATCGGAGTTTTATTTTTGTCTCTGCCATGCCTGTATCTCCTTTACATTGCGAAAAAGTCGTTCAATCCGCCGCATTTCCATCTGTAATACTTCTCGTCCCAGTTCCGTGATACAATAAATTTTACGTTTTTCTTCTTCCCGAACAAAAGAAATAATCCGGTCTTTTTCCATCTTAGACAGTGTGCCGTACATCGTCCCCGGACTCAGGCGAATCTCTCCATCCGTCAGCTGCTCTACCTGCTGGACGATACCATAGCCGTGCATGGGCTGCTGCAAGCACAGCAAAATATAAAATCCGGTCTCTGTCATCGGCACATACACTTTTTTGATGTGCGCATCCATGGTATTTCCCTCCTACTCAATCCTCGATACATCGCAGTGCGATATATCTTGTCTTGAGTATATCGCACTGCGAATGTCCTGTCAATAGATTGGCAGCAAAAAAGGCGTCCCGCTCGCGCGAGACGCCTTCTCTGTATCGTGTTATTTAGGCAATTGGGTAATTACTCAGCAACCTTAACCCAAACACCGCCGTTGCGGCAGGACTCGGTTGCAGCAGCAGCCATCAGTACCGGACGCAGGCCATCGAATGCGCCAACTACGGTCGGCTTGTCGTTTACGATGGAGTCGATGAAGTACTTGATCTGCTCGATGAATGCGTCGTTGTAACGCTCCAGGAAGAACCACTTCGGCTTCTCAGATACTGCACCGTCAACAGTAGTGATGGTAGCGGTAGAGTTCAGATCGTTCTTATCAGAAGCCATGCCCTTAGAGCCGAATACTTCTACTCTCTGGTCGTAGCCGTATACTGCCTGACGGGAGTTGTTGATGGTAGCGATAGCGCCGTTTGCCATCTTCATGGTAACAACTGCGGTATCTACATCCGGAATGCCGGACTCTTCCTGCAGGTTCGGGTTAACCAGGCAGGAACCTACTGCGGAAATCTCTACTGCCTCAGAACCGGACAGGTAACGAACCATGTCGAAGTCATGGATCATCATATCATAGAAGATACCGCCGGATACTGCTACATAAGATGCCGGTGGTGGCTCCGGATCGCGGGAAGTTACGTTGATGTAATGCGGATCGCCAATCTTGCCTTCCTTCACCGCATCAGCAACTGCCTTGTGGTTGTGGTCGAAGCGGCGGTTGAAACCTACCTGGAACTTTACGCCCTTCTCTTCTACCAGTGCCAGCAGCTTCTTGATCTTCTCGATATCATAGTCGATCGGCTTCTCGCAGAATACATTCTTGCCAGCCTTTACTGCTTCCATGGAAACCTCGCAATGGGTATCGGTGGAAGAGCAAACCATAACTACGTCAACGTCCGGATTGGTTACAACGTCCATGTAGTTGGTGGATACATTGGTGATGCCGCGCTCTGCCAGCCACTCACGTGCGCCGGACTTATCCAGCATCGGATCTGCTGCAGCTACTACCTCAGCACCGTCGATGTTGTTGAGCAGATTGTTGATGTGCAGCTTACCAATTCTGCCGCAGCCAACTACGCCAAACTTTAAATTTGCCATAAGTCATTCTCCTTTTTATCTGATAATAAATAGATGATTTTTTGTATTTTGAGAGTCGCACCCAAGCGGCAATGCCGCTGGGTGCTTTTTGGAGAGAGCGCACGAACAATCGTGCTCTGTTATCAAAATTTACGCTGCAATGCCAATCGGCGAGAAGAAAATATAGATGCCGACGGCAATGGCAATGCCAATAATGCAGACAATGTGACGATACTTCCACGGCGTCAAATCAACAGTACCATCTTCCGGTGCCTTCCATTCTTTTACAGCCTTGAACTTGTTGAGATACATCATAATAAGCAGCTCAATAACAAACATCACTGCAATCGCATACAGATAATGGATCGGCTCGCCGCTGGACGGATAGCACGGCTTGATAATCATAAATGCACCGTAGCATACCACATGAACGACAGTAATCAGGAATGGCGTATACCGCGGAACACGGCGGAATACAATGGCGCCGAGAACGGTAAACAAAATCGGCATCGAAACGAACTGCGACAGAGAGTTCAGGAAAGTCGTAATGCCATTTGCGTACATAACGAACGGAGCAATGATAATTGCAATCACACCTGCAATCGTCGCATAGATCTTTGCCACGCGAACATAGAACACATCGGTCTTGCCCGGGCACAGGATCGGACGGAACAAGTCCAGAGTAAACATCGTTGCTGCGGAGTTCAATACCGAGTTAAACGAGGACAAAATCGCACCGAACAGAACTGCCGCAAAGAAGCCCATAATCGGTTTCGGCACAACAGCGGAAACCAGTGCCGGATACGCAAAGTCAATGGCACTGCTGCCTGCTGCCTGGATTTTATCCTGAATAGACGGCAGGAAGTAAGCGATGACACCCGGCAGAACCAGATAGAAAAAGCCAAGCGTTTTGAGGAATCCGCAGAAAATTGCGCCCTTCTGTCCTTCCTTCAGAGATTTTGCAGCCAGTGCACGCTGTACGAACGACTGGTTGCAGCACCACCAATACAGATTGTTGAACAGCATGCCAGTGAAAATCAGAGGCCATGGCAAAGCCGGTTCTCCGGCGTCCCACGCAGCCCATGCATTGAGCTTTGCCGGTTCGGTCTGTACCATGTACTGGAATCCGGCGATAATACCGCCGCCGGAAGTCTCCTTGCCCAGCAGAGCCAGACCAAGGAACGGAATCATCAGACCGCCGATAATCAAACCAATGCCATTGATGGTGTCGGACACGGCAACAGCTTTCAAACCGCCAAAGATTGCATAGCAACCGCCGATAATACCAATGACGACACACAGAACAGCAACTGAACTGAACTTGCTCAAATGGAAGATACCGGAAATATCAAAGATATTTTCAAATACAACCGCACCGGAGTACAGAATAACCGGCAGATTCAAAATCGAATACATGATGACAATAACCAGAGAGAACATGGTTCTGGTCTTTCTGCCGAATCGCGCTTCCATCAGCTGCGGCATCGTCGTTGTTCCCATCTTCAAATACGTCGGCAGGAAGAAATATGCCAACGCAAACAGGGTAAACAGCGAACCTACTTCCCAGCCAATCGGGCTCATATTAGAGCCCCAGCCCTGACCATTGGTTCCGACCAGCTGCTCCGCTGACAGATTGGTCAAGAGCAAGGAACCGGCAATAACAACGCCCGGCAGACCGCGGCCTGCGAGGAAATATCCCTCTGCCGTCTCCAGATTATCTCCCTTGGTTTTCCACGCAGCCACAACAGCAACCAGCACGGTAAAAAATAGGAAGCTAATTGCTATCCATCCAAACGAACTAAAAAAACTCATATAAATCACACTCTTTTCTATAAATCCAATTCTCCTATATTTTCTTTCACGCGTGTTCCTTTCGGTGGTTTCATGATACTACTTTTCGTGCTTTTGTTCAACAGAATCGAGCAAGTATCATTTTTCCGTGCAAAATCCCGTAAATTTGCACAATATTACAAGGGAATTCTCGTTAGACACGCCAATATTCCGTGCTTTTGAGTGACATTTTTGTTTTTTCAGCCCATTTCCCGTGCATTTGCACGAAAACAGTTTTGATTCTTTGTGCGCAAAAAAGGCGTCCCGCTCGCGCGAGACGCCTTCTCTGTATCGTGTTATTTAGGCAATTGGGTAATTACTCAGCAACCTTAACCCAAACACCGCCGTTGCGGCAGGACTCGGTTGCAGCAGCAGCCATCAGTACCGGACGCAGGCCATCGAATGCGCCAACTACGGTCGGCTTGTCGTTTACGATGGAGTCGATGAAGTACTTGATCTGCTCGATGAATGCGTCGTTGTAACGCTCCAGGAAGAACCACTTCGGCTTCTCAGATACTGCACCGTCAACAGTAGTGATGGTAGCGGTAGAGTTCAGATCGTTCTTATCAGAAGCCATGCCCTTAGAGCCGAATACTTCTACTCTCTGGTCGTAGCCGTATACTGCCTGACGGGAGTTGTTGATGGTAGCGATAGCGCCGTTTGCCATCTTCATGGTAACAACTGCGGTATCTACATCCGGAATGCCGGACTCTTCCTGCAGGTTCGGGTTAACCAGGCAGGAACCTACTGCGGAAATCTCTACTGCCTCAGAACCGGACAGGTAACGAACCATGTCGAAGTCATGGATCATCATATCATAGAAGATACCGCCGGATACTGCTACATAAGATGCCGGTGGTGGCTCCGGATCGCGGGAAGTTACGTTGATGTAATGCGGATCGCCAATCTTGCCTTCCTTCACCGCATCAGCAACTGCCTTGTGGTTGTGGTCGAAGCGGCGGTTGAAACCTACCTGGAACTTTACGCCCTTCTCTTCTACCAGTGCCAGCAGCTTCTTGATCTTCTCGATATCATAGTCGATCGGCTTCTCGCAGAATACATTCTTGCCAGCCTTTACTGCTTCCATGGAAACCTCGCAATGGGTATCGGTGGAAGAGCAAACCATAACTACGTCAACGTCCGGATTGGTTACAACGTCCATGTAGTTGGTGGATACATTGGTGATGCCGCGCTCTGCCAGCCACTCACGTGCGCCGGACTTATCCAGCATCGGATCTGCTGCAGCTACTACCTCAGCACCGTCGATGTTGTTGAGCAGATTGTTGATGTGCAGCTTACCAATTCTGCCGCAGCCAACTACGCCAAACTTTAAATTTGCCATGACCTTTTCTCTCCTTGTCTATACTTGTTAATCAAGCCAGAAATCTGGACACCCGCGTTTGCAGGTATCCAGTTTTCATCTAACATTACGTGATTCTGTTTCTTACTTAGCCATCAGGTCAGTGATGTACTCGTAAGCCATCTTTGCGTACTTGAACGGGTTAGCCTTAGCCGGATCCTGCTCAGCCTCAACCATGATCCAACCAGTGTAACCGATCTCGTCCAGCTTTCTCAGAACCGGCTCGAAGTCTACGCAGCCTTCCGGATCGCCCGGAACGGTGAATGCGCCGTTACGAACCGACTTCAGGAAGGACCAGCTCTCCTTGATAGCCTGATCGCGAACGTCCTTACGCATGTTCTTCAGATGTACATGACCGATTCTGTTCGGGAACTCGTTCAGAATTGCCATCGGATCTACTTCAGAGAAGGTCCAGTGACCGGTATCGTAGCACAGCAGCAGGTCGTCGCTGGTGTTGTTCAGCATACGCTCGGTCTCTTCCAGAGTCTGTACGCAGGTACCCATGTGATGATGGAAGCAAGCGCGAATGCCGTTGCTCTTTGCGTACTCAGCCAGCTTGTTCAGGCCGTCGCACATCTGGGCGAACTCAGCATCGGTAAAGCGAGCCTTGTTGTCGAAGATGGACAGATCCTGATTGCCCTGAATAGAATAGGACTGCTCAGAAATGTTGATAGCAGTTGCGCCTGCGTAGCACAGGTACTCGATTTCCTTCTTGAACTCCTCGAAGGTCTCCTCGAACGGCTTGGTGCCGAGGAAGGAAGAGAACCACTTGGATGCAACGGTCATGCCGCGCAGATCCAGAGCTTCCTTGAGTTCCTTCACGTCAGACGGATACTTATGACCGATTTCACATCCGGTGAAACCTGCCAGACGCATCTCGGAAATGCACTGCTGGAATGTATTCTCGTCGCCGAGATCCCACATATCATCGTTGGTCCAGCCGATCGGGCAGATACCCAGCTTGATATCCTTGTTTGTGAACATAATCACAACACCTCCATGATTTTATACCTCTGCGGCCGCCTGTTTTCCCGACGAAAACCTCTCCAAATTTCCGTATCACGCGGCAACAGATAATAGGCTTGTTTCCTACACTCTTTATGATATAGGATACCTGCCTATTTGTCAAATGTTTTGTGCAATTTGGTCAACTATTTTTTATTTCCTGCACGTTCTAATTCATGTTGCACAACAGAACCTTGTTTTTGCCTGCAAACCTGACAATATTTGCCCTCAAATGACCAAAATTTTCACACAAAAAAGCCGCCCCTGCGCAAAGCAGGGACGGCTCGGTATGCACAAATTTCATTTGCATCTTGCATGTTTCCACGCCCAGCAGCCAATTCCTATTCCGGCAGCTCCCAGTATGATCCACATGATAGCCGTATGACCTGCGCCGCTTTCAGCGCCGGTGCCAGTGCGTTCATCGGTCGTATCCACCGTGTACTCGCTCATCCTGTCCGCCATGTCCTCCATTGCATAGGCCTGACCGGATTGCAGCGGCTGTTTGGCTGTCCGCGCGCCTTCAGAGCTTTGTACGCCAGTCAGTCGCGGTTCTTCCAGCACAACAATCTGTATGTCGCGATGGATTGTTTCAACAACAGCGACCGCCGAACGCAGCTTGGGCGAACCTCCCATAACAAACGCCCGATGGATGTTCTCTTTTCCAACAGCATCTGCAATTTGCCGATCTATCTGTTCTGCTGTCTTGTCCTCATCCAATTGTTCCGTCACAACCGGAATCCATTTGCCTGTTTCTTCCCGAATCTGTTCTTTCTGTTCCTCAGTCAGTACTGCCAGCACGGATTCATCCTCCGTGAGCGGCATTCCCTGTGAAATCGTAACGTGAAAATATGCATTTTTTACCTGTACCGGAAGCACCCAGACATAATATTCCATGTGTTGTTTGATTTCATCGTATGTCATTTGCTGTTCTTTATAAGAACCATAAACATCCGATTCATCCGCGTAGACTTTATATGCCCGGCTCCAGTCAATGTCTGCCGCCGTCACATCTGCGCACATCCCGCTCATCGCATCTAAAACACGATTTGTGAGCGTGGATACTTCCGCATAATCCGCAGAATCCGGCGTAAGCTGCTCCACATATTCCGATGCTGCAAACGCTGTACCGCCCAGAGCAAATGTTCCCAGCAAAACCAAAAGAAGGATTCTGTATACTTTCTGCATGTTTCTCCTCCTTTGTAAAAAGAAAGCCGCCCCTGCACAAGACAGGGACGGCTCGGTATGCATAACGAAACTTACTTTCTTGCAATTACCTTCTTGACGTTGGCAACGATCTCCTCTGCGGTCAGCTTGTAAGCTTCCTGCAGGAAGGACTGAGCGCCAACCTGACCAAACTGGTCATGTACGCCAACCATCTCAACCGGAGTCGGGCACTTAGCAGACAGAACGCGAGCAACAGCAGAGCCCAGACCGCAGGTGCAGTTGTGGTTCTCAGCAGTTACGATAGCGCCGGTCTCCTTTGCGGACTTCACGATCAGATCCTCGTCGATCGGCTTCCAGGTGAACATGTCGATGACACGAACCTTGATGCCTTCAGCTTCCAGAGCCTCGTAAGCCTTCAGAGCTTCGTCAACCATGATGCCGGAAGCGATAACGGTAGCTACGTCGTCAGCGGACTCCTTCAGAGTAATGCCCTTGCCGATTTCGAAGTCGGAATCGTCGCCGTATACCTTGATAACGCCCTTACGGATCATACGCATGTAAGACAGTCTGCCTTCAACAGCAGTCAGCTTCTTGGTAATGTTGTTTACCATGGCGAAGTCGGTCGGATCGATAACGATGGAATCCGGCACGGACAGATACAGTGCGCAGTCCTCGAACGGCATATGGGTGCCGCCGTTGTATGCAGCGCATACGCCAGGGTCAGAACCCAGAACCTTTACGCCCAGCTTTGCATATGCAGCAGACATGAATGCCTGGTCAAATGCACGGCGGGAGGAGAAGCAGCCGAAAGAATGCATCCAAACCTTCTTGCCGGTAGCAGTCAGACCTGCAGCAACGCCCATAGCGTTTGCCTCAGCGATACCAGCGTTGATGGTCTGGTTCGGGAATTCCTTAGCCAGCTTTGCGGTGTTGATGCAGTTATACAGGTCACAGTCAACGTGCATAACGCTCGGATCAGCCGCCATTAGCTCCTCCATTGCGGTAACGTAACCGTCACGGCAATTGCGGGAGTCCTTCTCATGCTTTCCAATTAAAGTAAAACTCATTTTCGCCTGTCCTCCTTACTTTGCAGCCTTAACAGCAGCAAGCTCTGCTTCTGCTGCAGCGATTGCTTCTTCCCACTGCTCCGGAGTCGGCTGAGAGCTGTGCGCACCGGTAGACTCAGCAAAGGTTGCGCCCTTGCCCTTGATGGTGTTCAGAATGATTGCGGTCGGCTGTCCCTTGGTAGCGTAAGCTTCCTGAACAGCGTCGTAGATCTGCTCTACATCGTTGCCGTCTTCCAGCTCGATAGCATTCCAACCGAACGCATCGAACTTTGCTCTCAGGCCCTTGCCGTGAGACATGATGTCTTCAACAGCACCGTCGAGCTGACGCTTGTTGCTGTCTACGAAGCAAACCAGGTTGTCCAGCTTGTAATGAGCTGCGAACTGAGCTGCTTCCCAAACCTGACCTTCATCGCACTCGCCGTCGCCAACGAATACGAATACATGGCTGTCGCGGCCGTCCAGCTTGTTGCCCAGAGCAGCGCCGGTAGCGGTGGACATACCCTGACCCAGAGAACCAGTCGTCAGATCAACGCCCGGAGTCTTGGTGCGGTCGGTATGAGACGGGAAGTTGGTACCCGGCTTGTTCAGGGTACGGGTCTCTTCCAGCGGATAGAAGCCCTTCAGTCCCAGTGTTGCATATGCACACGGGCCTGCATGTCCCTTGGACAGAACACACCAGTCACGATCTTCCCAACGCGGGTTCTTCGGGTCAATCTTCATGATATCGCCATAGAGGACTGCCATTGCGTCTGCGATAGACATCGAGCCGCCTACATGTCCAAAGCCAAGCGAACCGATGGTCTTCAGGGTCTCAACTCGAATTTCGGCTGCGAATTCACGGAGAGCCTGCATCTTTTCTGCTTTCTGCATTGAATACACCTACCTATTCCTTAATCAAAGAATTGTCAGCATGGCTCGGGAAAACCCTTTCTCCCCGATACCATACCATACTTTCTTAGATTTTATCATCTCTGTAAACGAATTGCAATGCTCGCCCGCCGATTTTTAGAGAAATTTTCCCTGAGAGCAAAAATTTTGTATTTGCGCGCCGACATGCTCCGCCGGCGTGCGTGCACCACACACAAAAAAACTGCTCAAGATTTTCTACATTTTTGGTTGGATTTTGTTCACCTTTCTGTTATAATGATTTCATAATGGTTTTGTGTTAGTTACTTGTTTGTTCCAAGAAAGCGGGATTTCCCTATGAAAATCAGCAGACTCAATGCAATCGAAGAATATGTACTATCCAAAAAGACAGTCTCCATTGATGATCTTTGCGAAGTGTTCAGCGTATCCAAAAACACCATTCGGCGCGATCTGAATGAGCTGGAAGCGCGCGGCCACATCGCCAAGGTATACGGCGGCGTCACGGCGGTTACGCCGGAGGATGTCATGCCGCTTCCGGTTCGCTCCGGACTCAATCCGGCTGCCAAAGATCTCATCGGCAAACTGGCAGCGCGCGAGCTGAGCGATGGTGATACCATCTTTATTGACTCGGGTTCCACCGCAGTCAACGTGCTGCGTCATCTGCCGCCGCGCATCAAACTGACCGTTGTCACGCACTCGCTTCCGGCCATGGTCGAAGCGGCAAAATACGACGGCATCAATCTCATTTCCCTCGGCGGCGCATTCAATCCGGCAACCAGCTCGTTTGTCGGTATTTTTGCGCAGCAGGCTTTGTCTGATCTGCGCATCACCAAGGCTTTTCTGTGTGCCACAGGCGTGACCGTCGAATCCGGCATGAGCAACACGACATTTCTCGAAGCAGAAATCAAGCGCGGTGTTGTTTCGCACGCGTCCAGTGTCATTCTCGTGGCAGATAACTCCAAGCTCGGTCACGATGCAACCGTGACCTTTTGCCGCCTGCAGGACATTTCCACCTTTGTCACCGACCAGAAGCCGGCGCCGAAGTTTGTGGAATTTTGCCGCGCACACAACATTCGCCTCGTTTGGGAATAACGGTACATATCTTTGCGAAAAAGCAGCATGTGCAAACGCATGCTGCTTTTTCGTCTTTTTGTCTGTTATTCACAATTTATTTTCACAAATCTTACATACATTCAGGCGTAAAAACCAATTTTCTGTGGTATACTGTTGTAAATACTAAAAAACAAGATTGCAGAAAAGGAGGCATCGCCATGAAAAAATATCCCTATATGATTTGTTCCGCAGCAGTTCTCTGCGCGCTCATGCTCGCAGGATGCGGCAGCAGTCACGAGAAAGAGCTGGAACAGCAAGTCGCTCAGCTCCAAAAGCAGGTACAGGACTTGCAGACCGATGCCGCAGACAATCCCGAAAGCACGGGTTCCGGCGAATCCGCACCGGCTTCCGCACAGGAAGAATCTACTGACACGCTGGATGCACTGACCGAGAAGGTACAGAAAGCGGTGCAAAATGCAGATGCCGCAACCGCTTCCGGCTCTTTGAATGAGCGAATTTCCGTCTTCTTTGAGCACAAAACCGCTTTAGACGCGCTGGATCGCGAATTAGATGCCTTGGAAGATGATTTTGAGGCGCAGTACCGTTCCGGTTCTCTGCGCTATGAGGACTTCCGCACACGCGACCGTAAAATCGAGGATCTGGAGGAAAGTCTGGATGACGCGGAAGATCGTTTGGAAAATCGCTTTGCGTTAGATGATTGAGCAAAACAATACCCCCTGTGTAGGTTCCGAACAGGTTTTGCAGCCTGTTCCGGTTCCCACACAGGGGGCTTTTTGTCTATGCGCCGTTTTTTACGATTTTTTTCGGTCTTTTTTCCGCTGGTCGTCCAAATATTCTCGTCCCCAGACGCACATTGCATCAAGAATCGGCAAAACCGTCTGACCAAAATCCGTCAGTTCATACTCCACCTTCGGCGGCACCACCGGATACACATGCCGCTCCACCAGACCGTCTTTTTCCAGTTCGCGAAGCTGCTGTGTCAGCATCTTCGGCGTTACCTTCGGCATCAGCCTTTGCAAACTGCCGAACCGCAAAGCGCCGTCTGTCAGATGATCCAGAATCAGTGCTTTCCATTTTCCCCCAATCAATCCCAACGTTGCCTCAATCGGGCAATCATAGGGAATCTCTCTTGTGTCTCGCTTCATCAGGATTCCTCCTTCCGCCTCGGCCGCCCTCTTTTCCGTTTTCTATCGTCACCAAAACCATAGTCACTTACCAAAAAGTGCAGTCTTGTTTCTCTCGCACCAATTTGGTACTATAATAACAATAGTAGCTTTCCCAAACATATTATTGAAACCATTTGCCAGCACCCCCATTATAACACCCGTCCGGTGCTTTCACAAGTTTTACCCACCGTTTCGCCTGAAATTTTCGTGTTCTTTTCCGGCGGAGATGTACACGCATTGACAGCACTCGGTATTATCCGACAGGTTGACAACAGAACGCTATCACAGCTCACTTGTAACTGTCACGCTGTACAAAATTCTGTCCGCTTTTATCCGGCGAATTCTTGAAAAAGAACACACACCATGCTATAATTAAACCATAAATTATGCAAAAGGGATTTGTACGCCTTTTTGCAGCATTGTATTCAAATGTTCTGTCCGAATCTGTCGGGCATAGAGAAAGGTGTGTTTTACAATGTACATGGACAAGGAAGTCAAGCGCGGCTATAACGAGTACCTGCGCCTTGATGAAGGAGAAGGCAAGGACGGCATGATGGATGTCGCTCTGCTGGTTATGGAAGCTGGAGATACCTATACCATCGAAGAAGCAGACAAGGAAGTTGCCTGCCTGCTGTTTGACGGCGATGTCAACATGAGCTGGGACGACCAGAGCGTAGACATGGTTCGCCCGAATCCGTTCGATTACAACCCGTGGTGCCTGCTGGTTCACAAGCAGACCAAGATTGTCATCACCGCAAAGGGTCCGTCTAACATTTACGTGCAGAAGACCCTGAACGACAAGACCGAGCCGGAGTTCCCGAACAAGCTGTTCCGTCCGGAAGATACCGATACTTGGGCACTCGGCACTGGCGGCGTTCTGCAGAACTGCATCAAGCGCGATGTTCGTACCTGCTTCGACCTCGACATTGCTCCGTATTCCAACATGGTACTGGGCGAAGTTATCAACCTGCCGGGCAAGTGGTCCTCTTACCCGCCGCATCATCATCCGCAGCCGGAAGTTTACTTCTACCGCTTTGACAAGCCGCAGGGCTTCGGCGCAGGCTGGGGCAACGGCGAGCTGTACGAGACCCATCACAACGGCATGTCTCTAATTACCAGCAAGATGCATTCTCAGGTAACCGCTCCGGGTTACGCATGCTGCTATGCATGGGGCATCCGCCATCTGCCGGGCGATCCGTGGGACAAGACCCGTGTTGACGACGTTGAGCACGAATGGCTGGTACGCGACGACGCAGATGACCACATCTGGAAGTGCTCTACCGGTTACTAATCCCCCACTTTACCCCCTTACCCCCGCTTATTTGAAAGAAAATAAGATAGATTTAAACAATGTGAGAATTGTGTAACAATTACATGAGGAGGAAATATTCCAATGAGACACATGGAAACTGTCCGTCTGACTACTAGCCAGGCGTGCATCCGCTTCCTGGAGAACCAGTATGTCAGCTACATCGACATGGACGGCAAGGAAGTAGAACAGAAGTTTATTCGCGGTATCTTCATGATCCCGGGCCACGGCAACTGCGTTGGCTACTGCAACGGTATTGAGCAGGAAATCAAGGACATGGAAGTATATCAGGGCAAGAACGAGCAGGGCATGGCTCTGGCAGCTGTTGCATTCTCTCGTCAGCTGCGCCGCAAGCAGGCATTTGTCTGCACTTCTTCTGTAGGTCCTGGCGCCTGCAACATGATCACCGCTGCTGCTACCGCAACTGCTAACAACATTCCGGTACTGCTGATGCCGGGCGACGTTTACGCTTCCCGTCAGCCGGACCCGGTACTGCAGCAGATGGAGCAGCCGCAGAACCTGACCATTTCCGCACACGACTCTTTCCAGGCTGTTGTTAAGTACTGGGGCCGTGTAAACCGTCCGGAGCAGATCATGACCGATATGATCTCTGCATTCCGCGTAATGACCGATCCGGGCAACTGCGGCGCTGTTGCTGTATCCATCCCGCAGGATGTACAGGGCGAAGCTTACGATTATCCGGTTGACTTCTTCAAGAAGCGCGTTTGGAACATCGAGCGCCGTCCGGCTACCAAGAAGGCAGCAAAGAAGGCAGCTGAAATCATCAAGTCCGCAAAGAAGCCGCTGCTGATCTGCGGCGGCGGCGTTCGCTACGCTGAGGCTCACAAGGTATTCCGTGCATTCGCTGAAAAGTTCGGTATTGCTTTCGGCGAAACCCAGGCAGGTAAGTCCGCAATCGAGTGGACCCATCCGCTGTCTCTGGGCGGTCTGGGCATCACCGGTACCGAGTGCGCAAATGCTTTCGCACATGACTGTGACGTAGTTATCGGCGTTGGTACCCGTTACACCGACTTTACCACTGCTTCCAAGTGGCTGTACGACACTTCCGCTAAGTTCGTTAACATCAACCCGTCTGAGTTCCAGTGCCTGAAGATGGACGCTTATCCGGTTGTTGCTGACGCAAACGAGGCTCTGACCGCAATCAGCGCTGAGATCGACGCTCTTGGCGGCTACCACACCTCCGACGAGTACGCTGCAGAAGTGAAGAGACTGCAGGATGCTTGGTGGGCTGACGTAGATCGCATGGATCACACCGAGTACGTTGACGCTGAGTCCTACGTTCCGGAAATCCAGGACGCAAACCGTCGCGCTGTTGAGCATTACATCGAGTCCATCGGCTCCAAGCTGACACAGACCGCTGCTCTGGGTTACATCAACACCCATATCGCTCCGGATTCCATCTGTGTTGGTGCAGCTGGTTCCCTGCCGGGCGACCTGCAGGCACTGTGGAGAGCTCCGGTTCCGAACACCTACCACTGCGAGTACGGTTACTCCTGCATGGGTTACGAAGTTGCAGGCGCTTACGGCTGCAAGATCGCTTGCCCGGATCAGGAAGTATACGCAATGTGCGGCGACGGTTCCTTCGATATGCTGCACTCTGAGCTGATCGCTTCCATTCAGTATGGTTACAAGATCAACGTTTGCCTGTTTGATAACGCTGCTTACGGCTGCATCAACAACCTGCAGGTTGGCCAGGGCAACAAGTCCCGTACCACCGAGAAGAACATGCACATCCCGGGCACTCCGTACGATGGCTGCGATCTCGGCCCGGCAATGAACATCGACTACGCTGGCGTAGCAGAAGCTTACGGCTGCAAGGCTTACCGCGTAAAGACCATGGAAGAGCTGGCTGCTGCACTGGAAGACTCCAAGAAGCAGACCGTTTCTACCCTGATCGACATGAAGGTTCTGCCGAAGTCCATGTCCAAGGAATGGGAAGCTTGGTGGCGTGTAGGCGTTGCTTCTGTTTCCGAGAAGCCGGAAGTACAGGAAGCTTACAAGAAGCTGCAGGATCATCTGTACGAAGCTCGTCATTACTAATTCCCTGCGCATACTGCGCACAGAATTTTCTGACTGTTTACAAGAGTCTGCCCTTCGGGGCGGGCTCTTGTTTTTTTGTGCTTTTGCAATTGACTTCCCCTGTATCGGTGTTTATACTAAACATGATAGTCTGGATAATAGGGAATAGGAGCAAGCGATATGGATCGGACATTTTCAAGAGATGATACCAAATTGATGAAAGGCGCTGCAATCGTTTTGATGCTGATGCATCATCTGTGGGGCTTTCCCGGACGCATTGCAGGCGGTGAGCTGTGGCATGTGCTGAGCATCTGCGGCGAAAGCTCTCTCACCTACTTCGGTTCTTTCGGAAAAATATGCGTTTCCTTTTTCTTTTTTCTCGGCGGCTACGGCGTATATCTCAGCACGCATTCCAAGCGATATGATTTAATCGCCAAGCTCAAGGGGCTGTATCTTTCATATTGGAAGGTCTTTGTGATTTTTATTCCCCTTGCGTTTTTCTTCTGTGCGCATCAGCCGACGTACTGCGATGAGGCGGAAATCTGCACACGATACGCCGAATTTTCCAGACAGGAATGCTTCAACAATTTTGTCGGTTTTTCAACTTCCTACAACAGTGAGTGGTGGTTTTTGAACAGTTATATCTGTGCATTGATTTTGTATCCGGTCATTGACCGCATTGTCCGCCGGCATTCTACGCTGTTCAACATCTGGGCGGTTATCATTGGCACCATTCTCATCACCAACGTGTTCCCCGCCATCGGCGAGTTGGAGGTTCTCGGCACACTCAACGACAACTATCTGTATCATGCCTTTTTCCTGCTGTCCGCACCGTATACCGCTTGTTTTTGGATGGGCGCCGTCTTTGCAAAAGGAAATCTGTTGATACAATTGCAGGACGCTTTGCGCCGAAACAATCTGCTCCATCCGGTTCTTGATGTTTTTTTCATCGGCGTCATCATTCAGCTGCGCTCTCGTCTGACCGAACAGACGCCGGATATGATTTATGTGCCGTTTCTCATTCTATTCTTTTTGGATTTGCTGCGTTATATGCGGCCGCTTCGCTGGCTGCTCCTGCGCATCGGCAAGGAAAGCACCAGCATGTGGCTCATTCATCCGTTTTTTTGCTACTACTTCTATCCCGTTGTAAAAATAGTCGTTGCGCCGCGCTGGGGCATTTTGTGTCTGCTTGTTTTACTTGCGCTGTCCTATATCGCCGCGCGGCTCGTCCGGCTGTTCTGGCAGGGCATCGGCAGCATGATGCAGCGCATACAGAAGATATTTCTTAAACTTTCTTAATCTTTGGAAAAACCTCTTTTCTCTCCTCCTTTTTTATACTATACTGTATGATGATGTGTATATATTTTTATGGACAAAGGAAAAAGAGGCGTAAAAAATGACAAAATGGAAGAAACGATTGATTCTCTCCGGCATTGCCGCCATGTTATGTGCAGCGATACTGGCAGGGTGCGGCAGCTCCGCCCGCCAGCCAAGGTTGCAT
>OGOM01000414.1_pt1 | contig 43278 bp, 27 predicted proteins | sample 1552681 | NCBI WGS metagenome assembly OGOM01 (sample SAMEA2580188, study PRJEB22360) | human gut metagenome | biome: human gut; feature: human-associated habitat; material: faeces | place: Denmark | collected 2008/2010 | reverse complement strand
TATTAACACTTATATTCCTCGGGCGCGCGCGTAAGGAGTTTATAGAGCAGGTTACTAGCCTATCACTGCGTGAATTAAAAATGAAAAATTAAAAGTGAAAAATGCCTGGCGGAATTTAGAGTGAAAAATCCAAATACTTTGCTGGATCTTTTCGCAAGTACAGCGTTTGCTATTGACTCTAACTCCTAGCTCATCTTAGTGAGCAATAACTACTTTAACTCCCAATGACAATAGCACAGGAAGCCATGTGCCTTTATTGCTTCGCGCCAGCATCAGGACTAACTTTCTTAATTTTTAATTGCGCAAGCCTGCTTCCTTGTTTGCTATTATGTCCGGTAGTTGCTACAATATAGCACAACTTCGGGTGCTCATAGTTGGCTTTGTTACAGGCAGTGGGTGCCACACCCACGGTTACTGAAGTGTAGCCCTTCGGGCTATAAGTTTGTATTAACCTTTGTTCCGGCGGATATGTGCTTTCGAGTCGGGAGTTAAAGGAGTTAAAGAAGTTATCGCCAACAAGTTGGCTAGGAGTTAGAGTCAAATGCTTCGTTGATTCTTTTCATAGCAAGACATTTGGATTTTTCACTCTTCGTTCTTCACTCTTCACTTAAATATGCGGTATTTTAAGCGGATTGAAAATTAGCTACGCTGACCTTCGGTTCTGATAATATCTACCGTCGGATTTTTCGCTATGCTCAACAACTCGTGCAAATCAGCCGGCACAATAGCCTTTTAGAACTTCTCCTTTGTGTCTTTATTTATAAATCTCCTATTTTTTTAAAACTTTTTGTCCCCGTGGGGACAATTTCGTTAATGCTACAAAATGTTGTTATATATTTGTGGCCATCGCAGACAGTCTGCGTGGCAAAAAACTAAATCTAAAAGAATAATATGCAATCTACTATCTTCAAAAACATGTACAGCCAGGAATGCCGGAGCATTGAATGGCAAGAGATATTTAACATCGTTACCACAGGCACACTGGCAGAGAACACCGAGAAATACAGATACTATAAAAGCTGCAAACTGGAGGATGACGCCCAGAAGATAAAGAAACATATGCCGGCATTTACGCCTGCCGTGATATGCGACGGCGGCAGAAGGCCGGAGAATTTTGTTTGTCTGACAGGCGTGGGTATGTGCGACTTTGACCATGTGGCAGACGTAGAGAGCGCCAGAAAGACGCTGACTGACGACGGACATGCCATGATGGTGTATAAGACGATATCGGGCAACGGACTGAGGGTGCTGTTCAGATATGAGGTAGAGGGCACCAGACTGACCGACAAGATGACCGCCAACGAGATGAGCACCATATACGGCGCAGCATTCAGGACGGGCAACGAATACTTCGCACGCCTGCTGGGATGCGAGGCAGACGGACAGTGTAAGAACCTTGGGCGGCTGTCAGTGATATGTCATGACGCAGAGGCGACGCTGAACACTAGCAGCGAGCCTATAGCGATTGAACTGCCCGAAAAGAAAGCTGCCGCAAAGAAGGGCACCGACAGAAAGTATCACACTACGCTTGAGCGTGCCGTGAGGGCTGTAGAGAAGCAGCTGGAACGCGAGGGCGTGAGATACAGCAAGGGTTCATACAACAGATATGTGTCGAAAGCGGGATATTATCTCAACAGACTCGGCGTGAACGAGGACGAAGCCACGCAATGGGCTGTGGAGCGCTTCAGCGACTATGACAGCACAAGCGTGAGGGCGATAATGAAGTCGTGCTTTGCCCACACTGCCGAACACGCCTCGATGAGGGTGCAGAAAATTGAGAAAAGCGATGCCAACGACCGCGCCAAGGGCGTGGACATAACTGCTATCGAGAAGTTTCTGGATGAGCACGCAGCGTTCAGGTTTAACGTGATTACACGCAAGACCGAATATAAGACAGAAGGCAGCGACAGATGGCTGGAAGTAACCGACAGGCTGGAAAACTCGCTGTGGTCGGCCATGAACAAGGCAGGACTGCACGTAAGGAGCATCGACCTGCACAACGTGATTCTGTCTGACTACGTGGCTGAATGGAACCCGTTTAAAGAGTATTTTGACAATCTGCCCGAATGGGACGGAACCACCGACCATATAGGCACGCTGACGGCTATGGTGCACGTCAGGAAGGGCGACTTATGGGATGACACCGAAGACCCGCAGGGCCTGTTTGACATGTGTTTCAGAAAATGGCTCGTGGCCATGGTGGCGTCGCTGCTCGACAAGGAGGTGGTGAACAACGTGATAATGGTGCTGATAGGCCGTCAGGGCATATACAAGACCACGTTTTTCAACTATCTGCTGCCGGAGGAGCTGCGCCCGTATTTTTATACTAAGACCAACAGCGACACGATGACGAAGGACGACAGGCTGTCGCTGGCGGAATATGCTATCATCTGTCTTGAAGAGATCGACTCGATGCGCACGCCGGAACTGAACCAGCTGAAGGCTCTCGTAACGACGAAGACGATAAACGAGAGGGCGGCATACAGCAGGTATAAGGAGAACAGGGCGCACATAGCCTCGTTCTGCGGCACGGGCAACAACATGCAGTTTCTGACGGATCAGACTGGCAACCGCCGCTGGCTGCCCTTTGAGGCTGACTATATAGACGACCCGCGCACCGTGAGGTATGACTACCAGGGCATATACAGTCAGGCGCTGGCACTATGGCGCAGCGGCATGGCTTACTGGTTTAACGGGTCGGAGATTAACACCATGGCGCGCCACATAAAGTCGTTCGAGGTGCCTAACGTTGAAGAGGAACTGATAGTGACCTACTACAGGCTGCCGCTGGAGAACGAGCCGTATAAGCTGGTGAACGCCACGAATATCATTGAGCATATCAACATCTTCATCAAACGTGCCCTCTCGACCATCAAAGTGGGCGTAGCCATGAAAAAACTTGGCTTTAAACAGAAAACAACCAGTCGCGGACGGATGTATATGGTGGTAGAGAGGGAAAAATAAGAGCCCCTCCAAACCTCCCCCGTGGGGAGGCTTTTGTTTCTCGGTAGTTAGAGTAGTTAAAGAAGTTATCGCCAACGGAGTTGGCTAGGAGCATATTTAAGTGAAGAACGAAGAGTGAAGAGTGAAAAATCCAAATGCATTGTTGTCTTTTTTCGCAAGCACAACGTTGCTAATGTGCCGGCGGATCTGCGCTCCGCCGGAATAAAGTATAAGGATCTGCGATCCGATTACTTCCAATTCTGTCATTATCATGCTGTTTTAAGTTCGCTTAGACATTTAGATTTTTAACTTTTAATTTTTAATTTTCGCCAGAACTGTCCGATTACTTCCTATTTTGTATTGTCATGCTGTTTTAAACTCGCTTAGACATTTAGATTTTTAACTTTTAATTTTTAATTTTCGCCAGAACTGTCCGATTACTTCCTATTTTGTCATTATCATGTTGTATTAAACCTGCTTAAGCACTTGTTTTTATTGCCCAGTGCGTGTCTCTACTCTAAATTTATCTTCAAAAAATCTATGAGGTTTGACATGGCTTCAGCATCCATATTCCAATGGTTGCTGTCAAGATAATTCCTTTCACGCTCCTTGATTTTCTCCTTTTCTGATTCGGAAGCCCCCAACAGTACTTCCAAATAGGCGTATATCTTTGTTTTCTTTGCAGGTATTGTAAGGGGTAGCCCATTCCGCCAAGGCAAGTCGATTTCTTTCAGAGAGTCTTCATAAGTTTTCCAACAATCCATAACAGGTTGGTTCTCAGGATTTATGACAAGCTCCAACAAGTCTTCAAGTTCGCCGGAAGAACTGTTGTCTGGAAGCAGGAACAATTGAAAATCCACATTGTTTTGTTCCTTCCATTTTACAAGCTCGTCCTTTTTCTTGCCATAATCATCGTCTGCGTCGAAGATGACAAGATTTACCCCATTGTCGGCAGATGTTCTTTTCATCTGGTTGATGTATGCTGTCTGCTTCTTGGGTGACATAAGATTGGAGCATCCATTAGTCTTGATTATATTTATCCGTTCTGAAATATCTCCAAAAAGATGTTCTGCCAATTGCCATATAAACCGTTCGTCGGCAACGCCTTCAACAAAAATAGTATTACTCCTCATCATCTCCTTATTTCCATTTCGTTGTCTATCGCCTCTTTCAGTTCATCATAAGAATACCTGTAAGCCTGGAATCCCTCTTTGGCAGTTCTGGCTATATTATATACATTTGCTACCGCCTGGAACTCAGGAGCCTCTTTCATCGCATTAGCAAGGCTTTGCAGGCATTCGATATTATGGGTTGTAACAAACATCTGGATATCATGGCGAACAACAAACTTCATAATGGCACTCCACAGCAGTTTGTGCGCACTATAATGCATGCCATTGTCTATTTCGTCAACCAACAGAATATTATAATTCTCTACGAATACTGAGGATATGATATTTATCATACGTCTGATTCCGTCGCCAGCCATACTTATAGGCAACAGTTCGCACATATTGCGGAGTTTCAAGTAAAGTCCGTCGGGCAGCGCTTCTATCGTCTCTATAGCAGGGTCCAAATCCTGCAAGGCTTCGACAACAAGCTGCTTCTTGTTATATTTCACTATCGAAGCAAAATTATTTGTAGCATTTCCGTCATTCTTGTCTGTAGAAATAAAAAGACAGTTCAACCCTTCCGTATACCTATTGTCCATCGTCTGCTGGAGGCTACCGTCGGACCCGAGAAACAATGCTGACTGGAAATTGAAATCACCCGTTAGGTTCGTATCAAACTTAAAGTCAAGACGTATTATATCAGAATGGATTGACGTTCCGTTGGATGGTTCGTCAGATCCCCTCATTATTGGTGAAAAAGTAAGACGCCTTACGCCGTCACCTATACTTGCCCGCAACAAGGGTGCATTATTAAAATCCATATTATGGAACAAGTATCTTGCATTGTTCAAATCTGCGTTTACAGCCGACAAAGTTCTCAAATAATTTACTCGTGTAGGAATAAACGGATTCGACATACCTGCAAGCATGAATACAGCTTCAAGTACAGAGGTTTTCCCCACATTATTGGCACCTACAAAAACGTTTATTTTTGACAGAGCGCTTATCTCTATATGGTCAAATCCCCTGAAATTAGACAGCTCAATATCCCTAAATTGATTTTTCATCTCCGGCAAGTATTATTATATCTTTAGAATATTAACACTGCAAAGATAATGAAAGGTGAGAGCAATGCAAAATGAAAAAACATATTTTTTTATTTTTATTGCCGAGCAGCATCCTAGCTTATTTAAAATTAGCAAACGTAGTACAATCAGCCGGCACAATAGAATCAAAGTGAAGAGTGAAAAATCCAAATGCATTGTAGCTATCAGTCTTTTCCGCCAGACGTTTTCACTTTTTATTTTTAATTGCTCAAGCCTGATTGCGCTCAGCGCCCTAATATACCGGCTGCCCGAAGGGCTTAACTTTGGTAACCGTGGGTCATTACCCACGGATTAAAGCTCTAGCAATGCGAGCACCCGAAGTGGTGCTACTCTTGTTATTATGTCACTTCCTTGTTTGCTATTATGTCCGTTATTTGCTCTAATATAGCACCACTTCGGGTGCTCATAGTTTGCCTTGCACAAGCCGTGGGTGTATCACCCACGGTTACTGAAGTGTAGCCCTTCGGGCTATAAGTTCTTATTATGGTATTTTTAAGCGGATTAAAAAAATCCTTATATTTAATTCCGGCGGAGCGCAGATCCGCCGGCACAATAGCATTGTCGTTTATTATCAATTCTATTACAAAGAAAAGAATCAACAAGGCATATGACTTTAACTACTAGCCAACTCCGTTGGCGATAACTCCTCTAACTACTTTAACTACTAATTACAATATCCAACAAAGCAATTGAATTTTTAATTTTTAATTGCGCAAGCCTGCTTGCGCACTACGGTTCCCCTAATGCCTCTACGATCAGTTTTACCTGTGCGGGCGTATAGGTGCGCGACTTTGGCGATGCGCCTATGGCTGCGAGTTGTTCACGAAGGTTAGGATAGCGGTCTATCCATAACGAGAGCTTATGATAGGCGGCACGGGGATTCATGTCGGGGCAGTAAGCCTGGGCAAGCTCCATGCGGCCGTATGTGCGTATCTTGAAACATTCCATATCTGCTTTGACTTAAAGACTCCGTCGCTCCGTAGAAAGGCGTGAAATGCCTGCGGCAACGGGGACTGTTATTATGTAGCTAAGATACGAAAAATTTGCGAGATAAGCAAAGGTTTATGTAACTTTAAATCACTGTAACTCACCATTTTACACATTATCTCATTTCTGACTTTTGCTGCTTTGTATCTTTGCAAAAGAAAGTTCAGTAAATTGATAAATATGAAACGTAGTTCAGCGTAAGCTAAAAGAAGTTCAGCATAAGCTAATTGGTGAAACAGGAAGTAAGCGGATTGAAAATCCTGATACTCCTTTCCGGCGGAGCACAGATCCGCCAGCACAATAGCCAACGTAGTGCATCTTACGAAAGTGAAGAGTGAAGAACGAAGAGTGAAAAATCCAATTGCTTTGTTGGTCTGTTTCACACGTACTACGTTTGCATATGACTTTAACTCCTAGCCAACTCCGTTGGTGATAACTACTATAACTACTTTAACTCCTGACAAGAACGGGTAAATTAATTATGAATTGTGAATTATAAATCGTATTATTAATCTTTAAAACTTAAAAAACTATGATTCGTTACAAATTGTATCAGAACAAGATGGAAGGCAACACGGGGTATAACCTATGGTACGCCCGCGCCGTGTGCGACGAGACTTACGACACGGAGATGCTTGCCAAGCACATGTCTACTCACAACACTCCCTACTCGCCCGGAGTTATACACGGTGTGCTGAAAGACATGATTGCATGTATCAAGGAACTGCTGCTCGACGGCAAGAACGTTAAGCTGGACGACCTGGCTATATTCTCCGTCGGTATAAGGAGCAAGGGTGCCGCCTCTGTTGCCGCCTTCAACGTGGCCGAATATGTCAGCGGTCTGAAACTCCGCGCACGTGCCACAGGTAACCTCTCGACCTCTACCCTGAAACAGGACGCCGTGGTGAAACAGCTCACGAAATACTCGGTAACTGACACCGGCGAAGGAGGAGGAATTTAAGTGAAAAGTGAAAAAACAGAGTTTGACGTTAGTCAATCCAATTGTATTGTAGGTCCTTTTCGCAAGCATTATGTTTGCCGTTGACTCTAACTTTAACTCATGGTTGAATTGAACCCACAAGACATATGGATTTTCATTCTTAAGTTTTCACTTTCGTAATACTGCGATAGTTTAAGCGGATTGAAAACAGCCCTACGCAGAGTGACGAAAAGAAGCCACTTTGAAGCCTCCCCGCGGGGGAGGTTTGGAGGGGCTCTTTTTCTTTAACTTAATATTAAATTTATAATAAATATGAACGACCAGAAGAAAACTATCTTTAAGATTATTATTCAGACTGTAATCAGTGTGCTGTCGGCCGTAGCTGCAGCTTTCGGTTTACAGAGTTGTATGTAAACTTACATGACCGATGAGAACAATTACTCTTATCATCATTCACTGCTCGGCGACTCCCGAAGGGAGGAGCCTGAGCTTTGAGGAGTGCCGACGCGACCATATCATGCACAGACACTTCAGGGATATCGGATACCACTTCTATATCACGCGCGACGGCACCGTGCACGACGGACGGCCCATAGAAAAGGTCGGGGCGCACTGCGAAGGCCATAACTCCCACTCTATCGGCATCTGCTACGAAGGCGGACTTGACGCCAACGGCAAGCCGGCCGACACCAGGACTGAAGCCCAGCGCAAAGCCTTGAAATCTTTAGTAGAGAGAATGCACCGTCTGTTTCCTAAAGCCCTTATCGTAGGGCATCATGACCTAAACCCACGCAAAGCATGCCCGTGCTTTAAAGTGGAGCCATAATTGGGTTGGAACGAGGATTCCGTGATGTCTATGTCAGGAGTTAAAGTAGTTAAAGAAGTTATCGCCAACGGAGTTGGCTAGGAGTTAAAGTCATATGCAAACGTAGTACGTGTGAAACAGACCAACAAAGCAATTGGATTTTTCACTCTTCGTTCTTCACTCTTCACTTTCGTAAGATGCACTACGTTGCTAATGTACCGGCGGATCTGCGCTCCGCCGGAATTGAATATCAGGATCTGAGATCCGATTACTTCCGCCGGAACATTAGTTAAAGCCATGTGCCTTTATTGCTTCACGTCAACTGCAAGACTAACTTTCTTAATTTTTAATTGCGCAAGGCCTGATTGCGCTTTTGCATCTGCTTTTCCTTACTTACTTTCGTAAAACAGCGGTAGTTTGAGCGGATCAGGAGATCCTTATATTCAATTCCGGCGGAGCGCAGATCCGCCGGAACATTAGTCTTGTTGATTATTATCGATAGTAATACATTGAAAGACAATACCCAACAAGGAGCCATGTGCCTTTATTGCTTCACGTCAACTGCAAGACTAACTTCCTTAATTTTTAATTGCGCAAGGCCTGATTGCGCTTTTGCATCTGCTTTTCCTTACTTACTTTCGTAAAACAGCGGTAGTTTGAGCGGATCAGGAGATCCTTATATTCAATTCCGGCGGAGCGCAGATCCGCCGACACATTAATTAGCTAACCCAATTGTGAATTGTGAATTATGAATTGTGAATTATAAATCATTTTCATATTTTCTCCAGATCCGTTGGCGATATGTTCATGCGGGCACAGCCGAGGATGTCGAGCTGCACTACGATGTCGAGGTTGGCGGCATCGGCAGAGTCGTGGCTTTCGCATCTTACGATGTTCCCTTCTAGTCCAAGGAGTTTGCCGCGCACAACACGCACCTTGTCGCCAAGACGCAGCGGCAGGGGCTCGATAGTGATGGCGGCATCGGAGTTGTAGAGGATAAAACGGAGCTTCTCTATTTCACGGTCAGGCACGATGGCTACGGGATGCCAACCGTATTGGTTGGTGGCAGCGGCACGGTTGACCATGAAGCGCTTTACGAAAGGAAGGTTGACAACATGATGGCGGCGGTCGGCCTCGGTGCAGCGCACAAAGACGGCTGCAGGAATAACAATACGGTCGATGATTTTACGGCGCCCGTTCTTCCAGCGGCGCAGCTCTTTTTGTGTAGGAACGTATGTGTCGTAGCCCAATGCAGCTATCTTTTCGGCACACACTTTTTCGGTGTTATTGCTGACTATCGCGACGTACCATCTGAAAGGTTGAGATACGCCTACGGCGTCGCCAGCGTCATTATTAGCCGTCGCAAGATTGTCGTTCGAATTTACATTTCCGTCCATGAAAGTCCGGTTTATGTTTGCTCTTTTATGATGCCCCACGTTATTATATAATATGTGAAACACCGGTGCAAAAGTAATATTTTTTATATAAATAAGTAAACAAAAGCAGCATTTTTTTTGAAGCCGTACTGTAGGCGGAACAAACAAAACGAAGAAACAGACAACAACGCATGCACGTAAGCATCTGACATAAAAGAATTTACAGGCACAAGCATCCAGCAACCAACCGCCTTGGTGCATAATGGTTCATTTGCATCGTGAGAAAACAAAGATGCTGAGAGCCACAGACAATAATGGTATTGTAATTGGGAGTTAAAGGAGCATTTTCTAAGTGAAGAACGAAGAGTGAAGAGTGAAGAATCCAAATGCCTTGTCGGGTATTGTCATTGGGAGTTAAAGAAGTTAAAGGAGTTATCGCCAACGAAGTTGGCTAGGAGTTAAAGTCATATGCCTTGTTGATTCTTTTCTTTGTAATAGAATTGATAATAAACGACAAAGCTAATGTGCCGGCGGATCTGCGCTATTGTCATTGGGAGTTAAAGTAGTTAGAGGAGTTATCGCCAACGGAGAGTTAAAGGAGCATTTTCTAAGTGAAGAGTGAAGAACGAAGAGTGAAAAATCCATGTGCAAAAGTAATGCTTGCGTCAATAATCAACAAGACTAATGTGCCGGCGGATCTGCGCTCCGCCGGAATTAAATATAAGGATCTCCTGATCCGCTTAAAATACCGCTGTTTTTACGAAAGTAAGTAAGGCACGAAAAAAATTAAAGTGAAAATAAGAATGCTAAGCTAGCATAAAACAACATGATAATGACAGAATTGGAAGTAATCGGACAGTTCTGGCGAAAATTAAAAATTAAAAGTTAAAAATCTAAATGTCTAAGCAGGTTTAATACAACATGACAATACAAAACAGGAAGTAATCGGACAGTTCTGGCGAAAATTAAAAGTTAAAAGTTAAAAATCTAAATGTCTAAGCGAGTTTAAAACAACATGATAACGCAAAATAGGAAGTAATCGGATCACAGATCCTTATATTCAATTCCGGCAGATTGCAAATCAGCCGGCACAATAGCAAACGTAGTGTATCTTACGAAAGTGAAGAGCATATTTAAGTGAAGAGTGAAGAATAAATAGTGAAAAATCCAAATGTCCTGTGGCTATTGCCAATGCATTGCAATCGATAATAACCAACAAGACTAATGTGCCGGCGGATCTGCGCTCCGCCGGAATTAAATATAAGGATCTCCTGATCCGCTTAAAATACCGCTGTTTTACGAAAGTAAGGAACGAAAAGCAGGCCTAGCGCAATTAAAAGTTAAAAATCTAAATGTCTAAGCGAGCTTAAAACAGCATGACAATACAAAATAGGAAGTAATCGGATCGCAGATCCTGATATTTCATTCCGGCGGAGCACAGATCCGCCGGAACATTAGCAACGTAGTGCTTGCGAAAAAAGACAACAATGCATTTGGATTTTTCACTCTTCACTTTTCATTCTTCACTTAAACACGTACTACGTTTGCATATGACTCTAACTCCTAGCCAACTCCGTTGGCGATAACTACTATAACTACTTTAACTCCTATAACTCCTAAGCCAACTACTATAACTCCTGATAAAAGCGCAGATCCGCTGTAATAATACCAAACGTTGTGCTTATTTAATTTCTAACAAGAACCACAAAAACGTCAGACATAAATCAAAACATTTGATAAGATTTTGTTTTTCGTACGATTTGAAGTATCTTTGCATAAGATATGCGGCATCTCTGCATAACATTCAAGCATGGCTTAATGATTCTGCATTCGATTTGCGATATCTTTGCATAAGATATGCGGCATCTCTGCATAACATTCAAGCATGGCTTAATGATTCTGCATTCGATTTGCGATATCTTTGCATAAGATATGCGGCATCTCTGCATAACATTCAAGCATGGCTTGAGGATTACGCACACGCAATGAGGACGTTATCTTCGCTTTGATTTTTTTGTATTATGAAAGAATATATTGTTTCTGCACGCAAATACAGACCTATGACCTTCGACTCGGTTGTGGGACAGGCAGCTCTTACAACAACGCTGAAAAACGCGGTGAAGAGCGGAAAGCTGGCTCATGCCTACCTGTTCTGCGGACCCAGGGGCGTGGGCAAGACAACATGCGCACGTATCTTTGCCAAGGCCATCAACTGCCAGAACCCTACTGCTGAAGGTGAGGCCTGCAACGAATGCGAAAGCTGCAAGGCGTTCAACGAACAGCGCTCGTATAACATCTTTGAGCTCGACGCTGCCAGCAACAACTCGGTGGAGAACATCAAAGCTCTGATGGAACAGACAAGAATACCGCCGCAGGTGGGTAAGTATAAGGTGTTTATCATCGACGAGGTGCACATGCTGTCGACAGCGGCATTCAACGCCTTTCTGAAGACTCTTGAGGAACCGCCTGCACACGTGATATTCATCCTGGCGACAACAGAGAAGCACAAGATTCTGCCTACCATCATATCGCGCTGTCAGATTTATGACTTTGAGCGCATGACGGTGCCCAACATCATCAACCACCTGAAGATGGTGGCAGACAAGGAAGGCATAACTTATGAGGAAGAGGCGCTGAACGTGATAGCGGAGAAGGCCGACGGCGGAATGAGAGACGCGCTGTCGGTGTTCGACCAGGCTGCAAGTTTCTGTCAGGGCAACATCACATATAAAAAGGTGATTGAGGACCTGAACGTGCTCGACGCCGACAACTACTTTAACATCATCGACCTGTGCCTGGAGAACAAGGCGGCAGACGTGATGGTGCTGCTAAACAACATAATAAACAAGGGCTTCGACGGCGGACACCTGATAAACGGACTGGCGGTGCACGTGCGCAACGTGATGATGGCAAAGGACGAACAGACGCTGCCGCTGCTGCAGGCGAGTGCATCGCAGACGGAGAAATACAAGGCGCAGGCTGCCAAATGCAGTTCGGCGTTTCTGTATAAGGCGCTGCGTATTATCAACGACTGCGACATAAACTACCGCCAGAGCAGCAACAAGAGACTGCTGGTGGAGCTGACGCTGATAGAGATAGCGCAGATAACTCAGCCTGACGACGAAGGGGCCGCCTCGGGGCGTTGCCCTAAGAGACTGAAATCCCTGTTTAAAAGACTTATGGGCGAAAGGCCAAAGGCGGCTATGCAGGTGGCTGCGGCCGAGCCCAGCGTTAACCGCCATACGGCCATTGCCAAGCACAATGCCGAGAAGGCGGCAGAGAGCGTCGTGTCTGCAAGCGAAGGCAGCAGCACCGACAACAGCATGAGCAAAGGCGACGGAGCAAAGGCCGCACAGCCGGCTATGACGACGAATCTGCGAAAACTGAAACTGGGCAGCATCGGCAAGACGTTTGCCAACCTGAGACGTCAGGGCGAAGAACCGCAGATAGTGGCGGAGCAGGACGTAGAGGTGGTGGACAACGGTGAGCACAACACGTTCACAGAGGACGAGATGCTGACGCAATGGGTAGGCATGTGCAACCGTATGCCGCAGCAGATGACGGGAATAGCGGCACGCATGAAGAACATGATGCCGACAATAAAGGAGTTTCCGAACATCGAGGTGGTGGTTGACAACGAGATTCTGCTAGAAGAGATAAACAAAATTAAGGGCAGAATACGCAACACGCTGATAAAGGCACTGAGAAACAGCGACATAACACTGACGCTAAGACTGGCAAAGCCTGAAGAGATAAAGCGCATACCGACAAACCGCGAACGCTTTGACGAACTGAAAAATACAAACAAGGCCTTCGAACGACTAAGCGAAATACTCGGACTGGAAGTAAGCTAGGAATTCATAATTACGTTCTTGTCAGGAGTTAAAGGAGTCGGATTAGGAGTTGAATTAGGAGTTAAAGGAGTTATAGTAGTTATCGCCAACAGAGTTGGCTAGGAGTTAAAGCCATATGCAAACGCAGTGCGTGTTTAAGTGAGAAATGAAAAGCGAAAAACGAAAAATCCAATTGCATTGTTGCCTTTTTTCGCAAGCACTACGTTTGCTAATGTTCCGGCGGATCTGCGCTCCGCCGGAATGAAATATCAGGATCTGCGATCCGATTACTTCCTATTTCTGTCATTATCATATTGTTTTAAACTCGCTTAGACATTTAGATTTTTAACTTTTAATTTTTAATTTTCGCCAGAACTGTCCGATTACTTCCTATTTTGTATTGTCATGCTGTATTAAACCAGCTTATACATTTTGACTTTTCACTTTTAGTTGCACTTTTGCTCTTTACTTAAACAAGCGGTATTTTTAAGCGGATCAAAGATCCTTATACTTTATTCCGGCAGATTGCAAATCAGCCGGCACATTAGCCTTGTTGGTTATTATCAATTGCAATGCATTGACAATAGCCACAGGACATTTGGATTTTTCACTCTTCGTTCTTCACTCTTCACTTAAATATGCTCTTCACTTCCGTAAGACGCACTACGTCGCTAATGTGCCGGCGGATCTGCGCTCCGCCGGAATGGAATATCAGGATCTGTGATCCGATTACTTCCTATTTTGCGTTATCATGTAGTCTTATGCTAGCTTGGCATTCATATTTTCACTTTTAATTCTTAATTTTTAATTGCTCAAGCCTGCTTGCGCTTTGCGCTTGCTCTTCGTTCTTCACTTAAAATTATATAATCGTCATTCCCAATTCTTCACACTCTTTTCTCATCTCTTCGGGCCAGATGCTGGCCTGTATCTCGCCTAAATGGGCTTTGTGAAGCAGCACCATGCACAGGCGGCTCTGCCCTATTCCACCGCCGATGCTCAACGGCAGTTCACCGTCAAGGAGCTTTTTGTGGAAATACAGACTCGCCCTGCGTTCCTGACCAGTGAGCTTCAACTGGTGCAGCAGTGCTTCTTTGTCAACACGTATGCCCATTGACGACAGCTCGACGGCACGGGCGAGCGTGGGATACCAGATAAGGATGTCGCCGTTGAGACCGTTGCGGCCGTCGCTGTTGGGCGTGGTCCAGTCGTCATAGTCGGGAGCGCGACCGTCGTGCGGCTTGCCGTCAGACAGGTTGCCGCCGATGCCAATGATGAACACGGCGCCATACTTCTTGCATATCAGGTCTTCACGTTCTTTCACGCTCTTGTCGGGATACATCTGCAGCAAGTCTTCGCTGTGGACGAAATGGATGTCGGAAGGCAGAAAGGGCTTAAGGGCCGAATAATGCTCGCACACAAGATACTCGGTGCGGAGGATGGCGGCATAGATGCGGCAGACAACGCTTTTAAGGAAATCGAGATTGCGCTCGGCGCGCGTCATAACCATCTCCCAGTCCCACTGATCGACATAGAGCGAATGAAGATTGTCAAGTTCCTCGTCGGCCCTGATGGCGTTCATGTCGGTGTAGATGCCATAGCCCGGCTCAACGGCATACTCTGCCAGGGTGAGCCTTTTCCACTTGGCAAGCGAGTGAACCACCTCTGCCTGAGCGTCGCCAAGATCCTTAATGGGGAACGTCACGGGGCGTTCCGTGCCGTTGAGGTCGTCGTTTATGCCAAGACCTTTAAGCACAAACAGCGGTGCTGTTACACGGCGGAGGCGAAGCTCCGTTGAAAGATTCTGCTGAAAAAAGTCTTTTATCATTTTTATGCCCTGCTCCGTCTGTCTGATGTTCAGCAACGGCTTATAGTCTACAGGTCTTATCAATTTGCTCATATTCTCTCTTATTAATCATAAAATACGGCAGCAAAGATAATAATTTATTATCAATATGCAATAATAATAGATAATTTATTATCATTATTCCAATAAATACACAAACAAAGCAACACAAAGATTACAGAAAAGACACAAAGAAAGCATAATTGTAATTTATCTTACATATTGATTTAGCAACATGACATTAAACGGCGACAGAACAAGATTTAGGTGAAACAGTGCCATTTTTTGCGCAAAATTGTGTGCAAAAATAAAATGCAGTACATCAGAAAGATATAGAGATATAACGCCTGGATGTGCAACAAGAGGAATGACGACGCCCTGCAAAAGGGCACAAACGGGAAGCCGAAAGACCGCAAATCAGAAGGCGAAAGACGGCATAATGCAAAGCGAAATGTATAGTAATAAAACTGCAAAAGCATGCCTTTTGCAGACCGACGGCCATAAACCGGCACTCAAAACGCATGAAAACAGGCAGCAAAAGGCGCAAAGCGGACTTACCAGAATACTAATACGGCAACAAAAGCGCACATACGCAATATGTCATTATGAAAGAACAACGCGCCATTTACTTACATTTTAACATCACACAAATCATCAGACAACAGCCCCCGACAGCCTGACCCGCATACACAAGGCACGAACCGGGCGCAAAGACACGAAAAAGGGCCGGGGGCTGAAAGCCCGGCCCTGTCATCACAAGAAGAAAATTCAGCAACGCTTTGCTTATATTATGCAAAAAAATATCTGTTCACGGCATTAAGCCTTGGCGCAAGCCACATGACGGCAGAGCCGCTGTCTACTTGCCTATCCATCCGAACATCCTGTCGGGATAGTTGGTTATGATGGCATTCACGCCCGCCTTAACCATCTTCTGTGCATCGGCCTTGGTGTCTACGGTGTAAGGAATGACGCGCATTCCGGCAGACTTTGCCTTTGCTACGAAGGCTGCGTTGACCATGGGATAGTCGGGACCGACGGCATAAGGCACAAAACCGAGCTTGGTCATGGCCGCATCATAGCCGCCCGACGTATTGTCTATCAGGTAGAGCAGGCGCATCTGCGGATACTTGGCATGGAGATACTTCAGCGTGCGCACGTCGAAGCTCTGCATAAGCAGGCGCGAACCGAGGTTGCGGGTACTGAGAGCCTTTACACACTGGTCGGCAAAGGTCTTGTATTCGGGCGTAAGCTTGCCGTCGAGAGCGGCGTCAGACTTGATTTCTATGGTGTATCTTACAGGCGCAAGGCGGTGCTGACGGCAGTAAGTTTCAACAGAATCTATGAGCGCCGTCACCATAGGCACATGGGTGTAGAGGCGCTTGCTGTCGGGGAAGGCAGGGTCTTTTACGTTGCCGATGACCTTTGCCGAAAGCTGTTTCCATGTGAGCGAATAGATGGGATACTTCTGTCCGTAGCCTTTGACATAGGGATCGTGCGAAACCACCACTACCCCGTCCTTGGTTACATGCAGGTCCATCTCAAGGTCGGTTACGCCGAGCTTCACGGCATTGAGCATTGCCTCGATGGTGTTCTCGGGATAAAGTCCGGCACCTCCGCGATGAGCTATGACAGAAACGCGAGGTCTGATGACGTCAGAGACGGTGCGGCCGAAGCGGTTGGTCATAACCACCTTTATCTCCTTATAGTTGCCCACGGGCTTGCATCTGAACAGGTGCGACGTGTTGGCGGGGCGTCCGGCAGCAAGCGTGCGCGAGCCAAACTCAAAGTCGACGCCCGTGAAGCGCTGCATGGTGCCCATCAGCTTGCCGTCCTGATACCACTCAACCTTGCATGCAGGGTCGTAGTCCCAGATGTTGGCAACGACATATCCGGGCTGCGTGCCGAAGTCGCCCTTGTCGTAGAGCGTCATCTGGCGCGAGAAGGGGAAGCCCGTGGCCTTATACTGCCACTCGACGCTGCTTCCGTTGACATCTACCACCATATATCCGTTAGGCGCTCCGCAGCGGTTTAGCCATCCGTTCCACCATGCTCCGCTGGCAGCTCCTATGTTGTGCTGATAGAGGTTGCTGTTGACCACCACGTTCTGAAAGTAATGGGTATGGCCGCAGAACACATGCACCTTGTAGCCCTCGAGCAACTTCTGCAGCGAGGCAGCCCCGCGCATGTTCTGGGCAGGATCGTCCTTGTTCCATGCGGCAGCGTGCATGTTGAGGATGACGAGCGAGCCCTTGGGCACAAACTTCAGGTCGTTGGCGAGCCAGCGCAGCTGATTCTCCGTGAGCGTCTCAACATACGCCTTGTTGCCCTTATAGTTGATGTTCTTCAGCGTAACGACGTGCGCCTTGCCTATGTTGAACGAATAGTCGGTAGGTCCGAACACAGCCGCATAGGCCATCTCGCCGTAGGCTCCGGCACCAAGGCGCGCGTTGTTGAGTCCCTTGTAGCGCTTGTCGAAGTCGTGGTTGCCGATACACTGAAACATGGTTATCTTCATGTTCTTGAACGACGCGGCATAGCTGCGCAGCAGCGGCAGGTTGTCGAACACGATGTCGCCCACGGTGACGCCCACCACCTCGCGCGTCTTGCTCAGCGAGTCGACCACGGCACGCATGTCGGGCACCAGTTCGGTGTTCCATCTCTTCATGTCGGCAGCATCGAGCATCTGCGGGTCGGATATGGCTATGTAGCTGAACCTGTCGGCAGGCTTGGTGCGCTTTTCGAGCACAAAGTTGCAGCTCTTAGAGCTTACGGCCGTCCTGACAGGCACGTAGAAGCCGGAGGCTATACTGTTCTTGGAAGGCAGCTTGTAGGCGGCCGGCGTGGAGATGCTTATAAACTTGCTGACAAACGTGTCGGTGCGCAGCGTCCAATAGCCATTGGCGTCTGTACGGGTGAAGGCCATGCCGTTGTTGACCACCACTCCGCTGATGCCCCTGCCCGCCTTGTCGGTAACGCGGCCCTTTACGGTAAACACGTTCACACTGGCCTGACCATTGCTCAGAAGCATCATGGTGGCCATAAGGAATAAACATATTCTCAACTTCATAGGCTTTATGTTTTTGTTTTTATACGTTCGCTCTCTGTTATGCCGCACCCGTCATCGGCAGACAACGCCCTGCAACGTGCCGCTGCATAGGCAAAACACGCACACGCCATACTGCAAAACTGCGGCTGCGGACGGCGCAAGTCCGGCGGCTTGTAAATTTTTGTACAAAATTACCAAAATATGTTTACATTGATGATGCATAAGAGGTTCAATTGCTTTAAAAAAGTATAACAAAAACATTTCTGCCGTGAAAAAGCCGTCAGAATGACCGATTTTTATGTCTGTCAGGCACATAGGGGCACTGACGGCACGGCACAATAAGGAGAAGAAAAGATGAAAACTGGCTACAGAGGAGAAGAAAAGCACGCATTGTTACAATAAAAAATTTAAAGTTACATTAATTAATATGATTACAAACCTAAAATCTGAGCGTCATAACATAAACAAGAAAAACTGAAATGAGAAAACTTTTTTTGTCTGCCATCGTTATGTTGACAACGACGGCACCAAATCTTTCTTACGCGAAAGACATTTACGTTTCCACATCATTCCATGAGCCGGCCAACGAAGGCCTGCGCTTTATCTACAGCTATGACGGACTGAGATGGGACACCATACAGGGCACATTCCTGCGCCCGGCGGTAGGAGAACAGAAGGTGATGCGCGACCCTTCGATAGTGAAAGGACCCGACGGCACGTTCCATTTGGTATGGACATCGAGCTGGAAGGGCGACAAGGGTTTTGGTTATGCATCATCAAAAGATCTTATCCACTGGAGCAAGCCAAGACTGATAAACGTCATGACAGACCCTACAACGGTGAACGTATGGGCACCAGAACTGTTCTACGACGACGTGAAGAAGCAGTACATGATTATATGGGCATCATGCATACCGGGCAAATTTCCCGACTATAAGGAAGACCACTACAACAATCACCGTCTGTACTACGTTACGACAAAGGACTTCAAGAAGTTCAGCAAGGCCAAGGTGCTTATCGACCCTGACTTCAGCAGCATTGACGCCACTCTCGTAAAGAGAGGCAAGGACGACTACGTGATGGTGCTGAAAGACAACTCGAGAGACCAGCGCAACATCAAGGTGGCTTTTGCCAAGTCGCCCTACGGCCCATGGAGCAAGGCGTCGGAGCCGTTCACAGAGAGCTTCTGCGAAGGTCCGTCAACGGCAATGGTCAACGGATGGTATTACATCTACTACGACTCTTACCGCCACGGCATATACGAAGCGGCAAGAACAAAGGACTTCAAGAACTTCCAGGACCAGACGGGTGCCGTAAAGTTCCCTGTAGGACACAAGCACGGAACGGTGTTCATGGCCGACGAGGAAATTGTGAAGAACCTGATAAAGGAGAACCGCGATGCTGTTCACTACACCGGAACGACCGTGGCAACGCCTGCACGACATGACGGCGGACTGTCGCCCGTGGTAGGCGTTCACAGCATTCAGACCATGAGAGGCGAACAGGGATGGCTCTATAACCATCAACCCATGATGGCATACTGGAAAGGCAAGTTCTACATGCACTACCTGACCGACCCGAGAAGCGAGCATGAGCCGCCCGGAAAGACCATGCTGCAGACTTCTGTAGACGGATACAAATGGACTAAGCCCGTTGAGCTGTTCCCTGAATACAACGTGCCCGACGGATACACCAAACCGACATGGCCGGGCGTTGTGGCAAAAGACCTGAAGGCCATCATGCACCAGCGCGTGGGCTTCTATGTGTCTAAGAGCAACCGCCTCATTGCAATGGGCAACTACGGCGTGGCACTCACTCCGAAAGACGACCCCAACGACGGCAACGGAATAGGCCGCGTGGTAAGAGAGATAAAGGCCGACGGCACATTCGGTCCTATATACTTTATATATTATAACCACGGATTTAACGAAAAGAACACCGACTATCCTTACTACAAGAAAGCAAAGGACAAGGAGTTTGTTAAGGCCTGCGACGAGATTCTGGCTAACCCGATGTACAGAATGCAGTGGGTTGAAGAGGCTGACAGAAACGACGACATACTGCCGCTGAAGACTCCTTACAAGGCGTTCAGCGGATATACCCTGCCCGACGGACGCAAGGTTGGACTGTGGAAGCACGCGCTGACAAGCATAAGCAGCGACGGCGGAAACACATGGAGAGAACCGGCAAAGAGGGCTCACGGCTTTGTGAACTCTAACGCGAAGATATGGGGACAGCGCCTTTCTGACGGCACTTATGCCACTGTATATAACCCGGCTGAGTATCGCTGGCCGCTGGCTATATCGCTGAGCAACGACGGACTGGAATACACTACGCTCAACCTGGTGAACGGCGAGGTTACGCCAGAACGCCACTGGGGCAACTACAAGAGCTACGGACCGCAGTATACACGAGGCATACTGGAAGGCAACGGAACACCGCCGGACAAGAACCTGTGGGTTACTTACAGCAACAACAAGGAAGACATGTGGGTATCGTGCATACCCGTGCCTGTAAAGATAAAGGCTACAGAACATGCAGGAGGCAGCTTCAGCAAGTATGCCAAACTGCAGGACATGAAAGACTGGAACATCTACTCGCCGCTGTGGGCACCCGTAACGCTCAACGGCGAATGGCTGACGCTGAGCGACAAGGATCCGTATGACTACGCCAAGGTGGAGAAACTGATACCGGCAACGAAGGAGCTTACTGTTGACTTCGACGTTAAGCCCGCACAGAACGACCACGGACAGCTCAACATAGAGTTCCTTGACGACAAGGGCAACATGTGTGCCCGCATCGTGCTCGACTCTGCCGCAACAATGAAGGTAAAGGGCGGAGCGCGCTATGGCGGCATGCTGAAGCACTATGACGCCGGACAGACATATCATATCACAGCCAAGCTGTCGGTAGACGGACACGTGGGAACATACTTCGTGAACGGCAAGAAGGCAACGGCACGTATGTTCGACACACCCGTTGATGCCATAACACGAATAGTATTCCGCACAGGCGACCTGTTCACTGAGCCGAGCATTGAGACTCCTGCCGACCAGTATGTTGACATGCCGCGTGCCGACGAGCAGGACAAGCTGGCATCATTCTCTATTGCCAACGTGAAGACAGCATCGGCAGACGCCGACTCAGCATCAACAGTGCTGAAGTATGACGACTTCGCACACTATGCCGAATACTTCAACAACATGGAGGACGAGAACATCGTTACGGACATACCCAACAGCAAGTCGTCTGAATGGATGAGCAAGAACATACCTCTGTTTGAATGTCCCGACAAGGACATGGAAGAAATCTACTACTTCCGCTGGTGGTCGCTGCGCAAGCACATCAAGCGCACTCCTGTAGGACTGGGCATGACCGAATTCCTCGTTCAGCGCTCTTATGCCGACAAATACAACCTCATTGCCTGCGCAATAGGACATCACGTGATGGAGACACGCTGGCTGCGCGACTCGACATATCTGCACCAGATACTGAACACATGGTATCGCGGCAACAACGGCAAGGCAATGCAGAAGATGAACAAGTTCAGTTCATGGAACCCTGCTGCCATATATGAGGCTTACAAGGTGCTTGGCGACACATCGTTCGTAATGGCACTGAAGCCGTCGCTCGAAGAAGAATACGCACGCTGGAAGAGCACCAACCGACTGAAGAGCGGACTCTACTGGCAGGGCGACGTGCAGGACGGAATGGAAGAGAGCATCAGCGGCGGAAGACGCAAGCAGTATGCACGTCCGACAATAAACAGCTACATGTACGGCAACGCAATGGCTCTGGCAGAACTGAACAAGCTGGCAGGCGACACAAAGAAGGCCAAGGAATACACAATGGAGGCCGATACGATAAAGAACCTGATACAGACAAACCTCTGGAGCGAGAAGCAGTCGTTCTTCGAGACTATGAGAGGCGACACTCTGGCTGCCGTGCGCGAGGCCATAGGATATATTCCATGGTATTTCAATCTGCCTGACGCAAAGAAATATGACGAGGCATGGAAACAGGTGGAGGACGAGGAAGGATTCTCAGCTCCCTACGGACTTACAACGGCTGAGAGAAGACATCCTGAATTCCGCTCGCACGGAGTGGGACGCTGCGAATGGGACGGCGCCGTATGGCCTTTCGCAACAAGCCAGACGCTTACAGCCATGGCAAACTACATAAACACATATCCCGAGCCTGTTGTTGGCGACTCTACATTCTTCAAACAGATGAAACTGTATGTTGAGAGCCAGCACCACAGAGGACGCCCGTATATCGGCGAATATCTCGACGAAAAGAACGGAGCATGGCTGATGGGCGACCGCGAGCGCAGCAGATACTACAACCACTCTACATTTGCCGACCTCGTGATAACCGGTATAGCAGGACTAAGACCGCAGGCCGACGGCAGCATAGTTGTCAATCCGCTCATACCGGAAGGCACATGGAACTACTTCTGCCTGGACAACATAAGCTATCGCGGCAACAACATAGCCATCGTCTACGACAAGGACGGACAGCGATATCACCAGGGCAAGGGCCTCATGCTCTTCGTTAACGGCAAACTGGCCGCCAAGAGAGACGGTCTGGGTAAACTGACTTATAAAATAAACAAGAAATGAAACGTGTTATAATTCCGGCACTTATGCTACTGAGCATGAGTGCCGGAGCTCAAACTTTTGAAAACAAATTTACAAGACCGCTGAGCGACGTGCTCAACGACGTGTCGGCAAGATTCGGAATAAGACTGAAATACAACGTTGACACAACAGGACTGAAACTGGCGTATGCCGACTTCCGCGTGCGTCCCTACTCTCTCGAAGAGACTCTCAACAACATATTGTCGCCCTTCGACTTCAAGGCTGTTAAGCAGAACGACAAGCTGTATAAGATAAAGCCTTACGAATATCCGCGCAGACAGCCCGAAGACGGACAGAAGATGATAAGCTGGCTGACATCGCTTTACAACAATAAAACAGAATGGGAGGCACGACGCGACACGCTGCGCAAGGAAGTGAGAGAGCGCCTCGGCATAGACAAGCTGCTACCGCTATGCTCTAAGGAGAAACCCGAATACTCGAAGATAAGGAAGTTTGACGGATATACCGTGCAGAACTTCAGACTGAAGACAGCGAACGGCCACACTGTGTGCGGCTCTATCTACGCCCCGACGAGCAAGGGAAAGCATCCGCTGATAATATGCCCCAACGGACACTTCAGCAACGGACGCTACGGCAAGGTGCAGCAATTGAGACTGGGCACACTGGCACGCATGGGCGCGATATGCGTTGACTATGACCTGTGGGGATGGGGCGAATCTGCCGACGAAGTTGGCAGCAAGGCACACCAGACACCAGAGGCACACGTGATGCAGGCACTCAACGGTATAAGGATACTCGACTGGATGATACAGCGCAAGGACGTAGACACCAAGCGCATAGGCGTGAACGGAGGCTCAGGCGGCGGCACCCAGACCGTGCTGCTGACGGTGATCGACGACAGATTTACGGCTGCCAACCCTGTGGTGAGCGTATCGTCGTGGTTCGACGGCGGATGTCCGTGTGAGAGCGGAATGCCGATACAGCTGGCAGGAGGAGGCACATGCAACGCCGAACTGGCTGCAATGTTTGCCCCAAAGCCGATGATGCTGGTGAGCGACGGCGGCGACTGGACATCGACGACGCCCGAACTGGAATATCCTTATCTGCAGCGCATATACGGATTTTATGGTGCTACCGACAAGGTGAGCAACATCCACCTGCCGAAAGAGCGCCACGACTTTGGCGACAACAAGCGCAACGCTGTGTATAAATTCTTTATTGACACCTTCAACCTCGACGCATCAAAGCTCGACGAGAGCAAGATTACGATTGAAGACGAGAACGCACTAAGATTTACACCTAAGAAATAAATGAAGAAAACACTACTGAAGACAACTTTGCTGGCGGCCGTATGCCTGATGACAACAACAGAGGGAATGGCCGAGAACAAGCATGTGCTGTGGTATGACAGACCGGCATACACATGGACAGAGGCTCTGCCGATAGGCAACAGCCGCCTGGGCGCCATGATATACGGCACGCCGGGCTCTGAGCGTCTGCAGCTCAACGAAGAGACAATATGGGCAGGAAGGCCCAACAACAACGCCAACCCTGAGGCTAAGGAGTATCTGCCGAAGATAAGACAACTGGTATGGGAGGGCAGATATAAGGAGGCGCAGGACATGGCCACGGCACACGTGCAGGCAAACACCAACAGCGGTATGCCTTACCAGCCGTTTGGCGACCTGTATATCAACTTCCCCGGCAACGGCGAATACACCAACTATTATCGCGAACTGAGCCTTGACTCTGCCCGCGCCATAACGAGATACACAAGCAACGGCGTAACATATCAGAGAGAATACATTTCGTCGTTCGACGGAAACGTAATAGCCATACACCTCACTGCAAGCAAGAAAGGCATGATAACCTGCAACGCGCAGATGACATCGCCGCAGCAGGACGTAACCATTAAGTCGGAAGGCAACGAGATTGTGCTGAGCGGCATAAGCGGATGGCACGAAGGACAGAAAGGCAAGGTAACATTTACCGGCAGGGCTACGGCAACCGTAAAGGGCGGAAGCATGAGCAGCCGCGACGGCGTATTGCAGATAAGCGGTGCCGACGAGGCTACAATATATCTGACAATAGCCACAAACTTCAACAGCTATAAGGACATCAGCGGCAACGACACGCTGCGCTCCGAGACGGCCCTGAAAGAGGCATTGGCTAAGGACTTCAACACGATGAAGGCCGCACACGTAAAGAAATACAAGGCTCTGTATGACCGCGTGAAGCTCGACCTCGGCAAAGACGCATTTGCGTCAACCACAACCGACAAGCGCGTGGAGCTGTTCAAGAAGCAGACCGACCTGCATCTGGTTGAGACCTACTTCCAGTTTGGCCGCTATCTGCTGATATGCACATCTCAGCCGGGCACACAGCCGCCCACGCTGCAGGGTATATGGAACGACAAGATGCTGCCGTCGTGGGACAGCAAATATACATGCAACATCAATCTTGAGATGAACTACTGGCCGGCAGAGTCGACCAACCTGACCGAACTCAACGGTCCGCTGTTCAGTCTTATCAAGGACGTGAGCGAGACAGGACACAAGTCGGCCGACATAATGTATGGTGCCGACGGATGGGTGCTGCATCATAACACCGACATCTGGCGCGTAACGGGAGCCATAGACAAGGCTCCGTCGGGTCTGTGGCCTACGGGCGGCGCATGGATGTGCCAGCATCTGTGGGAGCATTATCTGTATACAGGCGACGTGAAGTTCCTCGAAAGCGTATATCCGATAATGGAGAACGCGGCACGCTTCTTCAATCAGATTATGGTACGTGAACCGAAGAACAACTGGTGGGTTATCTGCCCCAGTCTGTCTCCCGAAAATCAGCACCCGTACAAGGCTACAACTGCCGCAGGCATAACGATGGACAACGAACTGCTTTACGACCTGTTTAACCATGTAATAGATGCTGCTGACATATTGGGCAAGACCAAGACGGCAACGCTGATTGACAGTCTGAAGCAGAAACTTACCGACATGGTGCCACTGCAGACAGGACGTTGGGGACAGTTGCAGGAATGGATGGACGACTGGGATAATCCGAATGACAATCACAGGCATGTGTCGCATCTGTACGGACTCTTCCCGAGCAATCAGATTTCTCCGTTCCGCACACCCGAACTCACAGCCGCTGCACGCAAGTCGCTCATACACCGCGGCGACCCGTCTACGGGATGGAGCATGGGCTGGAAGGTGTGTCTGTGGTCAAGACTGCTCGACGGCAACCACGCATGGAAGCTAATCGGAGACCAGCTGACACTGGTGCGCAACGAGAAGAAGAAGGGCGGAACTTATCCTAACCTCTTTGACGCTCACCCGCCATTCCAGATTGACGGCAACTTTGGCTGCACGGCCGGCATAGCAGAGATGCTCATGCAGAGCCACGACGGCTTTGTCTATCTGCTGCCAGCCCTGCCCGACGCATGGAAAGACGGCTCCGTAAGCGGACTGAAGGCGCGCGGAGGCTTTGAGGTTAGCATGACATGGAAGGACAACAAGATAACAAAGACAACTGTTAAGTCGGAACTTGGCGGCAACCTGCGCATACGTTCGGCTGTGCCTCTGAAGGGCAAGGGTCTGAAGGCTGCAAAGGGCGAGAACAAGAACAGACTGTTTGAAACTCCAACGGACATCCGTCAGAAGATAAACTATCCTGACGCCATCGAGAAGATGCCGGAGGCTGAGAAGACATACCTGTATGACATAAGCACCAAGAAGGGCGCTGTGTACACATTTGAAGCAGAATAATATATGTGGCGGAATATGGGAAAAACAGAACAAAGCCCATATTTCCGCCACTTTACGTATATAAGCCGGGCATGGTCAAACGGCACAAAATCGGCCATGAAGCAACCGGCTATGCAACCTACTGATATTCAACGGGTTGCAAAAGGCTACCTTTAACATCGCAAAAGGCGGCCTTTTGGCGTGTAAAAGACCATGTTTCGCAACGCGATATGCCGTCTTTCACAACGCAACGGCGATAAGCTGGAACATTAAGAGGCAAAAGCAACTTTACAAAACTAATTGAAAAGTGATTGCAAACCTTATGAATTAACCGAGAAAAAGAATAATATTAACTAACAAAAATCAATAAAAAAGTAGTATGAATAAAAGCAGAATACTATTTATCGCAACCCTGCTGCTCAGCACTTTGGCAATAAATGCGGCAGGCAAAATCTACAAGCCGTGGAGCAACGGACGGCTCGTGGTGTCTGAGAACAACCGTTACATAGTGCACGAAAACGGACAGCCGTTTTTCTGGATGGGCAACACGGCATGGCTGCTGCCCGAACGTCTTAACCGCGAGGAGGCCGAATATTTCCTCGAGAAAGACCGCCTGGCAGGATATAACGTAGAGCAGATACAGGTGCTCAACGCCATCCCCACGTTCAACGTGTATGGTCATGCTGCCAACAACGCCGAGTTCGACTTCAGCAAGGTGTCTAAGCCGGGTGTCTACGGCTACTGGGAGCATCTCGACTATATCATAGACGTGGCTGCCAACAACGGCATCTACATCGCCATGGACTGCATATGGGGCTCTATGATCGACAAGATGGACGTAAAGAAGGCTGCCGCTCTTGGCAAATTCCTGGGCGAGAGATACAAGGACAAGCCTAACATTATATGGATGATTGGCGGCGACATCATGGGCGACAAGAAGCCTGAGGTGTGGGACGCTATGGCAAGAGCCATAAAGAAGGCTGACAAGAACCACATCATGACCTTCCACCCGAGAGGACGCACAACGTCGGCATGGTGGTATAACGACCGCGAGTGGATGGACTTCAACATGTTCCAGAGCGGACATCGCCGCTACGGACAGCGCAACGGCGACGGCGACTACACTATTAAGGAGAACACCGAAGAGGACAACTGGCGCTATGTTGACATGAGCTTTGAGAAGAAACCGCTGCGCCCTGTTATCGACGGTGAGCCTTCATACGAGGACATTCCGCAGGGACTTCACGACTTCTCGGCTCCACGCTGGATGGACTACGACGTACGCCGCTATGCTTACTGGGCTGTGTTCGGAGGAGCTTTCGGCCACACCTACGGCCACAACTCTGTGATGCAGTTTATACGTCCGGGCCTTAAGGCATCGTTCGGCGCTGAGAAACCTTGGTGGGAGGCTATGGAAGATCCGGGCTACAACCAGATGAAGTATCTCAAATGGCTCATGCTTAGCTTCCCGTTCACAGAGCGCGTGGCTGACCAGAGCATCATCTCAGGACTGAACGGCGAGCGCTACGACCGCATAATAGCTACCCGCGGCAACGACTATCTGCTCGTCTACAACTACAGCGGCAAGCCCATGAGCATCGACCTGACAAAGATTAGCGGCGCAAAGAAGAACGTATGGTGGATGAATCCGGCCGACGGCAAGCTGACTTATCTCGGCGAATACGACAGCAAGGTCGTTGAGTTTACCTACGATGCAGCCTATCTGCGCGGCAGCGACCGTGTGCTTATTGCCGTTGATTCAAGCAAGAATTATATCGGCAAGACAGACGTAATGCTGAAGGAAAAGAACTAAGAATTTAAGAAGTAAGAGTTAAAATAAGTGCTCTAAAGAGAAGAACAAAGGAAGTTAGCGGATTGAAAATCCTTATACTTAATTCCGGCGGATTACAAATCCGCCGGCACATTAGCTAACGTAGTGCTTGCGAAAAAAAGCTACAAGGCATTTGGATTTTTCACTCTTCACTTTTCGTTCTTCACTTAAAAATGCTACTTTAACTACAATATATATAAATATTATGTTTAGAAAAATATTATTGGTGGCCCTGGCCTTGTGTCTCTGCATGACAGCTCCCGCGGCAAAGAAGAAGAACGGACGTAAGGCGTCGTTCCCCGTTGCCGTGACCGGACTGAAGACAGAGCGCATGGTCAACCCGATGAGCATCGACACATCTACGCCGCGGTTAGGATGGATGATAACATCGGACGAGAACGACGTGATGCAGACGTCGTGCCGCATAATAGTGGCCTCAACACCTGAAAAGGCCGCAAAACTTGAGGGCGACCTCTGGGACGCAACGCTCGAGGGCGACCAGTCGCAATGGGTAAGATATGCGGGCAAGGAGCTGCGCAGCAACACTCCTTGCTACTGGCGCGTGAAGGTTACTACAAACAAAGGTGAGTCTGACTGGAGCAATACGGCCATGTGGAACGTAGGACTGCTCAATGAAGCCGACTGGAGCGGTCAGTGGATTGGTCTGGAAAAGGCAATGCCGTGGGACGTGGAGGACGTTCACAGCCGACTGAGTTCGCGTTATCTGCGCACCGAATTCAGTCTTGACAAACCCGTAAAGCGCGCTACGCTCTACATCTGCGGACTGGGTATGTATGAGGCTTACATCAACGGCAAAAAGGTTGGCGACCAGGTTCTGGCACCAGCTCCTACCGACTATCGTAAGACAGTGCTGTATAACGCGTTCGACGTTACGCAGATGCTTACCGAGAAGAACGCCATTGGCGTTACTCTTGGCAACGGCCGCTTCTACACCATGCAGCAGAAGAAAAAGCCTTACAAGATAGCCAACTTCGGCTATCCCAAGCTCCGTCTTAACCTCGTCATTGAGTTTGCAGACGGCAAGAAGAAGGTTATCTCGTCGAGCAACAAATGGAAACTGAATCCCGACGGTGCGATACGCTCCAACAACGAGTACGACGGCGAGATATATGACGCCCGCAAGGAGCTGGGCGCATGGACCTCTGTGGGCTACGACGACTCTAAATGGATGGCGGCAGAGCGCGTGGGCATACCTACGGGAACACTGCGCGGAGCGATGAGTCCCAACATGAAGGTGGTGAAGACCATGAAGCCCGTGAGCGTAACTAAGCGCGGCAAGGGCTACATCATAGACATGGGACAGAACATGGCGGGCTGGATTAAGCTGCGCATCGGCGGCGTAAATGCCGGCGACAGCGTGAAGATTCAGTATGCCGAGAAGCTCAACGAGGACGGAAGTCTGTTCACAAAGAACCTGCGCAACGCGTTTACAACCGACTATTATGTTGCTGCCGGCAACGAGGACGGCCGTTGGTGGGCGCCTACATTTGTATATCACGGTTTCCGTTATGCCGAGATTACCGGTCTTGACGATGTAAAAGCTGACGGCATTGTGGGCGAAGTGGTAAGCGACGAGATGGAAATGACAGGCACATTTGAATGTGCCGACACCATACTCAACAAGGTTTATCATAACGCCACGTGGGGCATCCTGGGCAACTATAAGGGTATGCCCGTTGACTGCCCGCAGCGCGACGAGCGCCAGCCGTGGCTTGGCGACCGTGTACGCGGATGTTTCGGCGAGGCTTTCATATTTAACAATAATGCCCTATATGCAAAATGGGCACGCGACATAACCGAGGCTCAGCGTGAAGACGGCTGCATACCCGACGTGGCTCCTGCCTACTGGAACTATTATTCTGACAACATAACATGGCCTTCTGCCCTGCCCTTCTCGCTCGAGATGATGTATAACCAGTATGGCGACGCCGAACCTATGAGCCGCTACTACGGCAACGTGAAGCGCTGGCTCGGGCACATGAAGTATCAGTATGGCAAGGACGGACTGATGCCGCGCGACAAATACGGCGACTGGTGCGTGCCGCCTGAGGACATAAAGCTGATACACAGTCGCGACCCCAAGCGCGTAACCGACGGCACTCTCATTGCGACGGCCTACTATTACAGACTGAACAAGATGATGGAGAGGTTTGCCACGATTCTTGACAAGCCGGCCGACGCTGCTGAGTTCAGCGCAGAGGCAGCACGCGTGAAGGATGCCTTCAACAAGAAGTTCCTCACCATAAACCGCAACACAGCTGAGGTGCCGGGCCTTATGCTCTATCCCGACAGCACGTTCTACGGCAACAACACGGTAACGGCCAACCTTCTTCCGCTGGCGTTCGGCATGATTGACGACGACTATGTGCGCGGCGAGGTTGAGAAGAACATCATACACAACATCATCACCCTTAACAAGGGAGCCATATCTTGCGGCGTGATAGGCGTGCAGTGGCTTATGCACGGACTAACCGACATGGGCCGCGGCGACATGGCATGGCTGCTGGCAACCAACAAGAAGTATCCGAGCTGGGGCTACATGGCCGAGAACGGAGCCACAACGATATGGGAACTGTGGAACGGCGACACTGCCAATCCGTGGATGAACAGCGGCAACCACGTGATGCTGCTTGGCGACCTTGTGTCGTGGATCTATGAGGATGTGGCAGGCATTAACTCTGACGAGAACAAGCCGGGCTTTAAGCATATCGTGATGAAGCCTGCGTTCAACGTCGACGAGATTGACGACATCAACGCGTCTTACAAGTCTATCTACGGCACAATAGTAAGCCGCTGGCACAAGAAGGCAGGCAAGCTGATATGGCACGTCGAGATTCCGGCAAACACCACTGCCGAACTGCACATGCCCGACGGCAGCATCAGGAACATCGGTTCGGGCAAATACGACATTACTGCCGACATGCCCATGACCGGCAAAGCCGTAGTTTCTGACGAGTTTCTGTATAAGTCGGCATCATTCCCCGAGTGCCATTCTGCCACGATAGCCGAGACAAGCAAGGGCGACCTTGTGGCAACTTACTTCGGCGGAACAAAGGAGCGCAACCCTGATGTGTGCATCTGGGTGAGCCGTAAGCCTAAAGGCTCAGACGAATGGCTGGCGCCTCAGCTCGTTGCCGACGGCGTGTTCAAGACAGGAAGTGAGGAAGCCAAGCTGGCTGGTCTGTCAGGACTCGACAGCACCAACGCCCCGGCAGCCAAAGGACCAATACTCGACAAGAAGATAAGAAAGAATCCTGAGGGCTATCAGCGCAAGGCCTGCTGGAATCCGGTGATATATCAGATACCCGGAGGCGACCTTGTTATCTACTTCAAGATTGGCAACAAGGTGGCCGACTGGACAGGCTGGATGGTGCGCTCTAAGGACGGAGGCAAGACATGGAGCGAGCGCGAGCCGCTGCAGGAGGGCTATCTCGGTCCGATAAAGAACAAGCCCATAATGAGCAAGGGCCGCATCATTGCGCCTACAAGTATTGAGGAAGGCGGATGGCGCCTGTATTTTGAATACTCTGACGACATGGGCAAGACATGGAAACGCACCGACTTTGTCGAGGCCGACGAGGGCGTGAAGGCCATTCAGCCGGCAATAATGGTGCTCAGCGACGGCCGACTGGCAGCCGTGGCACGCACACGCAGCGAGCACATAGGCATAACCTACAGCTCAGACAACGGACTGACATGGAGCAAGCTGCAGCTTATTGACACTCCAAACAATAATAGTGGCCTTGATGCCGTTACATTAAAAGACGGCTCTCATGTGCTTATCTGCAACGACCGCCCGATACCAAAGGGCATAAAGAACGGCAAGGGAGCGCGCACTCCGCTGTCGGTGATGAAGTCTGACAACGGCACCGACTGGAAACACTGGATAACGCTCGAGGAGTCGCCCGTAAGCCAGTATTCTTATCCTTCGATAATCCAGACATCCGACGGTAAGATTCACTGCATCTACACATGGCGCCGTCAGCGCATCAAGCATGTGGTGATAGACCCTAAGGTGTCTGCCGAATAACTTTAAAGACATACCCGCAACCGCGAGCCATGGGAATGTACACGAGGCAGACGGCCGCAGTGATATTGCACCATGCCCGGTGCGGGTTTTCTTTTTATCAAAGCATCAATTTAATCAGCATAGCATGAAAAAGATTTTTCTTTTATTATTGTTGTTCGTCTCGCTGACGGCCGGAGCCTACAAAGGCTCTTCCGTGGCAGGGCTATTCCCCCTGCAGGGCAGCGGACGCGTTATCTACAACTTCAACCAGGGCTGGCGCTTTCATCTTGGCGACGCCCAGGGTGCCGCTGCTGCCGACTTTGACGACAGCCGTTGGCAGGTGGTGTGCGCCCCTCACAGCGTAAGACTCGAACCTGCCGAGGCAAGCGGCTGCCGCAACTATCAGGGCATTGCCTGGTATCGCAAGCATTTCACCGTGCCTGCCGACATGAAGGGCAAGGACATCACGTTGCACTTTGAGGCCATTATGGGCAAGCAGGAAGTGTATGTCAACGGCAGAAAAGTGAAAGAGCATCTGGGCGGATATCTGCCCATAACCATAAACCTGACCGAACAGGGCGTAAAGGCGGGCGACAAGTGCGTAGTGGCGGTGAAGGCCGACAACAGCGACGACAAGACTTATCCGCCGGGAAAGAAGCAGACGGCTCTCGACTTCTGCTATCATGGCGGTATGTATCGCGACGTGTGGCTCATAGGCAAGTCGCCCCTGGCAATAACCGACGCGCTCGAGGCCAACAAGGTGGCTGGCGGCGGCATTTTCCTTCACTACGACAACATATCTGAAAAGAGCGCCGACGTGTTTGTCAACGTCGAGGTGGGCAACACATCTGCCTCAGCGGCTCAGCCTACGGTGGCCGTGGTGGTGAAAGACAAGAGCGGAAAGCGCATCAAGTCGGTTACAAAGAAGATTAAGGTTGGTGCCAAGTCGAGCGCAACGGCATATCTTGCCATGAAACTGAAAGACCCAGAGCTGTGGTCGCCCGAGTCGCCCTATCTCTACAACGTCGAGATAAGCGTCATGCAGGGCGGCAAGAGCGTAGACGGCGGCATGGTGCGCATGGGCATCCGCAAGGCCGAGTTCCGCGGAAAGGACGGCTTCTGGCTCAACGGCAAGCCTTATCATCAACTTGTCGGCGGCAACCGTCATCAAGACTTTGCCTACGTAGGCAACGCCATGCCCAACAGTCAGCAGTGGCGCGACGCCAAGCGCCTGCGCAAGGCCGGCATGGTGATAGTGCGCTGTGCCCACTACCCCATGGATCCTGCCTTCATGGATGCCTGCGACGAGCTTGGATTGTTTGTCATTGTGCCCACTCCGGGCTGGCAGTATTGGAACAAGGATCCGCACTTCGGCGAACTTGTTCATGAGAACACGCGCAACATAATACGCCGCGACCGCAACCACACCTGCGTGCTGATGTGGGAGCCCATACTCAACGAGACGCGCTATCCCGAAGACTTCGCCATCAAGGCGCTGCAGATAACCAAAGACGAGTTTCCTTATCCCGGCCGTCCTGCTGCCGTGGCCGATGTACAGTCGGCAGGAGTGAGAGACAACTACGACGTGGTGTACGACTGGGCCGACAACATAGGCAAGGGCAACTGGCCCGAGGACAAGTGTGTCTTCACGCGCGAGTTTGGCGAGATGGTAGACGACTGGTATGCACACAACAACATCAACCGCGCTGCGCGCTCATGGGGCGAGCGTCCTATGCTCATGGCAGCCCTTTCGCTCTGCGACACCTACGGCGAGATGTATCACGGTCAGCGCCAGTTTATAGGCGGTTGCCAGTGGCATCCGTTCGACCATCAGCGCGGCTATCATCCTGACACTTACTACGGAGGCATATACGACGCCTTCCGTCAGAAGAAATACGCCTTCGAGATGTTCCGCTCGCAAGACCGCAACGCCGAGCCTATGGTGTTCATCGCCAACGAGATGACTCAGTTCTCCGACAATGACGTTACGGTGTTCTCCAACTGCGATAGTGTGCGCCTTACGATGTTCGAGGGCGACAAGGTGATGACTCTTCCTGTTGTTCACAACGACAACGATAAGCCCTGCGCCCCTGTGGTGTTTAAAGACTTCTGGAACTTCTGGGCAGCACGCGAATACAGCTACAAGCAGCGCAACTGGCAGCGCGTGTCGCTCCTGGCAGAAGGCATAAAGGACGGCAAGGTGGTTGCCGTACAGAAGAAGATGCCGTCGCGCCGCTCTACCAAGCTGCGTCTCTATGCCGACGACATGGGCCGCAAGCTCAACGCCGACGGCAGCGACTTCATTGTGGTTGTGGCAGAAGTTACCGACGACAACGGCAACGTGAAGCGTCTGGCCAAGGACAACATCTACTTCACCGTTGAGGGCGAAGGCCGCATAATAGGCGACGGCGAAAACATCATGGCCAACCCGCGCATAGTTGAATGGGGGTCGGCCCCTGTGCTGATACAGGCCACCGACAAGCCGGGCAAGATAACCATAAAGGCGCGCTCATACTACGACGGCGTGTATGCTCCGGCTGCAGCCGAACTGACAATAGAGAGCGTAGCCCCCACTCTGCCGGCATGCTATACCGACAAGCCCACGACAACCGTAAGCAAGCCCGTGCGCACAACAGGCGAGACAAAGCAGACGATGACCGACGAGGAGCGTCAGCGCACTCTCGAAGAGGTGAACAAGCAACAGGCTGAGTTCGGCGTACAGTAAGATAAGAACCACAGGCATCCCGCACAGGGATACTTCTGTAAAGAAATTTATTTCAAGAATTATCCCGCCAGCATCCCCAATCGGACATTGGCGGGATTTTTATTTTATAATCTGCCGACACCCCGCCATGCACTCGCCTGCCCTACCGTCCGCGGCATAATTGTCCGTCAGCAGCCAACCGTTCACCAGTTCTGCTAGTTCCTCAAAAAAACTCTATTGTTTTCAATTAAAAACTCAGCCACTTTTGATGCAAAAGTGGCCCATTTACGGGTCGTAAACCTATCACTAACAGTTTGAAAGCAGCAAGGCTGATTTTGCTTAACGAATAGCTCCATTTCAAACAATTTCAATGCTGACTATAAGGAAAACAGCACAAAAATGTTTCAGATTTTCGAGGCATTTTCATCATGACTGCATTTTGTGGATAAAAAACATTGGACGCACCTTGAAACTGTGCCGTTCCGAGGTGCGTCCAACATCAAGATTATTATTTTTTCAATTATTCTTCTGAACAGATTTTTACATCAATACAGCAATGATATTTTTCAGTTCGCTGTCGATGCCTTCGAGATACGACACCACATATTTATCTTCGCCAAATCCCTTGTATTGCTGCCACGGGTCTTCATCAATATAGGCATCCATGTTTTCGTATGCATTTGGGTGTTTGGCATAATATTCATCAAGTAATGCTGAAGCCTCATCCATCATCACATAAGCCATTTTCCTTGTTATTTCGTCATGGCTACATTCGCCCATTTTCCATTTGAAATAAGGCTCAAAAACGGATGAATGTGGTATCACTCCATTCTTGTAATCCTCAATCATACGATTATAGAATATATCTTGCTTTTCAAATGTGTCGATTGCTCTTGTTTCCATGGTTTTGTCGTTTTTGCAAATATACGCATTTTATTCTTTACTTTGAAAAATATTGATGGATATTTTTGCTAAATATCTGATTTTCAGAGGGAAACAAAACTTAAAACGAATCTTTACAGCTCAAAAAACGTGAATTAGTATTAGCGTCATAGCTTATCAGAATAAACTTATGGCATTATTATATTTTTAATCAAATTACAAAAATATGTGTGATGAGTTTGAAATTCAACTCATCACGCACCAACTATCTGGCATTCAAAATGTTATATGGCATTGTGACGAGTGATGAGTTTTTTAACTTATTACATTTATTCATATCACAAAAACTGATGTAACATTAAAATTAATATCTATCATCTACACAAAATTTCAATCATAAATTAAAAATTTATTTACTAACGTTTAAGATATAAATCTAAATGATTTCTGATATTATCAGCTTGTATTTTACAAAACTTAGGAGGTAATGCATTCCCTATCATCAACGCAATCTTTGTCTTTGCAACATTAGTTGGAAACTTGTAATTAACTGGAAATGTTTGCAACATAGCAGCTTCTCGGGCGGATATACACCGATCCTGTTCTGGATGTAAAAATCGTCCTTTTGACGGATTTAAACATCCTCCTGTAATTGTTGTTGAATAAGAATCCCATCTCAAACGTCCATACACATCATTAAAACCAACATTAGCAGACTTATGACATGCTAATTGCCATTCTTCACCCAAATCTTTTAAACTTCCCCCATTATGAGGAATCTGTTTAATTAAATTTTTTATACGTTCAATATGATGAGGATATATCTTATGAACCTCATCATCACTATATTCTGGAGAAGGCAATTTTGCAATAGTATCACGAACAGTACAAATTTCTTTCGTTGGCTCTGCAATTGAAATTTTGCCTAATCTAGATCCGACCATAACCAATCTTTTTCTACTCTGAGGAACTCCATAATCTTTAACATTTAAAACATTATATTCGATATAATATCCTTTTTCACGCAAAAAATCAATTGCTTTATGAAAATCATCAGACATAGCAAGTCCTGGAACATTTTCAAGCATAATTGTATATGGACGCAAATCTACAACAAAACGAACATACTCATTAATTAAATTATTACGTTCATCATCAACAGGTTTGTTTCTATTTAATCTCCGAATAGAACTAAATCCTTGACAAGGAGGGCATCCTGCTAATAAATGTATATTTCCTCCTTTTAAAGCCCTTTTTATTTCATCTGTTTTTACAGTTCTTATATCTTGTGTATAAACCTTTGTTTTGTTATGATTTAATTTATAAGTTAAAGCAGCAACTTCATCTATTTCAAATGCAAATTTAGTTATAAAATGAGCCATTTTAAGACCTTCTGACATACCTCCAGCACCCGAAAATAAGTCTATTGAAATGTATTTCATTTTTATTTTTTGTTTATTCGATAACTTAAATAATTTTTAAGATCATTAGGGAAATCCGGACTGCCATATCCCGTAATATTATCCATAATGAAATGTATTAATGGAAATTTAAATGGATCCATTATTGATGCAATCCTATTATACCCTATAAATGAATCATATGTCAGTGGATTATTTTTATTTGAACTTTCTGGTTTTGACACATTTATAGATATTATACTTTTAGGTAAAACAAGAAAATCACGTAATTCTTTTGTTGACACAGGCACAGCGGGCAATACAGTCATAGTAATTTGACTACTGTTAATCGATGAAAAAATTTGTCTTCCTTCAATCATGAAATTTCTAACTTCCTTCCCTATTTTTGAATCAATTCTATTTAAAGGAATAACTGATATATAGCCGCCATTCTTTTTCCAAAATCTATTTAAATGACAATCAGAAGAGACAACAAGAAAATATCCACCTTTTTCTTTTTTTATTATATCTCCCATAGAAACTGTATTAGAATCAGTTTCATCATATAATCTGTAAGACCAAACTTTTTTTATTTCATGTATGTCAGAATCCTCAGTCTTAGCGATTGATAAATCATTTTCATCAATACAAGACAATAATTTACGGTAACGAGGAATTATAACATCAATAAAATCTTCATTTGTCACAACATATCTTCCAGCATTCAATTTTCCAATAGACGCAGAAAATCGTTCTATAGACAATTGTGAAATGTCTGAAAGTATTTTGTTTACAGCCTTATTCGAATTATAAATAATTTTATGCCCGTATCTAAAAGCGAAATTACTATTCTCTTTTTCTTCTAAATTTTTAAATATCAAATCAATACTATTTTCTTCACTCTTATTTATAACGGATAATCTATCCTGAAATTTCTTAAATTCATCCTTTTGCATGATACCATTAATTTCAGATATATTGTCCTCTTCTGAAAATATAAAGACTATTGTATATGATGTTCTAAGAATTTCCAATAAACAATCTTCGGATTCATTGGAACATTGTACAGCATTATAATCCCAATCATAAATAATAACCTCAGGGGCATATACTGTTTCTTGTATATAATTATTATAAAAATCTGGAGCAGTGAAGGCACTTATAGACCATTTTTTTGATTCTTCAAGCAATTCCTCACACATTTTTTTTACAACTAAATCTTCCCACACTGTATCCTTATTCTTAAGTAGAAATCCTAATACAGATTCATTAATTATACCCGTATCATTAAAATACGTATTGTATTGAGATACTGGTATTTTATCATCTATAAAACAAATTGTATGTTTCATTTATCTTCCTCTTTTCTTGTTGGTACATAATTAAAGTCAATTGTAAATTGTGCTCCTCTAATAGATGCAATACGATTTTTCAAAGGAGTTTCGTATATAGATCCTTTCATAGCATTCATATATGCTTTACAAATATATAATCCTAAGCCGCTTGGAGGCACCTTCATACTATAACCAACGTTAAACAAATATGGTCTAATTACAGAATCTATGCCTTTACCTGAATCGCCAAAAATTAAAAGTCTATTTTGACTAAAAACTTGAATAATAATTTTACGTTCATTTTCAGGAACGAATGACAACCAATACACACTATTATCAAATAAATTAACTAAAATTTGACACATTGTTGAATATCTAGCATAAATTGAAATATCATTATCTAAACCAATTACTAAACTAATTTTATTTCTGCTAAGTTTACTTTTAAAAATCTCAGTAGCATAATTAATGGCTTGTGATAAATTAAACTCTCGTTTTCTCTCATTTCGAATTGTTCGTAAAGGACTTAAACGTTTTAATTCAGACCTTAAAGATTCTGAAGTTGAACGTAAATCTTCCAGTTTAAAATTATTAGGATTTCCTAACTTTATTAACTCTGTTATACCAATATAAAAGTTTGAAGCAATTTTATTAAGTTCATGAATAGACACAGCTGCTGCTAAGCCAAAACCAGCTTGCTCTGTTAATTGCTCCTGCACGCCCTCGATTAAATCTATACTTTTTTTTAGGTTACGTATAGAGTCAGATAAATTAACCAAACCAGCCCTACGCTCTTGAACAGTTTTACCCAGATCTTCGAGAATTTTCCAAGGGTCTTCTTCTATTGCATAATTTTTACTAATTGCTTCAATTATTTTAGAACTCGTTTTTGTTACATTGCTTAATTTCTTTACATCATGAACAATTCCCTTAGTTAAATTGTTATATTCATCACGTTTACTTATATATTTAACTTCTAATATAGTTTGTATAATAGTTTCAACCAATTTCGCCAAATCCTTGTATGCCTGATTTTCAATCAGCCCTTCTCGATTAGTCTTATCGATTAGGTCAAGATTCTCATATTGCTCTAATTCAATATTTCCTATTAAATTATAATAAGAAATTCTAAAACCTTGCTTAATATTCCTTTGAGAAAGATTCAACCAATCATTTTTAGTTCCAGATTCTGCAGGAAATATAATGACATTGTCACGATAAATAGATATTCCTCCATAATCTGAAAGATAATTTAGCATATCTTTAAAATTAAGACCATCAATCCAAGGTTTAGCCCTATACCATGCATCAATATGAATATAAAATGAACCGCAAGCTGTTTTTCTTAAACCAATACCATTACTTTCTTTCCAATAATCATATGAAGATTTACGTAAATCAAATTTTTCATCTACCCATTCCTCTTTTGGAAGAGGAACTGAAGCTGGAGGATTAAACCTCAATGTATAATTATTGACTATTCCATATTCATCAACAGATGCATCAAGAGTAAAATTAGGAATAAAATCAGTATAAATTTCACTTGTTTCTAAATTTTCTAATTGAGGGCATTCTAAATACACCCGAAAAGGAGGATTTGATATATTAGGGTTTGGGCAAGGTGAATTCAATTTCAAAATTGATTTATTTATATCCCGTATTTTACTCTCATCAAATTCAAAATTATCTCTACCACCATAAATTATAATCTGAGTTCCTGATTTTTTATTCCCATAATCACGACTTAATGGTTCTTTAGTTAAAATTATACCTACAGAATTTAAATCTTTTTTTTCGCCATTTTTAGATTCAAAATCTTCCCAATTTACTTTTAGAACAAGTTCTTCAGCAGAATCTATTGTTTTAGTTTTTATAATTAAATAACGTCCTAACCGATTCGTTGCAAAACGTCCTACACCTTTTTCACCTAAAGGAATTCTACCGCCATTTTCAGCTTTTAATTGTTTAACAATTGTTTCATAAGCACCTATATTACCTGTTTTTACAGCATTATTACGTTCTTCCCTTAATTTAATCTTAATATTCGTTTTCAATGTTGATGCCGGACGCAGCCAACCATTTTCAATTGTTTCACGGTCCATACCCTTACCATCATCTTCAATAACAATAACAGGTCCTTCAAGTTCATTAAACTCATATAAAGATTCATCAACGGAAGACATATTAGGTATCTTTTCAAATCGAACCCTACAATAAGATGCTGAAGCATCTATAGAATTCTTTATTAGTTCTAGAATACCAACCTTTTCTGAGCCAATAAGTTGTTCACCAAGAATATTTACCAAATGAGCATCTGACTCAAAATTCAGAAGAATTTGTCCTTCAAGACATATTGAATCTAAAAGTTTTTTACTTATATACCGTACATCATCATTATTACAACCTTTAGGATTATACTTTTGTATTACTTCATCATTCTTATTTTCATATGATACAAATTTTGAAAATGGCTTATACTCTTTAATTTCGATAAAAGAATACTCACTATTTTGATTGTCCTTAAAAGGAGCAGTATCAATATATCCATAACCATAAAAAAAGCCACCACCATTTTTTGCTGGTTCAAAATAAACAAATTCTATCGGAAGCGTTTCAAACATAGCCGCATAATTCTTATCAGAATTCGTTTTAAAATGATAATATTTCCCTATAAAATCAGAGTAAGAATCTCCTGTACGGTATTGGGTTAAGACTAAACATCTTCTGTCACTATCAATATTCATATATCATATTTCCGTTTCTTACCAAAATTAGAAAACAAAATTATCTCCTTATTTGCAAAGATAATCTTTTTATTTTAAATAAAGCATTCAAAATATATTTATTATATTAATCGTAATACAACAATTAATAATATTTTTTGTAAAAGACTCACTCACCCATCGCTTTTAGTAAAACTAAATTGGTATAGGACATTATTAATAATAAAATTTGTAATAAATAACATTGAAAATTTTTCACAGCCTCTCAACCTCAGCAAACTGAGCATCATACCTTGTTTGTGGTGTAAATTTCTTATTTGTAGAATGAATATTTGACGAATCCAACTCCGATGAAATATCCAAATCAACGGAAACATATAAAGATGTTGTTGATACGCACTTATATCTGTCTTCTTCCAATTCATCAACATTTTTAATCACGCAATCACCTTTTACAGCAAACATATGTTGATCTGAGTTTTTTCGTGTATGGAACAATACATAGCCTATTGTCTGCAAATGTTCGACAATCTCCATACTGTCTTTGGTATATTTGATGCCTATAGCCAATTTTCCGTTCATCAAGAACGCAGAACTCCTGTTAACATAGTTTTCCATCATAACCATTAATACACCATTCTTAACAACTGACGACGGTTTACAACCTTTGGCAATGGTCTCTTTTAAGGCAATCTCCGGCTGTTCTCCCAGCTTACATTCTGCAATATAAAACGATTTTTCCAAATTATCAAGAAGCTGTCTGTTCGAATCAAGATTTTCAGATGCCGTATCCAAAGCCAATGAATACACATTTTTGTCTGCAAACGGCGTATAAACTTTGCCAAGCAATTCTTTAAAATGCTCTTTAATATACTCTTCGCCATTTACATCCGGATGTGCTTTTATAGCATAGAAATTATAGTCGACCTGTAACCAGTCTTGAATCTCCTTACGGAACTTATTGCGCACTTTCTCTTTCCAGTCAGCTTTTTGTACGGCATTGTCGCGCGCGTATAAGGACAATACAAACAAGAAATTTACATCATAATGGAATAATAAAAGTGTATCGCGGTCAAAAAGCCTGTTCTTAAATTGCAGTTGTTTGTATTTGTTTTTCTGACGGTCTGTCTTTTCTATTCCGTCCTTTGTATAGTTAAAGCCTTCATCCATCTTAGCCGATATGAAGAAATTCGGGATTATTTCATATCCTTCAGTATTTTCATCGCGCAATCTGACATTTGAAGTCTTTACCGTTTTATTGAAATCATTAAATATATCTAAGTTCCACTGAATTACATTACGGGCATAAGCGTATTGCTTGTATACAGACTCCGTACCCAACTCATGCCCCATTTTGTAGTATTTGCTGTCTCCTATATAATATGTCTGTTTGGTTTCACCGTCAATTAAGCTTTGCGCAGTAAACAGGTGGTCAACTATCTTACCGTCTTCCTGTTTTTTGTCCATTCCGTCTGGTAAAGGATTATCGCCTATCAATTCATCAATGATAGCCTCAAACACGATATAAAAGTTTTTTACCAGCAAATATTCCCTCTTTTCAGTTGCAATAAAGACTTGACGAGACTCATCGAAAAAGGCGAAACATAATTGCCATAACTGCAAAGCCTTATCTGAAAAGTATCTATACTTTATTTGTCTAAGGCGTCTTACTCCAAAGCCATTCATGTATGTTTCAAAGCGCTTGCCTGTTATTAGCTGAAAATTGCAATTTATGTTCTTATCAAAGCCGTAAGCATCTCCTATATAATTCAGGATTGAAAAGAAAATAATCAGCAGTTCTTCATCAAAATTAATCTGTCTTTTCTTATTTACAGGATTCAGATATATCGGCTGCCCATTTTGGATTATTGCCGGTGTAGTTGCTATTGTGCGCATCCAGTTAATCTTGTTCAGCCCACTACGCATATTCTTCACAATAGTAAAGAAGAAACTCTGATTATTTTTATTAAAGTCAATAAGCCCTCAAATCCGCAACTACGCGCCTATATGATACAGAAGCGAAAATAATCTGCATC